>ERZ773233.1068-NODE-1068-length-16487-cov-5.733934_pt1 | contig 16487 bp, 12 predicted proteins | sample MGYA00580991_ERZ773233 | MGnify/ENA primary metagenome ERZ773233 (study PRJEB29015, sample SAMEA2738178) | human oral metagenome | biome: human oral; feature: human-associated habitat; material: saliva | place: China | collected 2161 ...
AATATAAAGATACCTATATTATAATCAAATTATAATATTTGTCAAGCTTTGGTGTTTTTTAATTAATTAAAGTGTTTAGTGTTTTGTTGCGGATACTCACCCCCTCTGTTCTTTGTTCATCTAAACCGTCATTGCGAACGAAGTGAAGCAATCCAGATTAAAATTAAACTAGTTTGTCAGCTATCTGGATCGCCACGGCTTCGCCTCGCGACGACTACGGTTTTGCTCCCTGCTAGAGAAGGAATGATATATTGCTCCAAAAAACCTCATCATGATTTTCCCTTGCTTTTGGAGGCTAAAATGTTATCTTTGAGGTGCGTTTAGTAGCTAAATAGGATACCATATATGAGTCGTTCTAAAAATAAAAAAGTTGAAGAACAGGTTGTTGTAGCCTTTAATCGTGCAGACACTTTTCGTGAGGCACGCTGAGCTGTGGAGATTTCCGCTGATGATATTTTCTTGGGTGTGATTGATAGTATGGAGCTAATTATGCCTTTGGATCAGACTTTTTTTGCTGTTGTAGGCATGCAAAATATCCAGCATCTTCAAAAGCATATCAATAAACTCTTCAAAAAAAATACCCCAAATACCTCGAAAAAAACAAAAAAGAAAGCTGATCTTAAGCTCGATCCTCATATGCATCAGATTTTTTTTCCTTTTACAAGTGATAAAAAAGCAGCTGAGACCCTTGATTCAGAGACCAACATTAAACTACTCAATCCCTTCAAGATACTACATGAATGCATGCCTTATCTCTCAGATAAACTCAAAAAGCTCTTGGAAGCTGATGATAATGAATATGAAGTCATCAAAAATACACTCTGAAGGCTATTAGAGGTTCCTGTATTGCAAAAAGAAGGTTTCATCGGTTTTTTAGAGCTCCTTGATACGATGATGATGCAACTTGATTTAGATTATTCAGAAATTGCGAACATGCAAATCAACTACGACCACTCTACTACTGACTCAGCAATCAATCAAATGCTTGATGCCATGGACAGTGAAATCGTTGAAAAGTCAGATGCTGAGAATATTTCACTAGAAACTCCAGACAACAAGACGAAGAAGAAAGAAGAAAAAAAGCTGACTATTGAGTACTTTGGTACTGATCTAACCAAGGAGGCTAAAGATGGATACTTAGATCCAATTATTGGAAGAGAAAAGGAGATTGATCAGGTGATCTATACGCTCTTGAGAAAGACAAAGAATAATCCGCTTTTGATCTGAGAAGCTGGAGTCGGAAAGACCGCGATTGTTGAGGGCCTTGTGCAGAGAATTATGATGAAAAAAGTACCTGAAAAACTGATCAATAAGAAGGTTTTCCTCCTTGATATGGGAACGCTTGTTGCTGGGACAAAGTATAGAGGAGAATTTGAATCAAGAATGAAGTCAATCCTTGAGGAAGCAACAGATCCGACCAATAATATCATTCTCTTTATTGATGAGTTGCATACTATTATTGGAGCTGGAGGACAGGATCAAAACGATGCCGCTCAGATGCTCAAACCACTCCTCTCAAGAGGGAAAATCAAACTCATCGGTGCGACTACTTTTGATGAATATCAGAAATACATTGAAAAAGATGCTGCGCTCAAGAGAAGATTTCAAGAAGTTGTAGTCAATGAGCCAAGTGTTGAAGTAACCAAACAGATTATCCTAGGATTAAAGCAGATTTATGAGGATTTTCATGGAGTTTTGCTCTCAGATGAGGCAATTGACAGTGCGATCAATCTCAGCAAGAGATATATTCTCAACAAGCAGCTTCCAGACAAAGCGCTTGATATTATTGATGAAGCCTGCGCTAGAAAATCTACTATGCAGCAAAAACTTGATAATGACGAGAATTATCAAGCACAAGAGAAAAAAATAGAAAAAATTCAGAAAAAAATTGAAAGTGCAATTGAAAATCAGGATTATTTTTCTGCTGCTGAACTCAAAAATGAAGAAGAAGAACTCAAAAAAGAGCTTCAGAAAATCAGATCCAATAAAAATATTCCAATCAACCTCAGAAGCACTATTGAGGCGAGCGATATTGGAAATGTATTAGCAGACAAGACCTGAATTCCAACCAATATCGTGAATGAAGATGAGGTTACCAAGCTCAAGAGACTAGATTCTGAACTCAAAAAAGAGATCGTTGGGCAAAATGATGCAGTAGAAAATGTAGTAAAAACTCTGATTAGAAGTAGACTTTCTGTGATCAAAAAAGATAAACCTATTGGTTCATTTCTTTTCCTTGGACCATCTGGAGTGGGGAAAACCTACCTCGCAAAGCTCATTGCAAAGCACTATTTTGGTGATGAGGGAGCTATGATCAGATTTGATATGTCTGAATTTATGGAGAAATTCTCAGTTTCAAAGCTGATTTGATCGCCTGCTGGATATGTTGGATATGATGAGTGAGGAGGACTTACTGAGGCTGTGAGAAGAAAGCCATACTCTGTGATTCTCTTTGATGAGATTGAGAAGGCCTCTCCTGATGTTTTGAATATTATGCTCCAGATCTTGGATGAATGACAGCTCAAAGATAGCAAGGGAAGATGGATTGATTTCAAAAACACAATCATAGTCATGACCTCAAATATCTGAACTGATGAGTTTAGCAAAAAGAAGACTACTATCTGATTTGATACCTGAAAAGCTGCTGATATTGAGGATAAACAGTTTGACGATATCAAGACTAGAGTCTTGGAAGATCTCAAAAACTATATCACTCCTGAACTTTCAAACAGAATTGATCATAAAATTGTCTTTAGACCGCTAAATAAGGAAAATCTCATCACTCTTTTCAATCAAAAGATCAAAACCTTCCTCGCTGCATGGAAGACCAATGAAAAAGTGAAATTACCAAAATTTAGCAAGGCTGAAGTTGAGAAAATTATTGATAAGATTTATGATCCTCAGTTTGGTGCGAGACCTGTTGAGAGATATATTAATGATGAAGTTGAGCCACAAATTATCAATTCACTTTTGAAATAATAGATCAAACATAGAAAACTCCCCTCTTAGGGAGTTTTTTTGATTACTGAGGGAACAATATCCGCAAAGCGGTTGCTTCGCAATCCAGATTTCTTTAGTCATCATTGCGAATGAAGTGAGATAGTCCTCTTAAATCTGTCATTGCGAGCGATAGCGAAGCAATCTAGGAGAATATAAATTCCTCTCTTGACTTCTATCTGGATCGCTGCGTTCGTTTCACTCACTCGCGATGACTCAGCTTTCGCTCCCCGTTAGGGGAGCTGGCGAGCGCAGCGAGACTGAGGGGCTGTAGCATTCTCCCTCCTCTGTCCTTCGAACTATATTACGAATCAAATGATTATAAGTTTAGATCCTCCATATGACTTTCTCTTGATTTTATTAAACAAGACCGTATACAAGGGGTATTTATTTTACTATTTTCTACACAATGACTGAAAAAACACATAACGAAGAGCTTAATGAAAAGAAAGCAACTAAGGTTCCTGTTGAAAATGAGGAGGAATCTGATCTTTGATCGCTACCAACTTCATTGATCTTGCTTGGAGCTTCTGGACTTTCATTCTGGTGATATGCAAACAACTATATCATTTCTATCAGACGTCTAAGCCTCGGTGAGTATTCTTGCTTGATCATTGGAATCATTCTTGCTCTTCTCGGACTTTACTCACTCTATTTGTATTTTCAAAAGAAAAAGGAAGAAAAAGCTGGAAATTAATAGACTAAAACCTGGATCTTATTTCAGGTTTTTCTTTTTTTATGATCTCATTACACAATTTGTTGACTTTTTATATTTTAAGGATATAATAATACTGTTTTATTTTTTTTATTATATCTCATAATGCATACAGCAAATATTATTTCTAACAATCTTGACCAAGTCTCAAAAACTGCTGAAAATGGGTATGAAGCAAGATTAAAGGATCCAATTCTTGCTAAGGAAATAGAAAATGCATTAGATGCACCGTATCTTCATGGAGAGGATGAAGTTATTGATTGGATTTGAAAACATCAAAGCTCCCTCCCAATTCATAAGATTACTACACTTGCCCCTTGAGAGAAGATTGCTTTTGAAATCAAAAGAGAAAGTAAAACTCCAGAGCGTTGAGTGTGGGAAGAGGCAACTGGGACTCCACTTCCTATAGATGAAGTCATCTCTATAATCTGTAGCATACAGAGCTTTAAAAAAGAAGCTATGAGCCCTGGGGATACTAGTACTTATCTTGTCTTTGATAGAGAATTTCCCAAAAAAAATATGGAGCAGAATAAAGATTTTCAGCTCAAACTCGTACAAGTTGAACTTCCAAGCACAAATGCACTCGTCATGAAAAATATGGCCTATTATAAAGAAGTTAATAAAAACGAAACTAAAGAGTTGTTAGATACTATAAACTTATAAAAACATAAAGGAACAAGTCAGAATTTAAGGTCAGATTTTGACTTGTTTTTTAGTTTGATTTTCCTACAATAAGCTTTGAAAACTCTTTTTTTAATTAACAAAAGAAACGATGACTACTCCAGAACAACAGCATGAATATGACGCCTCACAGATTAGAGTGCTAGAGGGACTTGAACCTGTGAGACAAAGACCTGGAATGTATATTGGTAGTACTGATGCTAGAGGACTTCATCATATGGTACAGGAGATCGTTGATAATGCAGTTGATGAGGCACTTGCAGGATACTGTAGAGATGTGACCACAATTCTCAATGAAGATGGTTCAGTAACTGTTCATGATAACTGAAGAGGTATTCCAGTAGATATCCACCCTAAAACAGGAAAATCAGCCTTAGAGACAGTATATACAGTGCTCCATGCAGGAGGAAAGTTTGATAAGGGTGCCTATAAAATTTCAGGAGGACTTCATGGAGTAGGAGCATCAGTTGTAAATGCGCTCTCTACCTGGCTTGAGGTTACTGTATACAAGCACGGAAAGATTCACCAAATGAGATTTGAAAAAGGAATTCCTCAGGGGGAGCTCAGAGTTATCGGAGATACTGATAAGACTGGAACAAGTGTGACTTTTATGCCTGATGGAACGATCTTTGAAACGCTTGAGTTTAGTGAGACGGCTGAAGTCGCAAGAATGAAGCAAGCTGCTTATCTTACTCCAGGTGTTAGCTTCACTTTCAAAAATCTAAAAACCTGACTCATGAGCAGGTTTATGTACGAATGAGGTATCAAAACCCGGCTTAAAAACCTTGTTTGAAACCAGCAGCCCCTCTCCTCTGCTCACTACTTCAAGGCAGAAACTGAGAACTGTCAGGCTGAGATTTCATTCCAATTTGTAAATACGAATAATGATCATACCCTTTCATTTGTAAACAATATCCCAACAAAAGATGGAGGAACTCATATCCTAGGTTTCAAGTCAGCTTTATTGAAAATTATGAATGAAATTGGGAAGGAGAGAGACAAAATTGATAAGAAAATCTGAGAATTTCAGTATAGCGATGTTACTGATGGACTCTATGGGATCGTTACTGTAAAAATCCCAGAGCCGCAATTTGAGGGACAGACCAAAGGAAGACTTGGAAACTCATATGTAAGAGGTGCCGTTGAAGATTTGACGTATGAATATCTCAAGGGGTACTTTGTAGAAAATCCTGAAGAATTTGATCGTATTTTTGAAAAGATTGATCTGGCTGCTAGAGCTAGACTCGCTGCCAAATTTGCAAAGGAAACCGTACTTAGAAAAAATGCTCTTTCTGGTGGAGTTTTGCCTGGAAAGTTAGCTGATTGTAGCAAGAGAGGAAGACACTGAACTGAGCTCTACATTGTGGAGGGAGACTCAGCGGGTGGAAGTGCAAAGTCAGGAAGAGACAGTAAGTTTCAGGCGATCTTGCCTCTAAGAGGTAAAATTCTGAATACAGAACAGGCTGTTTTCCAAAAGATGATGGCGAACAATGAAGTTAAAGCGCTTATTACTGCGATCTGATGCGGAATCAAGGATAGCTTTGATATTGAAGGCCTTAGATATGAAAAGGTTATTATCATGACCGATGCGGATGTGGATGGTGCGCATATTAGAACGCTTTTGCTTACTTTCTTCTTTAGATTTATGAGACCGCTGGTAGAATGAGGACATGTTTATGCTGCCTGCCCTCCAATCTACAAGTTTTCAAAGGGAAGCAAGCATGTATATGTGTATAATGAGGAACATACCCCTGATATGTACTGATTTGAAAGTAATGAATGAGTAGAAATCCAGAGATATAAGGGACTTGGAGAGATGAATGCTGAACAGCTTTGGGAGACTACTATGGATCCCTCATCTAGACAGCTTAACCAGATTACTGTTGAGGATGCAGAAGAGACTGATAGACTTTTCAGAATTCTGATGGGTGAAGATGTGCAATCAAGAAAGCACTTTATCCTTACCAACGCAAAATCAGTAAAGGGACTTGATATTTAATCACTTGGAAATTAAATCTCAAAAAAATATGAAAAACCTGAATATGAACCTCAGGTTTTTTTTGTTTTTTTCACTCGGGATGGATGATTTTTTGCTCTCTGCCAATGGAGCTTGTGAGTGCAGTGAGACCGAGTGGCTAGAGAAATCAACCCGTCATTGCGAGCGATAGCGAATTAGTCTCCTTAAAACCGTCATTGCGAACAAAGTGAAGCAATCCAGATTGTAATCAAATTAGTCTATTAAATACCTGGATCGCCACGGCTTCGCCTCGCGATGACAGGCTATGTGTCATTGCGAGCGATAGCGAAGCAATCCAGGACGATATGCATTCCTTTTTTTGATTACTACTGGATCGCCACGGCTTCGCCTCGCGATGACTCAACTTTTGCTGCCTGCTAGCGGAGCTGTCGAGAGGAGAGAGATTGAAGGGACTTCTAGCTAACCCCCTCTGTCCTTCGGACATCTCCCCCTATCAGGGGAGAAAGACTACCTTATGAATAGAATTTATAACCTTAAAAGACTAGTTCCTACCTTCAAAAGAACTTATTAAAAATCAGATTTTTTACAATTTTGATGCTGTTTGAAATTTTCTGTCCTCTACTCAAGCTATATTCAGTATAAACAATGGTATTTGGCACCTCTTGATAAACAATCTTATTTTGTGCAATGATATCAATAATTTCTGAGGCATGCTCCATACCATTAAAGGTAATTCTAAACTTTGGTAGGGCAGCTGCTTTGATCATTCTATATCCATTATGAGTATCAGTCAAAAGTATTCCACTAAAGAATGAAGTAAAAAGAATTCAGATTTTAAGAATAAGTTTTTTACTTCGAGGCATATTTACTGTTGAACCAAGGAATCTTGATCCGAGTGCAATTTCTAAATCAGGATTTTTCTCAAAAGCTGAACAGAAGTTTTCTAAATCACTCAAAAGATGCTGCCCATCAGAATCAAAGGTCACAACAAACTTCACCTGTGGTAACTCCTGTTGGACATAGTCAAATCCAGTCTGCAATGCCGCACCTTGACCAAGATTTTTAATATGCTGAATCAGAACCAGATTGCTTGTCTCTTGAAAATGCTGTTTGAGGAGCTTAAAGAGTCAGTTCTGACTTCCATCATCAATAAATACTACAATATTTCAGGCATCAAGTACTTCTTGGATCACTTGGATACAATGTGAAGACTCGTTGTAAGCTGGGATAATAAAGGCTATTTTAGCATCTTGTAGAGGTCCACGTACTACTCTTTCCAAAGAAAGGCTTCTAATCAACTCAGTTTGTGCTAGATGGAGTTTGGTATTTTTATTGTACAGTTCAAGGACAAAATAAAATAAGAGAATAATCGAGACATACACAATCAAATCTGCTCCTCTATTCAGTCCGAAGGTAATCCCTATAGCATTGAGCCATTCAATACGGAGCGCGAAAATTCCAACAACACATGATCAGAAAAAAAATAGAGCAAAAGTTGGAAGTCAGATTTTTTTTCTTTTATACACTCTAAAACTCAATATCAAAAAAGCAATACTTACAATAATCAAAAGCAGCTGCAATTTGGTCATCTCTGATGAGAAAAATAAAGTTCACTCCACATAAAATTATTTGTATTTCTATATACTCTTTTAGGATACTAATGCAAGTAAAAGATAAATCCCTTGTATTCAATGGGGAAAAGGATATAGTAGGAGCAGTTTTTATTTTATTCATTTAATGGCAAAAACTATGAAATGAGTGTGGACAAAAAGACTTGGGCTAGGAATTGTATTTGTAGTGAGTCTTCTGTTTATCTTCTTTGTAGGAAGAAACTTTAACAAAGAAACTCTCCAGAGAGAGCGAGTCTTCACAACAAATGGCATCAATAACTTTAGAAAGGGGCTTGATATCTCAGGAGGAACTAAACTTGTTTATAAAATCAACTATGACAAATACAAGGAAGTATACTCAGACCTTGAATTTGCTGAGGTGAAAAAGACTATTGAAAATGTAATCCTCAAAAATATTGATGGTAGAATTTCGACTCTTGGAGTGAGTGATTACAAAGCATATATTCAGAATTTGAATGATGAAACTCAGGTAGTAGTTGAAATTGGTGGAGTTGCTGATCTTGATCAGGCAAAGGAAATGATTGGTAAGACTGTAGAACTTGAGTTTAAGATCGCAAATGATGAACCAAGAAATGCAGAGACTATCGCTGCAAGAAAGGCTCGTGCTGAGTCTATTAGGCAAGAGCTCGTTGCACATCCAGAGCAGATGCTTCCTATCTATGGAAATCAGCAGGGAGAAGATATTTATGGAAATATTTTCTCAGGAAATGCAAGTCAGCTTTCATCTATCTACAGTGGACATCTTGAAATATTAAATACACTCCAGACTGGTCAAATCTCACCTCTTCTTGAAGGAGTATATGGAGATAAGTTTGGAACTGGAAGTGATGGACTAAATGGATTCTTAATCTTCCGTGTACTTGAAAGAAATATTGGAAATCAGAATTATGTAATTGAAGAACTTTTCATCAATGATACTGCAAGCTGGAAGGTTGCAAAAGGAAATGATGGTACTCCACTTAACGGAGCTTACTTCAACCTTGCAGAAGCAAATGCAGACCTTGGAAAACCAGGAGTAAGTATCACTTTCAATGAGAAAGGAAAAGAAATTTTCTGTCAGATTACTAAAGAAAATAAAGGAAGCACTATGGGAATCTTTATCTGAGGAGTACCTGCAACTATTGCAACTATCCAGGAGGCAATTTGTGATGGAAGAGCTCAGATTTCTGGAGGATTTGATAGAGAAAGAGCTATCGCTACTGCAAAAGAACTTAACTCAGGAAATATGCCTGCTCCACTCATCTTGATGCAAGAAGAACAGGTAAGTCCTTCACTTTGAGATAGTGCCTTGCAAGGAGCATTAGTTGCAACTGCTGTTGGAACTTTGGCAATTATCCTCTATATGTTCTTTATCTATGGATGGAGAAAAGCGGTAGTTACTACGCTTACTATGATCTTCTATTTTGTAGTGTTATTGGCTGTGATTAAGCTTATTGATTATGCGCTTTCACTTAGTGGTATTGCTGCAATTATCCTCTCTATTGGTATGGCTGTTGATGCCAATGTACTTATCTTTGAGAGAATGAATGAAGAAATCAAAGAATGAAAGACTGTAAAGTCTGCAATTAGTAGTGCTGCAGAGAGAAGCTGGTCAGCAATTAGAGATGGTCAGGTTTCTACTCTTTTGATCTGAGTGTTGCTCTTCGCTTATGGAATCAATATGTTTAAGGGATTTGGATCTATGATCGTATTAACTGCGCTCTTGACACTCTTCCTCAATGTTCCATTCATTATCGAAGCACTTAAGACAATCTATAAAACAGATGGAAAGAACTAATTTTCTAAAAAAACTAACAGAAACTCCTTACTAATGTAAGGAGTTTTCTTTATTGACAAAAATAAAAAAAAGAGAAATCTGAACTTGAAAATCTGTTTTCTTTTTTTATTATAGGAGGCGTAATGTTTTTATCCTTTTATACTGAACTATGAATAAACAGCAGGATTTTTTCTCAAAGCAGCAGTCTAGATGAGGGTTTTCTGGTGGCGTAATTAGGTCTCCTCAACAAAAATCTGGTAATGGAATGCGAATCTTCCTTTCACTTGTTCTAATTCTTGGATGTTTAGCATCAGGATATTACTTTATTCAAAACAATACTCAGCAAAATCAGATTTCTCAAATCCAGTCAACTACTGGTGGAGGATATACTATAGGCATGCAGATCGACACTGTAGGAACACTCAAGCAAGATGATAGCGATTTGATCACTTATACGCATGTATTTACTAGCTCTGATGGGAAGACCTACTTTCTTAAGAGTAAAACGCTCCCCCTAAATAATTATACTTCAGTTAGTTCTGGAGAATTTCAAGTTCTTGGAACATTGGAGGCAATATATAAAAACACTCCTCTAGTAGAAGTAACTGGTATCGTTCCAATTGCTGCTCAAAATCAACAAGCAAGTACTGGCCAGCAAGAAGTTCAGGAAGAAGTAAAAAATCCTGGGATCTATGTAGCAAATGCTGGACTTTACTTTGGTCAGGAATTCTTTGATAGTTTTGTCTTTGTTGGACAGGCAGGAGAAAACGGGAAAATTGAAGTTAAAAACCTTGAAAATGATAAAGTAACAAAAATTGAATTCTTTACTTGTACTAATGGTGGAGATACTAATTGTAAGGAATTGACAAGAACCTTTAAAGACACCTTAGCTCAGGTCTCTACTACAAGTAATGGAGACACTTTCTATAAATTAGGAGAAGTAAAGACTTGGTATTTCCAAAATTGAGATACTATCTGATACTTCATCAATAATGCTGAAGATGAAGAAGTGCTTAAAATTAAAAATCTGATCACAGTTGTCAGTCCTGAATATGTAAAACAGCTCGTGAATCTTTACTGAGTAAAGGTTTGTCTTGGCATTGATAATGGACTGAATCGTATCACTTCGCATACTATTAAGACGAGCAAGTCAGGAATTGAAGTTACTATTCAGTGAGCTGGTGAGAAGAATTTTACTTGTCAAGTCAGTGTAGATCCAACTTTACCAAATAAATTAAAATTTATTGATCTTAAAGTGAGTGAAACAAACTCTAATTCTCAGTCAGCTACGTGAACTACTCAACAAGCAACTCAAACAGGAACTGATACAAAAAAAACTGAAGAGAAGAAAACAGAAACAACCACTACTCCATCAGAGACAAAAAAAGAACAAGCAACAACTCGTGAAACTAGCTATAATCCAAATGTAAAACAATTTCCAATCTCTGAGGATAGACAACTCACCTATTCTTCTGCAAGAGGTGCTTATGAGGTCACCTTCCCTTCAATGAATATCTCTTATGAAGGATTTAATACTGACGTAGATTTTGGTCAGGCAGGAGTACGCTGTAGTTATGGTCTTAGAGTGATCAAACATAGCGATAAAGATCTCCTTTCAACTAATCCGACTGTTGTTGTTTATGAATGTAAAAGCAAAGGAGAATTGACTTCTCCTGGAGAAAATTATATTATTAAAGAGCTTGGAGACAAAAAGTTTGTGATTGAAGTAAGAGATGGTGCATGGTTAGAGTTTGCAAAAAATATTATTATCCAAACAATTTCATAATTTAAGATCAAAAAAGAAGTCTAAAAAGTCTGACTTCTTTTTTTTATAATACAAAAAAACTCCTAGTAAAAAACTGGAGTTCTAATAAAAAGGTTCTCTAGGCAGTTTAAGAAGAATGAATAGAATATACCTAGAGAACCATCTCCTTAGTTTGAGTGAAGAAACTAAGGAACCGTTCTAAACCGATCTCCCGACTGATTTAGATCTATCTCCCGACAGTTTTAAACGGAATACTATAGTTTTTGTAAATTGCATATTTTATATAGTTTTCATCACAAAAGTCAATACCTTTTTCATTTAAACATCATACCTGTTTCATAATTAGGCATAGAATTATATCGTGACAACCAGTCCATTTTTTTTCAGAAAAGAAGTACTATTGCGGACAATAGTCAGCCTTCTAAAATAAAGTTTAACTAATTATCTTTTTACAGAAGCGTTGCGGAATCAATTTCATATTCAAAGAAAAAAAAGCTGACTCATCTCCCGACGGTCAGCTTCACGGCAAAAAAACATAGAAAAACTACGTATATAACTAGAATTATCAAGATTTTATATAACACACTGATAGTAAACATTCTCTACTAAAAGTCAAGGTATTTCGAAAAAAGACTGGATCATCTCCCGACATCCAGCCCATACTAATAGTTATGGATTTAATTGATATTATAAATAGTTTTTATATTACAGTTTATTATATACTTATTTATCTCCAAAAGTCAAGTATTCTTTTGCAAGAGATATATTCCACAACTCTTTACCATCTGTTAGGAAAATTAATAACTCCTAGCATAAATAACTCTTCTCTTACTTGCTTTTCCTGAAAGAGGATCTACTCACTCTTCCTCTCAAAGATCAAATGGCAAACATCTAATTGTAGCCTTAAGCTCATCCTGGATCTGCATAGCTGTTTCGTTTGTTCCATCTCGATGAGCGAGAACAAATCAGCTTTCAACTTTTTCTTTAAGCTCTTGATAGGTATTCGCAGTTGAGGTGTGGTCTAAGGTAAATTTTTCGTGTTTTTTATAGATATTTTGCTGGATATCAAGGAATAACTCCTGAACTGTATGAGCAAGCTGATCTATTTGGACAAAACTCTTTTCCAAGGTATCTCTTCTAAAAACTTCTACCTGCCCCTGCTCTAAATCTCTTCTTCCAACCGCTATTCTTACAGGGACCCCCTTGAGTTCTCGCTCATTAAACTTTCGTCCGGCAGATTTTTGCATATCCTCATCTATTTTGACCTTTACTGGAATTGAGTAATCTCCTAAAGTTTCAGAATGAATAACAATAGTTGAAAGCTGATCAAGTTGAGGCTGGAGTTTTGCCTTTATCTCATTTAACTCTTCTAGTGTTTTAAAAATTGGAACCACTACAAGATGAATTGGTGCAAGTGCAGGTGGCAAAACTAATCCATGATCATCAGAATGAGCCATGATCAAACCTCCCATCATTCTCGTACTCACTCCCCAAGAAGTAGCATAGACATATTCTAACTCATTATTTTGATTTGTAAATTTCACATCAAAAGCTTTAGCAAAGTTCTGCCCAAGATTATGAGATGTTCATGCCTGTAGCGCCTTTCCATCTTGCATCATTGGTTCAAAAGTATAGGTTGCAACTGCTCCAGCAAATCTTTCATGTTCAGGTTTTTCTCCTTTATAGTGAAAAACTCCCATAAAATTACGAACAAAATCTGAATACACCCCTAACATCTTTCTTGCTTCAGCATCAGCTTCCTCTGGAGTTGCATGAGCTGTGTGTCCTTCTTGCCAAAGAAACTCAGCGCTCCTAAGGAAAAGTCTTGTTCTCATCTCCCATCTTACAACATTTGCTCGTTGATTGATCAATAGTGGCAGATCACGATATGACTTAATCCAATTTCTATAAGAATCCCAAATAATTGTCTCAGAAGTTGGTCTTACGATAAGTTCTTCTTCAAGCTTTGCTTCTGGATCAACAATAATCTCTCCATTTTCTCAATTTTTAAGCCTATAGTGCGTCACAACGGCACATTCTTTAGCAAATCCTGCAACATGAGATGCTTCCTTTGAAAAATAAGATTTAGGGATAAACAACGGAAAATAAGCATTTTGGTGCCCAGTAACTTTGAACATTCTATCTAAGATATCCCTCATATTTTCCCAGATCGCATATCCATAGGGTTTTATAATCATACATCCTCTTACAGCTGAATTTTCAGCCAAATCTGCATATTTTACGAGATCATTATATCGCTGAGAATAGTCTTCAGCTCTTGAAGTAAGTGTTGTCGCCATAATAATTTAGAAAACAAAATAAAAATCTGATTTTTCTTCTTTAAGATAGTGTTTATATCTTAACTACTGGGGACATGGCGCGTATGATACCACATACTTTTGATCATAAAAATAAAACTAATCTCAAGTATAGAGTTTTCATCAGCTTTTTCAAGGAAAATTTTTAAGCTAGAACGAGCTAAAATTTAAGACGAGAGATAAAGTGCTTTTTTTTGACAAAAGAAAAAATCTCACTATAATCAAGGAAAGAAAAAATCTGATTTTTTATCTTTTCTCCTCAAAAATTCCCATGGCAAAAATGAGTAATGATCAATTTCAAAGTCCTACAGCATATCTAGAATATTTGAATACTTTGATGATTCAAAAAAATGCTTCTGATATGTATTTGACCTATGGCGAACCTCCTGTTTTGAGAATTTTGGAGGAAGTCCACAGAGAAACTGATCTTGAGCCCTTGGATGATGAACTCCTCAATCAACTAGCATTAACCCTGATGAATACGACAGGACTTGATTTTTTTGAAAAGCACGGAAGTATTGACCTCGGAATTGGATATCAAGATAGAAGATATAGGGTAAATATTTCGAGACAAAGAGGCCATATTATGATTGTTGCCAGACTTTTGAGAAAAAAAGTACCAACCCTAGAATCACTATGTTTACCAGGAATTTTCAAGGAACTCTCACATAGAACGAATGGGATTATTTTTTTGGCAGGAGCTACAGGATCTGGAAAATCTACCACACTCGCAGCAATGGTAGAGGAAATCAACCAAACCGAGAAAAAACATATTCTGACGATTGAAGATCCGATTGAATATATTTTTGAGGCAAAAGAAAGTGTTGTTGATCAGAAAGAATTAGGGAAAGATGTTAGTTCCTTCTCTTCAGCAATGAAATATGCTCTAAGACAAAGGCCTGATGTGATCCTCTTTGGTGAGATCAGAGATCTTGATGGTATCAGAAATGCTATTCTCCTCTCAGAAACTGGTCATCTGGTACTAACAACTGTTCATGCTAGATCTGCTGAACAAGTTTTAAATAAAATTGTTGGATCATTTAATTCTAGTGAACAAAATCAGATCAGAGTCCAACTTGCTGAAAATCTCTGAGCAATTGTTGTACAAAAGCTTTTAAAAAGGCAAGACCAACCAGGTCTTGCTCTTGCTCAAGAGGTTCTACTCAATACAACAGCAGTTGCCAACCTCATTAGAGATAATAAGCTTAATCAGCTAAAAAGTACTATGTATACCAATAGAATGTGAGGTATGCAGATCATGGAAGAGAGTCTTTTGAGCCTTGTTGAAAGGGGGATGATCACTATCTCTCAGGCAATTCAAGCCGCCAATAATCCTGAATATGTTCAAAGAGAATTAATTACTAGAGAATTGCTAGAAAATAAATAGAAAAATCTAAAAAGAGCAAACCATTGCTCTTTTTTTGATCTTTTGAAAAATATTCTTGAAAAGTGAGGAGAAAACACTACACTCAGAGTCAGATTTTTATCTTTTTTTTCTAAAGGGAATGATTAACTTAGACCAGGAACTTACTTGGCTCAAGGCGTGTGAGGATTTAGTAGAACTGGAAAATCGATATCAGAGGATCCTTGGGAAAAAGGGATATGTAAGTGAGACCTTAAAGACGCTCGCCCAGCTGCCAATTGAGGAGAAAAAGATTCAATGAGGACAAATTTCTGCACTAAAAACAGCACTTCAAACAGGATATGAAGAGTGTTTTGAAAGACTCAAACTCAAAGAGATCAATGCACAGCTTGCTGAGGATATTGTTGATATTTCACTTCCTGGGACACCGGTTGAACAGTGATATTTTTCACTTTTGAGTAAAGTAAGAAGGGAGCTCGAAGAAATTGCTCAAGGAATGGGCTTTATCGTTGAACATGGAAGAGATGTTGTGAGTAAATTTGAGAATTTTGAGTCTGTGAATATTCCTGTTTCTCATCCTGCGACTGAAATGCATGATACGATCTATATTGATGAGCTAGATCCTAGGGGGGAAAATTTTGTTCTTAGAACTCATACCTCCTCTGCTCAAAACTATGTTATCAAAAAATACTGAGTTCCAATCAGGGCTGTTTTGCCTGGTAGAGTCTATAGATTTGAGAATGTAGATGCGACGCACGATACTATGTTTTATCAGTTTGAATGAGTATATATTGACAAGAATATCAGCATTGCGCACTTTAAGACGATTATTCAGGATTTTTTGACTGTTGCTCTTCAAAAAAAGGTTGAAATCAGAATGAGACCTGCATATTTTCCTTTTGTTGAGCCAGGTTTTGAGATAGATACAAGATATGAATATGTAAATCCTAAAACTGGGAATAAAGAAATGTCAAAGTGGATGGAGATCCTCGGTGCTGGAATGATTCATCCAAATGTATTAAAAGAGGCTGGAGTAAATCCTGAAGAAGGGCGAACCGGATTTGCCTTTGGAATGGGAATTAATCGTCTAGTTGCAGTGAGATATGGAATAAAAGATATCAGGCTTTTCACCAATTGAGATCTAAGATTTTTAAAGAGCCGATAGATTCTATATTTTTTATCCAATATAGCTCATGAAGCAAAAAGAAAACAATACTGATCTCCTTCAAGATGAAACTCTGAGTCAAAAGCTCATAAAAAAAGGTTTTTGGCTCTATCTTTTT
>ERZ773233.1079-NODE-1079-length-16376-cov-13.623369_pt1 | contig 16376 bp, 25 predicted proteins | sample MGYA00580991_ERZ773233 | MGnify/ENA primary metagenome ERZ773233 (study PRJEB29015, sample SAMEA2738178) | human oral metagenome | biome: human oral; feature: human-associated habitat; material: saliva | place: China | collected 2161 ...
TATCATGTGCTTCCTTTAAGTTTTTAGGATATAGATAGTAATCATTTTGTGGATATTCCAGTTCTTTAAGCTGTACATAATAATCTTTGTATAAGCTTCCTATCTCACCTCGGTTACAAGGATTGCCCTGTGTTTTGCATTGTTTTTCAAGATATCTAAATAACTGAATTAAATTATTAGATTCTCTCAGTTCTTTTATCCAGCCATAACCATATCCATTTCCACACAAGAAGCTCGCATCCGGAATCCATTTTTGGCATAGTTCCATATGTTCTTTTTTTACTTTGTTTTGCTTCTTAAGGACCTTGTACCTTAATATTCCATCTGCGTTGAAATAATCCCATTGCTTCAGTTTATCGATATCCTGCGGTGATAGTCGCAATAGTTCAGGAATCGTTCTAGCTCGCCAGTTTGGTCTTATATATGTTGGTATTTTTTCAAGCTTGTACTCTACCAGATGCGCAAGTCCTGATTTTTTAATATATTCCACACTTGGATATCTTGCACAAAACACCATCTCATCAATCAGGTAGTTAACAAAATATGAATCAGCTAAATTTGTTTTTGATCGCATTTTTAGATGTATATCCATGTGTTTCAAAAAACTTTGGGCAATAAGATCATCTGAATTTATATCCACGACAAATCGTTCATTTGATATTACATGTTGTGGTTTGTATTTCCCCCATTCAGACTCCCCGGTTCTCCAATTCCATATGTAGCCATATGAATACTGTTCATCTCTGTTGATTACGTTGATTGATTCAATTTCTATCTCAATAGTGTCTTCTATTTGTTCAACATTCTTTTCTGCACATCTCCAGTAGCTGCCGGCTGAGATGCAGTATATACTTTCATCTTCTAACCACAACCAAAAGAAATTTTGATGTGTTTCAAAATGAATAGTGGTGTGAGGTATTGCTATTTCCCTTGTTTCACAGTGAGGACAGCAAACAACGTCGTTCTTATAGATAGTCTCTGTATAATCCCAGGTATGTCCGCAATGTGAGCAATGTGCTATTTTCTTCCAGCGGTTATATACAGTTGCTGCACAGGTTTCCTGATTCACCCAATCCTCAAAGTTGTCCGGAAAGCGAATATTTATAGGTGAGTTATCTGCATTTCTATAATTGATTTGCATATCCACCTCCTCTACATAAGATCAAGGATATCTATTGTTCCTGGACTAGTAGTATTTGATGATGGTTTTATATGGATTTCATAGTAATCATTAATGATTTGCAGCACTTCTTCATCTGTAAGGCATCCGACATTATTCCTTGCATTTTTCCTGGCTTCGGATGTAATTTTAGAGATTAAGTCTTCAATTGATTTACCTTCTGCCGTTATATGCGTTGCCACATCTTCAGTCTTGCAGACTTCATTTAGGTGTTCTTCTATGAAATTGGCAAGAGAGCCACCGATTTTCAGTGACTCTTCAGTAATTTGTTCTCTCGCCTTATTAATTACTTCTAAACTCATGATTTTTCTCCTGTTGCTATTACTCTATCTTTAACCTTCAAATTCGTCGGACAGTATGATACTTAATTCATATGCTTCCTCTTCAGTAAGAGTGATACCACGTGACATCTTTTCGTGCTTAGGATCCCACTCTCGTATGTCATACTTTGGATCATTATCATTCCAGGACACGAGATTGAGTTCCTTCGTCCATCCATTCTTGCTTTCTGAAATAATCCCTATATGTTCCTTGATTTCGCAATTAATCTGATTCATTTTTCTCCTCGTTTCTTTACTCTTCAAAGTTAATACCGCATATGCGTCCCATCTTCTTTGATTGCACCCCATGACCACATTTACCTACTTGAGGTTTATCTTTCATAAAGGTTCTGAAATCCCCCATGCACTGAGGACAGAGATCATACAAGCCCTCTGCTTCTCCTACTACATTGAGTGGTTTGCTACGGTTTTCATAATCAATTTCTTCTCCGCATCTATCGCAGAAAATGCGCTTCATGTTCGCCTCCTCTCTTTCGCTAAAACATTTCTCTTGGCTGACCCTCTCTGGAGTGCAGTCGTTCATATTCTTGCTCTCTAGCTTCGATATCCCTTTCCTTTGATTTAATGATCTCTATTAAGATTTCTTTCGTTTTTGTTCTAGGATTATGTGCTGTTCGTAATCTGTCTTGAAACTTGCATATTGTTCTTTCGTCTTCTCTATTTGCGAATATAAGTTCACGCATTTTCTGGCGACCTTCCGGATCATACCAGCAGTACCAGTCATCGTTATATTCACATTGCTTGCAGCATATATCGCAAATAGTTCCTTTTATACGACGACACCATCTGAACGCCCTATTATCTCCCGGCGTTCCATGTTCATGACCACAGCGATCACATATGCAACCAGCCTCTACCATTGTTACTGACATTGTTTGATGATATCTATGATCATCGCTGTTCCTGAATCAGCAGTGACATTAGCCGCCTTTTGATACCCATTGTTAAATGTTGCAACCACAAGTTCATGTGTACTTTCACGTTCATACTTTAGCGATACCAAATCATAGAAGCCTCTTGTTTGTTGCAGCGTTGATAGCAACTCATTACATATTTTTTGTTTGTATTCCATTTCTGCTTCTTCTCCTTTATCAATTACAACCTATGGCATACAGGAATACCCACAGTAGGGGGATGAACAAGGTGGTAGTGATTGAACCTACTAATGCAATCGGTTGAAAATTTCCATCTTCGTCTGAACACATATACTTAACCGATTCTACGAAATCTTTCATCATCTTGATTCACCGCCCTTTCGTTGCTCTTAATATCGATATTTATTTCAACCGAGGCATTCGCTATCGCATCTGCATAGCCTGTGCAGTACATTATTTCTGCAAGTGGCTCTAATTCAGCTGGAAATTCAATATCGAATGCATCCTCTAAGCTTAGATACAGTATCTTTTTATGACTTTCATATGCCGCCTTTGCAGCTTCAGTTAACTCCTCTTCAGTTATCATTGGTTTTAGATTCTTTTTATTCATTGTAGTTTTCTCCTATTGCTTGTTTTTTCTATTAACCTTCCATCTCATGTGATATAATTTCCAAAATATCTTTTAAGGAGTTGTTAATTAATGGAACGTCTGACTAAAATCGAACGCAAATTTTTAAAAATGTGTAATACCAATGACGGTATGACAGCTCAAAAAAAATTCAATATTCTCTGTGATAAGTATTCACCCTTAAAAGTTCAAAGTGCACTTGTCCATTTGAAGGAAAATGGTTATATCAATTTTTCTCCTAGTGCAGAGAGTTACGTTTATTATTTTGAATTGAAACACAAAGGTCTAAATTACCGCGAAATTACACGGTTAGAATTTAAAGCTTTTGTTTATAAATCTGTAATTGTACCGATACTCGTATCCTTACTTACAACATTAATCATTTATAAGCTACCATCTGTGATTGCATGCATTAAATGACGTTTATACTACTAGTCACAGACTCTCTGCTTCATAAGCATGTCTGCCACATCAGATGCTAAGTATTGTTTTTTCTTACCATCTGTGATGTATTCGCATCCATTCATTAGGTTCATTACGTAATCTCTAGACTTACCCAGATATCTAGCTATGTCAGACTGGCATGGCCAGTTCCCAACTTCCTTTTTTATATCCCGGACTATTGTTTGTTTATCCATTTCTTTTATCTTCAACTTTCTCTTGTTTGTGATATATAATCACCTCGGGTATACTAAAAACGCTGGAGTTAACACGGTTCAGGCGCTCGTGCAGATAGCGTCCAGTGTAGCCCTATCGGCAATTCAATCTCACCTGTAGTTTTTACGACCATAGACAGACTTACTCTTGCCTTTTCATCCGAAAGTTTGTCTATGGTGATTTCTGTCAAGAATGTTAGTTCTGAACCATTTAGGTAGAATCTGTTATCTTTTACTTCGAGTTTGTTCACCTGTGCACCTCCTTTAAATAAAGACATTTCTCCATCTTGGGTACCCCTCTTCAGTTCTTCTTTCCAATAGTGACTGTAATTCCTAAATTCTTAAAAGCTTTATCTGCAGCATCCAGTGAAATGTTTCGCTTTCCTGTTTCCCAGTAAGATACAGAGCGACCTGTACACCCCAGCAACGCACCGAACTCTTTATAATTCATGTTGCGTTTTCGCCTCTCAATTTTGAGTATGTTTCTTATCTCTTCAGATTTCCTCATATTGACCTTACCTCTACTTTCTGATATATTGTTATCAAACACATGTTCGCAACAATATATTGTGTGTAATCAAATATAAAAGAAAGGAGGATGTTCTATGGGTAGAAAACGAGTAACGGTTACAAATGAAAATGATTCTGGACGCAATACAAATTTTCATGACAATTACAACGGTGCTGATATGAATCGTTCTGAATTTGTAAATCAAATCAAGAGTGGGAATTACCCTAACTACCACGTAAGGATTGTTAACGGAGTTGAAACTCCTGTGTCTAATCCTGACCCTAACAGGGACAACAATCTGGGCTAATAAGCTCGACGATTATATCGGTCTTCGAGATTATGTCATCATCGGTAATATCTGCGATAAGTTCGCCAGTGTTATCTTTGATGACTATTTCTTTTACTTCTTTATTGCCTATTTTCATATTTACTTCTCCTCTTCAGCTCTTTAATTACATGAAATTATTTCAAGTAACGGGCAAAAAAATTAAAATTTAAATTCATCTATTGAAATTCCACATAGCTTTGCTATTTTTAGTGCATCTTTCATTTTGACTTTTGAAAAATCATTCTCCCAAGAGTTGTAGGTCTGTGTTGAAACTCCAAGTTTTTCTGCCATTTCTGCTTGTGTCAAACCGAGCCTGGCTCTTAACTCTTTTAGTGAGTATTTCATTTTATTATTACCTTTCCTTTCTCAATTTAAGTTTCCTGTTGTCACAACATTACATGAAATAATTTCAAGTGTCAATAGTTTATTTGAAATTATTTCAATTTATTTTGTTTTTTTATCAAGTTTACTTGATTTTGTTTCTACTTTAGATATAATGTAGGCACACGCTAATCGTTGAATAACAAGGAGTTTTTATGAGCTTTGCAAATAACATCAGATTTTTAAGAAGACAAAGAAATATATCTCAAGAAGAACTCGCAGAAATGGTCGGTTATAAATCATTCACAACTATTCAAAAATGGGAAACTGGCGATTCAGAGCCTAATATGGGAGTGTTAAGACAACTTGCTGATATATTTCATCTATCTATTAGCGAGTTAGTCGAAACAGATCTCGAAAACAAATCGTCAGATCGCCCACTTCCATCGAATATCATTCTGCCTTCAGCACACAAGCTCCCCATCATGGGGACTATATGCGCAGGAGATGGTGTGGTATGCGAAGATGATTACCAGGGTACATTTATAGTAGATATAGATGTTAAAGCGGATTACTGCCTGAAAGTACACGGCGACAGTATGATTGGTGCCAATATCTATGATGGAGATATAGTATTTATTTCAAAGTCTTATGATTTTGTTCAAGATCAAATATATGCGATTGAAAGATTAGATTACAACGAAGCTTCTCTAAAGAGAGTTACGCAGGATGGCGACACATTGATACTTAATCCTTGTAATCCTGAGTATCATGCAATGGTTACTGACTACGAAGAAGTGAGAATAATCGGGCGATGTGTTGGTGTGCTGCATAAGTATGTGTAGTTAGTTTAAGCTAAAGAAAACAGAAAGGACATTTGTATGGGTTTGTTTAATTTTTTCAAGCATCAAACTGTTAATAGTACTGTTAAATCTAACAGTCAAGAAACGGAAATTGGTTATAATTTAGATTCAGAATTCAAACCAGCTGCAAAGTACTACAAATTTGATACAATTGAGCAGATTCAACGAATCCCTGTGCCAAAAACTAACTTTGAGTGCGATTGTGATTTTACACAGAGTGTAGAGTATGTTTTGCAACGCAAAGCCACAATTTACAAACAAGATGGCAATCTCGACTTGGCGATAGAATGTTTAAAAAAGGCTACTGAAATTATGCCCTACTCACCCACACTCTACAGTGATTCAGATTATGAGCGTCTTGAGAACTATCTTAAGCAGGCACGGAGATTCGATGAGGCAAGAGAAGTAAACAAAAAGAGAAATTCTAATTCTGCAACAAATTCTTATAGTTCATCATTGTCATACTTTAATTTGGCACTTCAAGAAGCTGGAGCTGTAGAAGTTCTCAGAAATCCAAATGTTTGCGGGGATTGTGCTAGATTTCATGGTCGGCTGTATGATTCGAATGTAGCTCACGGATTTCCTAATCCGGAGATTATGAAAAAATATCTCGAAGTCAAACGCTGTGATTGTAGTTTTGATATATTTCCATTTTTCTATGGTATCTCAATACCTACGGTCGGTAATATGTCATCATTAAAAAAGCAAAGCAACCGTCGCTTTATTGATGATCGTACAAAAGCTGAAAAAATCGAATTTGAAAAAAATATTGCTGAATTTGAAGCTTTAAGTAAAGATAGAAAAGATTATGACTGGATTTGGGAATTTTTACCAGAAATAGCACCAAAATCTTTTGGTGGATATCGAAACATGAAGAATAGAAATTCAAAAAATTATCAGAAGTTGGTAAAGGCGGCAGAAGACAAAGGATATAAAATTTAACCTGTTCCAAAATGGAACAAGTTCCATGTAAATATTGCATAAATATGTGTATATGTGGAATTAATTAGGAGGTTTATATGGAAGGTTTTGGGAACATTATTTTATATGAAGGCGAATTAATAAAGAATTCAGTTACCGATAAATTCTCGGCAACTGCTTCAGATAGTATAAATTGAATTATGCCGTTGTCGCATTTAACAATGGTTTAGTTTATAATAGCAAGGTTGATTTGCTCGTGATTTGCTCGTGATTTGCTCGTGATTTTGTCAATTTGATATTGCGATTCATTAGCTAAATGCCTGAATTCCAATGGATCCATTGTTTTTTTATGCTCGTGATTTGCTCGTGATTTGAAAGGAATTAAGATGAAAACAGAGTCGACTATATTTGATTTGCTGAGAGAACTACGAGAAAGTTCAACGGTAGAACTAAAAGCATCACATAAAGAATTGCCCAAAGAGTTTTGGCCTTCGTATTCAGCTTTTTGTAACACAGATGGTGGAGTTATTTTTTTAGGAGTAAAGGAATCTCAACCATACAATGAAATTGTGGGAGTAATAAATCCTGATAAGATTATGAAGGTTTTATGGGATCAACTATCAAACCAACAAAAAGTTAGTTTTAATGCATTGTCTAATGATTCGATTCGCGTACTTACACAAGGTGACAAATCTATATTAATGATTGACATCCCTGAAGTGAGTTACCTACACAAGCCTGTGTTTCTCAACGGAAATTATTCCAATGCTTACATAAGATCAGGTGATGGAGATCGCAAAATTACAGATGCACAACTACGTGCCTTCATTAGAAATGCAACTCCAAATTCTAGCAGCGATATTCTACTTGATGCAAAACTTAGTGATCTTGATCCTGTTACTATTGCTCTATTCAAAGAAACGGTGACTTCTCGAAATCCGCATATCATTGATCCCGAGATGACTCAAGAGAATTTCTTATTAAGGATTGGAGCTATAACAAAAGATGACTCAAATGTTTCACGTATTAAAAAAGGCACTCTTTTATTTCTAGGGAAATACCAATCGATAAGAAAGTTTTTCCCAAACTACTTTCTAGATTTTCAGAATAGGTCAAGTTCAGAGAGCAGGTGGATAGATAGAGTTGCTACCGATGAACTTTCAGAGATTGAGATGAATGTATATAATTTTTTTACATCCGTCTCAGCAAAAATGAAGAATCAACTAAATCAGGCTTTTGATTTAGACGAAAACCAAGTTAGAACAACCACAGCTGACTTTGATACAGTAGTTCGTGAAGCATTTACTAATTGTCTAGCACATGCAGACTACGAACTTGCATCACCGTCAATAAAAATCGTTATGCATAACGGTTGGATTACTTTCACAAACCCTGGGCAGATGCTTATAACTAAAGGACAGTTTTTTAGAGGTGGGCAATCAATACCACGAAACGAACTTATAATGACCTTCTTTAGATATATAGGTGCTTCAGAAAGACAAGGGGGCGGGGGACCTCAAATATACGAAACTACAACGAGACATTCTTTTCGTATGCCAGAGTTAAAAACATGCATAGATTATACAGAGTTAACAATTTGGTATATAGATTTAGTTGATTCATATCCTGAACTTTCTAATGATGAAAAAGCTGTTTTTTCATATATAGTTAAATCTAGAGTGCAAGTTTCTACTAAAGAATTACAATCTAATTTGGGATTCACTGAATACAAGGTAAGAAATATATTAGCAAAACTAGTAAACGACGGAAAAATAGAAAAGATTGGAAATGGAAAATCTACTAGATATCGAGTTGTGCTGGGAAGTGATGAATGGCTTACATCCGCTAGAATATTTCTATCTTCATTCTAATAAGAAAAAACAACCGCACCTGCGGCAACAGGCACGGTTGTAGAAATTGGCATCGCTTGATACACAAAGTTCCAACATGAGTATATCAGCGATGCCTTGTTATTACAAGCAGGGCACTTTTTGTGCTCGGAAATGGATAGATCATGGCTGATTATTATAAAAAGACATTTACCTTTGAGGGAAAACGCAGATATGTGTACGGTAAAACTGAAATTGAAGCAATTGAAAAAAGAGCTATCCTTAAATCTCAACTTGAAGCTGGAAAGGTGGAGATTAGTCGTAATACGCAGGTAGCTATTTGGATTAATGAATGGCTAAATAATTACAAGGAACCAGAAGTTAACTATCGATGGTATAAAGATATCCAGGCTATGTGTGAGAGATTTATTGTGCCGACTATCGGACATATGAGATTAAGCTCTGTTAAGCCTCTTCATATAAAGAAAGTGCTTAACCCTCTTCAGAATTATTCATACTCATTCAATGCTAAAATCTATGATATTTTGAATCAAATATTTAATACTGCACTTGAAAATGAACTCGTTGTGCAAAATCCTATGACCGGTATAAAAAAGCCTCAAGGAAGGACTCCTAAAAAGAGGCGAGCTTTAACTAGCGAGGAACGAGAAATTTCACTCAAGGTTGCAAATTATCACCGAGGCGGACTATTTATATTGCTTATGTTGTATTGTGGTCTTAGGCCTCAAGAAATCGCACCTCTTCAATGGTCTGATATTGACTTTGCATCCAAACGTGTAACTGTTAATAAAGCTTTAAAATCAGATGGGATAGTTCGAGGATTTACAAAGACTAAAGCTGGAATGCGGAGCATACCTATTCCTGGAGTTTTGTTAGATAGGTTAATTGCAGAGCATGATGATATTACAAAGGATTCAATGCTTGTTTGTGCGAATACAAGAGGTGAAAGATATACTAAGTCATCTATAAACGATTTGTGGAAGAATTTTAAGCGTGAAATGAATATAGCTGCAGGCTGTAAGATTCACCCGCAGAAGCACCAGATTATGCCACCTTATTTTGTTCAAGCGGATCTAACCTTATATTGTTATAGACATACTTACTGTACTGATTTACAAGCTGCAGGTGTACCAATTAATGTAGCCAAGGAACTTATGGGACATGAGGATATAGCTGTAACATCAAAGATATATACTCATAAATCAGATGCAGCACTTAACAATGCGGCAGAACTAATAGATAAATATAGTCGTGGGGTATAGCCTGTGATATTAATCTAATAAGGGCTAAAATCGCTGATAATAAAACGAGACTCTTAATCAGGGTGTCCAGGGTTCGAACCCCTGATCACGCACCAAAAAGCGCAACTCGATAGGGTTGCGCTTTTTTATTTTGTATAGTTACATTTTGATAGCATTTAATTTTCACATAAATTCTATAGTATTTATTGGGGTTATCTGATATAGTCTATTTATTCACCGCGTATTACGGTAAGAATATAATACATTCGTATGTTTCGCTTCCGTGACGGACGGGGCGCAATGTTGCGTAGAATATTCGTCATTCGTAAGGGGCTTGCCTATTTTGGTAAGCCCCTTTTGTTACAGGAGACCCTATGAAACTAGTATCGTTAAATTCAAGAGATTTACAGACTTACACAATTGACTCTGAAATGCTAAAAAAGTCGCATCGTCCCTGCGTTCTAATACTTCGCCTCAAATATAAAGGGGCTAGGATTGATTTTGCTGTTCCATTAAGATCAAACATCCCTCCATCTGCCCCTAAAAACCATTACTTTGCTTTACCCCCAAGACCTACAACAAAAAGTGGGCATCGTCACGGTATACACTATATAAAAATGTTCCCTATAGATAGAACTAAAGCTCAAAAATTCAATACTGATAAGATGTTCTATTCAATAATTAAAGCAATTATTGATAAAAACGAGAAACTAATAGTGTCCAGTTGTCAGAAATACCTTAAAGATTATGAATCTGGAATCAAGCCTCCATTCTCAACCGATATCGACTTGCTTCTAAATCAGTTGAACAAATAGCTCATTCTAATCTACAGATTTATTTCACCGCAATTTTAATTTTCATATCTTAAAAGCCATTTTTTAGTGTTATCTAAAAAATGGCTTTTGTATGGTTTTAAAGATTCGCCTCGTTTCTCCCCTACTTCAAATCCTCCAGCTTATTATCCTGGCGTTTTATCTTGCGCGTAGTCGTCCTCACGAAATCTTCTTTGCGGACGTAGACCTCGCGGATTCGCTTGAACGGAGCGAGCCCCATATTGAGCTCCGTGACAACACCTTTTATAAGCGTTTCAAGCTCATCGTCTGACGGAATACTTCCGAGTTCATCCTTTATCTCGTCTTTATCTGGAAGAATCTGTACTGCAACTACATCCTCTGATTCGCCTGATGCAAATACCATAGAATCAGATATGTACGGATGTCTATTGATATAGTCCTCAATTTCCTCAGGATAGATGTTCTCTCCAGCATTCGTTACGATTACATTCTTAGCGCGCCCAGTCAGGAATAGCCATCCATCCGCATCGAAGTATCCGATATCACCCGTTCTGAGCCAGCCATCCTCAAGCACTTCTTCAGTTGCCTCGGGGAGGTTATAGTAGCCGAGCATTACATTTGGACCTTTAAATAATATCTCTCCAATGCCATTTTCATCCGGGTTAATGATACGCACAGTTCCAGTCTCCACTGGCACTCCTACAGATCCAGATTTATCATACCTCGTCTTAGAAGCGCTCTGAGGTGTGCCTGTAATCAGAGGTGTGCATTCGGTCATTCCATACCCCTGAAGCACCATAATCCCAAAGTCTTCAAAGTCCCTACAAATATCTGGCGCCAGCGCAGCAGCTCCTGTAATTACGAGTCTGAGCTTGCCACCGAGTTCATTTATAATCTGCTTAAATAGAGTTCTGCTCACATTTACGCCGAACTTTCGCGCGCTGCGACTAGCCTTTAGGGCTCTCCTAAACGTCTTTTCCTTTCCCGACTTCTTAATTGTCTTCATGATTCGGCCGTGAATCATCTCGAGAACCCTCGGTACAACTATAACAACCGTATTCTCAGCTTCGTGCATATTCTTGACGATATATTTCATGCCCTCGCAAAACGCTGTGCTTGCCCCGCGATATAGCACGAGTAACATTCCGAGCGTGCATTCATAAGTGTGGTGAATAGGCAGTATCGAGAGCGTCTTATCCCACGGATGGATATTCGCCACGCGGCACACATCCATGATATTTACTGTGATATTGCGATGGGTTAGCATTACTCCCTTAGGAGTGCCTGTAGTCCCTGAAGTGAAGAGAATTACCGCCATTTCGTCTGGATCTATTTCAGTATCTGCAAAAGAAGTATCTCCTCCTTCAAGCTTATCCTCGCCCTTGATTAGTAGCTCTCTCCATAGGTGAACCTTCCTACCAGCCCTTTCAAATTTAGTCGCATCCTCAAGAAGTGTCTTTGGCTCATCTTCGAGCGATACTCTATCGCCGTAAAATTCTGTGATTATAAGATCTGTGATTGTTATGATATTAGAGAGCTTAGGGGCACATTCCGATGAACAGATTACCGTATGGCAGTTTGACGCATCGAGGAGGTTCTTTATCTCTTCTCCACCGAGCTCTTTGTCGATTGGAACCACAACAAGTCCTGCGTTCATAACCGCAAGATATGAGGCTATCCACTCATAGCTACCCTCTCCAATGATCGCAACGCGTCTCTCATCATCTACGAGCTCAAGCAGCATAGTGCCAATGGCTTCGACATCATGACCTAGAACCTCATAAGATACGGGGATGTATTCTCCACCACGTTTTTCTTTTACCCAAAAAGCAGGCCTCTCACTGTACTTTTCAACGCTTCCAGCAAGAAGGTCCTTGAGCGTCGTAATCTCTCGAATGTCCTTGTACCAGTAGCGACCACAATCCGAGCCTTTCTTCTCGATAAACGAGTTAGCTCCAAACGGGTTAGCTATAGCCTCACTATTAATCGTGCTTCTCATATCATTCATAGCATGCTCTCCACACAAAATTACTCTTAGTTAACATTAATCATATCATATATTCGATTTTAAATTAAGCAAATCGTCATGCTACGCATCACAATACCAGGCGCGAAGCATTCCCTTTTGCCTAGTAATCCGCTCGGCAATGTGTTTGATTTTATATAATCGCCGTGTTGCAATTTTCACATAGCCTTTAGATTTTTCATGTATTTATTTGGTACAATAGGCAACATAAGTTATTCCGAACGTAAGGAGACGGTATGAATTACGCAAAGATTAGATCGATAGCGCACCTCGTGTCTCTCGTATGTCTACTACTCATCTTCGTAGTGTCTACGAGCAAGTACGTCGCTGCTGCTACTCAGTCCGATTCAGCTCGTACAGGCATCCCCGCAAAGATAACTGCTCAGCACAAGCAGGAATCCGACATTCCAGACTGCACTGAGATTGAAGTTGCTGTTGATGCAGCTAATGTGCCTGTCCCAACTATGACAGATTCAGTAGCTGACACTGTTGCTACTCATGCAACTACCACTTCTTATTCAGCTCCTTTAGTTTCAACTGGAACTAATACTATAAAGGCAGTCGAGGATGAGAAGGCAAAGAAGAAAGCTGAAGAGGAAGCAAAAAACAGCGAGTCGAGTCGCACAGCTACTTCCATAAAATACACTTATTCTGGAAGTGTTCTCTCTAAGTCCAAGGGAACCAACAATGGTCCTTCTGGCAAGGAAACCTACTACAATCTCAACATGTCGAGAGTTGTAGCGGCTATGGGTAGATTTGGATATTCATCATCTGACTACTGGGTTAGAGCAGATGGAGTTAAGATGCTAGGCAACTATGTAATGGTTGCAGCTAGCTACAAGACTCACCCTAAGGGTTCTTTAGTCCCAACATCTCTTGGAACTGGTATCGTATGCGATACAGGTGGTTTTGCGACAAGTAATCCAACGCAGATAGACATAGCGACAAATTGGTAAGAGTTTACGGCTTTCGTAATCGATATTATACCGGCAAAAGGATCCCTATAATCCCCGCGCTACACGAACATCGAAGAGAGAGCCTCGGTCCGTTGATGCACGGACGAATATATTTGTGATGATAGGAGTTAAGAGAAGCAAGCAATGTGCTGGCTTCTCTTTTGTTGATTCTCAGCTCATATTTCTACAGCATAGCTAAAATATTTCTGGTGACTCCTATTTATTAGGTATAAGATAGGGGTAGTTATTTGTAATTTATGAGGTACTAACATGGAGAGATATACTTTTTCTGCGGCGACGGCTAAGTCAGATGTTTATGTAGGGCTTCTTTTCCCTGCTCTAATAATGCTGCCCCTCCTAGTGATACAACTGATTTTGTTCTACCTTAACCTCGGTGATGTGACTAGGTCACATCCAAATCTTTTCATATTGATTATTTTTGCCTGTGTTAATTACAGCTTTTATATAGCTAAAAAATTGCAATCGAGATTTGTCAAAGACTATATCGTCATACTTGACGGAAGCGAAGTTACCATTCTGTGTGACGATACGGAGATTCTCTCGGGCACTATAGCTTCTTGCAAATTCAAGGGCTCAAGTTCTAAATTTTTCGCTAAAGCTGCCTCACTAGATATCTTCACTGACTACGAAGATATAAAACTTCGTGCCAGAGCCAGGGAAGGGGGGAGTTTACTGTCCCCTAACTGGAACCCTTTTGCAACAGGCAGTATATCTGATGTAGATGTGCTCCTGTCACTGGGCAGAAGGATTGAGAATATGCTGGAGGCTGAATGAATTTGCGCCGACTAAAGAATAACAGAAAGCTCGAGTACGAGCTTTCTGAAAATCTATCATACAAATATACTATCTACTCTGCTCCGCTAGGCGCTCCTGTTCAGCTTTCTTGTCCATCTTAAACTGTTTGCGGAATTCTTCTACAGAACTAGGAAGTTTCTTTATATCGGATTTGTTGTACAACCAGTAATAGGGGAGTTTTTCATCATATGATTTCACAGAGTTTCTAGAGTAACCAAGTACATAATTCCCTCTTTTTGTAAAAAAAATCGTTTCTGTCAATTTTTTCCCATCTTTATACTTTTTTTGGTAAAACACATTAATTTTTTTATCTTTTACTGCATTTGCGCCTTTGAATTCAACCTTACCCCTATCTTCCATAGTAAGAATATAATTCCCATTCTTTATTTCATAACTACCGAAAAACATTTCAATCTCTGGATAGCTTCTATAACCGTCCTCAAAATAGTCTTCCTCTTTTCCTCTGCTGTCATCATACATCATTATAAACGTTTTATTGTCTTTAAACTCAATATAATACCGTGAATAATTACTTTTAGGATAATATTTCCCACTTCCTCCAATGTATACCATATTAGTTTTAATTTCTCTGATTGGTTGCGGATCTATAACCTTTTTCTTTATTACAGTGATTGACATAATTAGTATGATTACAACTATAAATATTTTAGACTTTAAGTTCATTGTTTTATGCATGCAAATACCTCTCTTTTGAAGTTATCTTGTCTACGTTTTATATCTTTATTATATTTCCACATATCATCAAGTTTTGGTGCCTGAAATACTCCACTATTTCCCTTATTATCTTTTACCTGATTTCCATTATTATCAAGCACATTTTTAGCTTCCTCTCTAAATTGAGGTTCATAATTGTATTTTTCACCAGCAGGATCCACATCAAGCACCGTATGCACCTTGTCATTGCGACGTGCATAATTAAAGCTAGAACAGTTTACCTTAGCATCCTGAGTTGCATGCTCGTCCAAAAGAGTAAGAAATTTACCATCCCCATTGATTATAAACTCTGAACGAAATCTAGCATTAGTAACAACTTTGAGATTGATTCCTCCATTTACTGTACTGTGTCCATCAGGGTATAAATTCTTTTTTGCACTAGTGTCATAATATGACTTAAGATGTAGCCTCGTAGACTCCTCCGCTGTCCAGTTCCAGATTTTCTCTTTTACTATATAGTTTATCAGCTTTTCTTCGTCTGTTCGCCCTTTGTAGTTATCCACTATGTATTTAGCCTGCTGATAGGATATTACGTATCTGAACAGATGTAGCTACTTTCCTAAGTCACCTTTCATACCGCTTGGATAATATGCTTTTTCTACTGTACTAGCTAGGCTGCCCCAGAACTTATCATCGGGTTTCATCTTTTTGTTTATCTTATCTGCTGCTGCTCTTAGTTGGTCTGCGGATGATTTTTCATCCAGTTTGTCCATCCCTGTAATTTTCATCAGTACAGATAGTTTCTTCTTGCTCTCGGAAGCAGATATGCCCTCTGCCTTCCAGGCATACCACATGTTATCAAATGCTTTAGTTCCGACTATTTGAGTATCTCTATAGCAAGATGCGATAGCTTCAGACATATTGGAAGATTGACCTTTTCTCCCAAGCATCTCTTTGAAATACTTGCCAAATTCTTTAATACTTTCTATAGGCCAGCCTTGTTTTTCTAGCAGAAGCACCTTAGCTGTAACATCCTCTTGGTACTTTTCCCATGTTTTATCATCTATTGACTTAGGTCTCTTAATACCGAACATGTTAATAACATCCAGCTCCTTTACCTCTTCCTTTAGCTTTGCCCTCCATGAAGCTTCTAGGTTTGGATGAAATGCGCCCGCACTAAATGACTTACCGAGATCTGACAGGGCTGCGTTTATCTGTTCTGCTGTGCTATCTCCGGTGCTGAATAGGTTCTTTGTGGCATTTTACATATTGTAATTTCTTAATGTGAAAACAGAAAGCTCGAATTCGAGCTTTCTGAAAATTGTCTACTGACTTTGCCCCGTTAGACGCGCCTCTTCCGCTAGGCGCTCCTGCTCCGCTTTCTTGTCCATCTT
>ERZ773233.1084-NODE-1084-length-16350-cov-16.454557_pt1 | contig 16350 bp, 20 predicted proteins | sample MGYA00580991_ERZ773233 | MGnify/ENA primary metagenome ERZ773233 (study PRJEB29015, sample SAMEA2738178) | human oral metagenome | biome: human oral; feature: human-associated habitat; material: saliva | place: China | collected 2161 ...
GATGCCTTACCACTTGGCGATACCCCAACAAAATCTTGTTCATTATATACAAAAGTATCAAAAGTCAAGATTTTTTTCATTTTCTAAAAAGGTCCGTCCTATTCTCTGTTGCATGTATTATTTCGGAGGAAATTTCATGCAGTTGTACAAAAAATCAAATAATTGATTTGCTATACATTCTGTATGTTCTTTTAAAGTAGGGAACCTAAAATAATAATAACTCTTGACTTTTCAAAAAAAAAAAAAAATAGTATTAATGTGTTTATTATATAATTCTTAAATTTTTATGACTAAAAATAGATTATCAGGAATGATGAATGCCTTGCTTGATGAGTGTATAAAATTGTTTGCCTGAATTGTATTCTCCGTACTAATAATTGATTGATGAACATTGTGCTATCTATATTTTTGTAAAGAATTTGTTCCTAATCTTGCTGAGTTGTCGATCATGATTACTAAGTTATTTATATGTGATATCCTTCTCATTATAGCTGGTATATTTTTCACGATTCGTTACTATAAAGAAAATAAGTTTTGGTTTAGGGTTTGATTAGTATTAACTATTCTTGCTATATGAATACTGCTTCTCCTCCTTCTTCTTCATTAATCTCTCTTTTTACGGAGACTAATTAATCCTTTGAAATACCCAATACATAAAATAAGTACTTATGTACTTATTTTTTCTTTATTCAAAGAACTAAATATCTCAGCACAGGTATTTTTGAAATAATTTCAAAAAGTCCAAAGGAAAGAGTAAACATCAAAATAAAGGTAATACTATAATTCTAAAAAGCAGATACATTGAAATAATGAGTCAAAATATATCAAGCAATAACCAAAAAAATAATGCAATACATAAACTCCAAAACGTGTTTTTGACATGTATTTTGTAAAAGAATTTTCTTTATTGAAATATTTTTTAAAAAAATCAAATCATAGCAATACAAGCTATCCAACAATACAAATTTGTCACAAAATTTTGCAATATTTCAGCATCAGTATAGTTTTTTCAGACATAAAAGTATACATAAAAAATCATAAAGTTGTTGCAAGGATCATCATAGGAATAGATATTTTTTCTAAAATTTTTCTACTTTTCATGAGAAAATATATAATATCAGATGGCAAATGCTACAAAATAAATCCCAAATCTATACATTGTAACAACAGGCATATTGGGGATTTGAGCTCATCACCAAATTACAAAAAACAATAAAAATATTATAAAAATATTTGATTTTCATCAGATTCTCCATAAAAAATCAGATTTATCATATTTTTTAGTAAAACAATTCTTATCGAAAAAAAGCATTTGAATAAACCAAAGTGGCCCCGTTCAAGCTAAAACTGAAACAGGATAAACTAGAAAAACTGGCATTTGTTCAAGTCATCATTATATTTTCAGATTTATATATCAAGCAATCCAGTGTAGCACTAATAATCACAAAGTTGAAGGAACAAGAAGTTTTGTAATGCGCTCTTTTAAGAATTCTTTATTGCTTCTTTTTTCTAGAGAATATCTAGCACTCATGCCAACTACTACAAACAAAAGTACTATAAACCATGGATAAACTCCATACAAAAAACCATCTAAAAAATAAATATTTTTTGTATCTGGAAATCATCAAAGAACTCAAACACTATTAAAAATATAAATAACATGATAAATAAGTACCAAAATAACTACAAACCAACGCAGATTATCAAGATATATTTTTCTTTGCATGATTTTTAACATCAGATAAACATTTTTATTGTATGGATTTTTCTCTTTTTCCAAGATTTTTCAAAATATTCTCCCCAATTTTTCCTCAAAAATTTTTTCCAAAAAATCCCAAAATCATTCTTTTTTATTTTTGCAAAAAGTGAAAAATTTTGTATAATCAAGTGGCTTTTTGGGAAGGTTTGAGATTTTCCAAAGGCTACAAAAAGTATTTTAATTTTCAAAATTATGAACGATAATAAAAAACAAGCTCTCGCGACGGCGCTTTCTCAGATTGAAAAGCAGTTCGGAGCAGGATCAATCATGAAACTCGGGGAACGCGTGCATATGCGCGTGGAGACGAGTTCGTCTGGATCTATTGCGCTTGATGATGCGCTCGGTGGCGGATACGCGAAAGGTCGAATCATCGAAATTTACGGTCCAGAATCTTCTGGTAAAACCACTTTGACACTTCACGCAATTGCAGAGGTGCAAAAAGCTGGTGGGGTTGCGGCCTTTGTAGATGCGGAACACGCGCTTGATCCTTCGTATGCACAAAAAATTGGTGTAAATATCGATGAACTCATCGTTTCCCAGCCAGATCATGGAGAACAAGCGCTTGAAATTGTGGATGCACTTGTGCATTCTGGGGCAGTAGATTTGATTATTGTCGATTCTGTGGCTGCTTTGACGCCGAAGGCGGAAATTGAAGGAAATATGGGTGACAGCTTCATGGGACTTCACGCGCGCCTTATGTCTCAGGCTCTCCGAAAAATTACGGGTGCCATCAACAAGTCGCATTGTACAGTGATTTTCATCAACCAAATTCGTATGAAAATCGGTGTAATGTTCGGTTCTCCTGAAACAACGACTGGTGGTAATGCGCTCAAATTTTATGCTTCTCAGCGCCTTGATATTCGCCGCAAAGAAAAACTCGAACAGGGAACTGGCGACAACAAAGAAGCGATGGGAAATAAGGTGAAAATCAAGGTTGTGAAAAATAAAGTAGCGCCTCCATTCCGTGAAGTAGAAGTGGATATCCTCTTCAATGAAGGAATTTCTCTCGCAGGTGAAATTTTGGATCTTGGCGTGGCTCGTGGTGTGATCAAAAAAGCGGGCGCGTTCTACTCGTATGGTGATACTCGTCTGGGTCAGGGTCGCGAAAATTCTCGCAATTTCCTCAAAGAAAACCCAGAAATTATGAAGGAACTTGAACAGAAAGTGCGTGAAAGCGGAAAAAATGCTCCAGCATTTGCTGAAACAGCTTCTGAAGCATCTGATGATGAAGAATAAAAAATCCCCATTGGGGATTTTTTATTTTGGAAAAAATGGATTTTCTTGCTCATTGATGGGTTCGTTTTTTCGTTTTTGGGACGATTTTTCTTGATTTTCATCAGCATTTCTCGCGGTCTGATTTTTAATATTTTTATCAATCGAAGTGTTATAAAAAACGTCATCATTTACGCTCGTTGAATTTTTTTCTTGCTCCAGAATTTGTTTAAGTTTTGATTCGGAAAGTCCAATTACATCACGAATAATGGAAAATTCTGATTTAATGTTATTGAGTTTCCAAGTATTGTCTATTCGGATAAAAATATAATATTCTATGAAAGATGAGGCCTCAGTTTTCGCGCGATTTTCATAACTTTTGAAATCCTCATTTTTGTTACGATAGGTGGGCGAACTCACGAAAGTTCCGTCGCTTTCGCGAATCGTATAATCAATCATTGAGCCCTCAATTTCCATCGCGAACATGTCACCATCTTTGCCAGGATAATTTCGTACTGACATCAGTTCCATTTTGTGGATGTGAATATTTTTCATAATATTTTTGAGGCCTGCTTCACCGACAAGGATTTTCTGAGCTTTTTGATAATAAAAATCCGTCATATATGGCCGCATCGACTCAAGATTTTTCTCCATCCACGCATCCTGATATTTAAGAAAAATATCCTTTGTCACTTCTTTGAGTCAATCTAAATTCCAACTCGAATCATCTTTGAGTGCGTCCGCCAAGTCTTTTTTTGCTTTTTTGAGCATTTTTTGTCGACGAATTTCATAAATCGCGTAGTAGAGTATTGCGATGGCCGTGAGCACAATACTTCCTGTGCCATCATCTTTGGAAGAACTATGGTGCCCAGCACGCGCTTCCGCATGCGGAATTTCACTAAAATGTGCCGAGAAAAATATTCCCAGTATCGTAAAAATAGTAAATTTTGTTAATAATTTTTTCATAAAGATATCATAAAAAAATTTCCATAAAAGTCAAAAAATCTAAAAATTTTCAAAAATTTGACTTTTTATGATTTGTGTGTTATCATCAAGAAAGAATATGAATGAACAAAACCTTTCGCATCACGAAAATCTAGCTTCCAAAATTGAAGGAAAGGAGGCATCTTTTTTCGATGCATTTCGCGAATATTTGGCGTCGTGGGCCTGACTTCAGAAGCTGAGTAAAGGCTTAATGCGAGCGTTGCAGGAGACACATCAGGCAACAGAACATATTCTTTCCGACAATTCTCAAAAGAAAAATTAAAAAATACTTGACTTTTTATATTTTTATGTATAATGTATTTGCCTTAGCGATAAGGTAAATTTTTTCATAAGGGATAAGAGGCTCGAAAGAGCCTTTTATTTTTGTCAAAATATTTATTTTTTGCAAAATTTTGCAATTATTCTCTGTTTCTTTCTCAAAAATTTATTATTGCAAATTTTTGTATTATTAAAAATAATAATATTTTTCCTTTATATAATACCAATATTATTGCAAATATTTGCAATATATGAAAAAGTAACAAAAAAATTCCTAATTTAGGAATTTTTTATGCGTGTTTTGTAATAGCTTCTTCAAGAACAGAAACTTCCTGAACTCCAACCCATTTTTCTACTGGTTGACCGTCTTTGAAGAGAATCATTGTTGGAATTGACATGATTCGCATAGAAGCAGGAGTTTCAGAATCGTTGTCTACATTGTGTTTTGCAACGATTGCTTTTCCATCTACACGAGAAGCGAGCTCTTCGAGACGAGGAAGCATCATCTGACAAGGTCCACACCATTCCGCCCAGAAATCCACGAGCACAAGCCCTTTTGAAGTAAGTCCTGAAAAGGTTGCGTCAGTTGAAATTTGTAGTGCCATAATCTTTTGCTAAATAATAAATAGTGCCACTATTTTATCATTTTTTTTCCAAAAAGCAATTATTTTTTCAATAAACTTTAAATTTTAAATTGATTTTTAAGAAAAAATATTTTTTATAATTGTTTTTTAATATTTCTATAAAAAAGTCAATATATTTTTCTGGAAATCAATTTTTCCCTTTATAAAAGTATTTCTATTTTTTGGATGTTGGATTTTCCTGAAAAAATCGTGAAAAATCTTGTCTTTTCAAAAAAAATATTTATAATGCGTAGGCTTTTTATATTCTATTTTATTTAAATTCTATGAAAAAAGCTCTTATTGCTCTTGCAGCACTCACATTTCTTGCATCTTGTGGAAACAAGGCTGCCGAGACTGTAAAAACTGATACTCAGACTACAGTTAAGACAGAATCAATCTCAGCAACTACAGAAGGTGTACAGGTTGAATCTTCAGGATCTACAGAAACAACTGAGGCAACTACTGCTACTACTACTTCAGCATCTCTGTCTGCTGGTTGTGATGATTATGTAAAATACTACTCTTGTGCAATGGAAAAAAGTGGTTTCACTGGTGATGCACTTACTCAGGCAGTAGATGAGCTTAAAAAAGGTTTTGCTGAGCTTCCAGCAGATCTTCAGACACAGGCTTGTACTCAGGGTCTTGATGCCTTCAAACAGTCAATGCCAGTATCTGGTTGTTAAAAATTCCCCATTTTGGGATTTTTTATAGCGTGATATTTTTTCTCTCAATAATCATAATACTATCGTCTAAATCGGTTTTTTCAAGCTGGTAGGCGATATTTTTTTCGTGCAAAAAACTATAAAAATTCTGCATTTTGTGTGCGAATTTTTCCACATCATCGATGATGAAAATGGCATCTTTTTTCGCTTTGGGAAGCGATAATAAAAAATAATCTAAGTATTCTTTTTTCATCGCATCAATATAAATCACATCAAAAAACTGATCCGCCAAGCTCGGAAGAATTTTTTTGGCGTCGCCCCAAATCGGAAAAATATTTTTAATTTTACAATTTTTGAAATGCTCCGTTGCTTCAATATGTGCATTCCAGGCGTATTCTATCGTGAAAATATTGGCAACTTCATCAGGATTTTTTGTATTTTTTAAAAGTTCGTAATGAAAACTCAGTGCCGAAAAACCATTCGCAGTACCGATTTCCAGAATATTTTTTGGATTTTTGTCACAAAGAATTTTTCCGATAAAATGCGCATTTTCTTCCGAAATATTCGGGATTTTTCGCTCAATTCCAGACTTTTTAAGTTTTTGTAAATATTGTTGTAAAAAATTTTGATTCATAGAAAAATTATATTTCCAAAAAAATTTTGTCAAGAAAAAACCGCATTATCGTGCGGATTTTTTTGTGTGGATTTTTTCCAGTTTTTTCTGTATTTTTGGTGTAATGAAAAAAATAGCGCGAGCAATGGTTTTATCGAGTTTTTTGATGTTGAGCGTGAGCTCATTAGCCTCAGAATTGAACGACAGATTTCGCTCATAAACCTCATAAAATGACGATTTTTCCTCAAAATTTTCCTGAATTTTTTCGAGAAAAAAGGGTCGCACGATCAAATACTGTACGCTCGAAATTTCTTCTGCAATGATGCGAAAATCTTCGCGATAATCATTTTCAAATCGCTCTAATACGCCATTTCCTTCAAAATTTTTGGATTTCCATTCTTGAAATTTGGTTTTTGAATAATTCGAATTTTGCGCAAAAATTTTTCGTAGGTCGCCGTTCAGTGCAATATATGACATCATATCGGGCGTTGTGAGCCTTCCGAAGCGATTTTTTAGATCACGCTGAGTTTGATCGGATTCCAAAAATGGCACCACTGCGCGCATTTGTTTCAATTTTTCTTTGTATTTATGAAAATTTTCAGAAATCATATCAATCGGAGTAGTCGTGATCTGTGCACCAATTGCGAGCGTTTTGAGTGCGTTATTTTGATGATAGGGAACACGTGAAATCATATCGGTTTTGTAGTTGAGATCAAGTTCCTTGACTGGCAAAAAATGAAAACTTTTTGGGTCGCTTTGCATCATCGCTTCACATTGCATCATCGCTTCACACAAAATAATTTCTGCTGCCAGCCCGCCACTAAATTGATTGAGTAAATGTTGCTTCATTTTGTGAGCGCTATTACATTGCCAGTGCGCACCATTATGAGAACGATAGGCGAGAATATTTGCAAGATTTTTGGTATTATGCAAAATATTTGTGAGATTTTCGTGCAAAATGGTAGAATTTGGAGAATTCGTCAAAAGATTTTGTTCTTCGGGAGAAAGTGCTTCAAATCGCACAATTCCATAAATTCGATGCGTGATATTACTCAAAATTTTGTCAGATTTTTTGCGACCCTCGCTTATGAAGGTATTTTTGGTTTGTAAAATTTGCTCGTCATGACTGAGTGCGATTTTTCGATTTTTTCGAGACATAAATTATTTATCAAAATTGACGGTATAAATTTCTTCCAAATCAGGAACATGAACGATTTGCGGAAAATCTTTGCGTTCAAGCGTATGCTTGAGCGCTATTGAAGAGCTTTTTGTGTCGCCGTGAACAACGAGAATATGTGCATTTCGTTTAAGATTCGTGGATTGTAAATATTTGAGCAAATCTTTTTCATCGCCATGTCCAGAAAATCCAGATTTTTGTTCCATTTTGGCGCGAATTTCGAAAGTTTTTCCTTCGAGTGTCACGATTTTTTCCTTTCATTCTGGGCGCTCCGCAGCGATTGCATGTCCACGAGTCCCTGGCACCAAAAATCCTGGAAAATAAAAAACACTTTTTTCGTCATCCGCGAATCGTTTAAAATATTCAATCACAGGTCCGCCTTCGGCCATTCCGGAGGCTGTGAGAATAATTTTTTTCTTGCCATCAAGTTCGCCGAGTATACCCGCGCGCGTCTCAGTTGAGATAACTTCGTAATTTTTATTTTTTGGATCGAGATAATCGATGAAATTTTCTAAATTTTTTGTATTGACAGCGAGTTGGTCGGGTACGCTTGGATGAGATGCTTCGCGAAGCATTTTTTTGGCTTCATCGATGTACGGATTGATATATTCAGCACCCATTTTTGAATCAACAAGAATGGGAATGTTGTTCGGAATAAGCCCCTTTTTCTGCATATCAATCGTGTAAAAAAGAATTTTTTGCAAACGATCTAGCGAAAAACAGGCTTGCACAATTGTATTATATTTTTTGATATCGCGCGCCAAATCTTGCTCAAATTTTTTCAAACTGACATCAAAATCTTCGCGAACACGCCCGCCATATGTCGATTCGATCAGGAGTGTTTCGATTGGAAAATTTTTTGGAGCGGTCGGAAGTCCTGCTGGCATGATATTGCCTTGATACGAGCCAATATCACCAGAAAAATGGATAAAATGATTTTCGCCTTTTGCGTCTGTGATGCGGAAAAGCGGGCTGACACTCCCGAGAATATGTCCAGCATTAAACATACAAACTGCAATTTTTCCTGGCACAATCTGGTTCCAGCCATTAACAAAATCATGTGTTTCGATATTTTCGAGTAATTTCTCTAAATCATCGATATTAAATTCTGGTTTTTTGGGTGGTGTGAGTTTTTTTCGCCAATTTTTGTCGTGCGCATCGATATTTTCTTTTTCAAGAATTTTTTTCGCCTCTTGATAGTGTATATCTCGATTTCGCTCCTCGATCGTTGTGGCCATGCGGTCGCCATTTGCGCTTCGTTTGATTCCTCCATTTTCATATTCTTTTACGATTTGTACCGCATTTGAAAGTGTTTTTTTGACATATGACTGAAAATTGCTTTGCTTGACTTCATAATCTGTTTCCGCGATTTTAATCGCGTCTTCCAGAGCAATTTTGATAATATCGCGTGTACGGGATGATGCGAGAATTTTTCCAACGCTATGGCGCGTGAGATGAAGGGCATCGCCGATATGATCCATGTGTCAATGTGTGAAAACCACCGCTTCAACGCGAGGATGTTCATGGTTTTTTCATTCCAAAATTTCATCCAGATTTCGGTCCAATTTTCCGGGTCATTGATAGCCACCCATATCCACGAGAATACGATAAATCTCACCTTGCAGTGCCACACGCAACTCGTGGCACGACCCAGTGAGATTATAATTTTTTTCTCGATTTCCGATTCCACCATGCGAAAGAATTTGGTATCCGTTTTGCAATTTTTGGGCCATATACGAAAAAGTACGAAAATTTTATACTTTTTACAGAAAAAATATTATTTGTCAAGAAAATTTCTCAAAAACTTGCTTTTTCCCAAGAACTTATATAATCATTTTGTTATCAATATTTTTAGATTATGGAAAAACGCACTTTTGCCTCGTATATGCCAATTGGTTGGCGAAAAATTGATGTAGAAGAATTTCTCCATGAGCATTCATTTATAGAATTGAAGCAGGAAGAGATTGATATTTGTGTGGAGATTGCGCGTGAGATGAAAGATTTTGCGCAAGCATATAATGCGAAAAATCCTGAGCACCAAAATTATTTGGAGCAATTTGAATTTTTTTGCAAGAAAAAAATTATGGATAGTGGTTTGGAAATATCGACGTGTTGGTTGCTTGTAGTTCTCAAAAATGATTATCGTCACAACCTCGAAATCGCCATCAATCATAGTTCACTAAAGAATTACACACAACATTGTGTGAATAAAATTCGCAAAAAATACGCCAAAATTATGGATTATATCAAGTAATATTTTTGGAATATTTTTTAAAAAACAGGTCTATTATTCAGCCTGTTTTTTATTTATTCTTTGATTTTTTAAATATTCTTCGATATCTTCGCGAACCTCAGCAATCGCATCTACATCGCGTAAGTCAGCAAATTTGAGATCGGGAACGCCGGATTGACGAACGCCGTATACTTCACCTGGTCCACGCAACTCGAGGTCGATTTCAGCGAGTTCAAATCCATCGTTGGTTTTTTCCATCGCACGAAGCCGCTCAGATTTGTATTCTTTGGTTGTAAAAAGATAACAATACGACTGGTGTTCGCCGCGCCCGACGCGCCCACGAAACTGATGTAGTTGCGAAAGTCCAAATCGTTCTGCTGCTTCGATACAAATAATCGTCGCATTCGGATTATTCACCCCAACTTCCACAACCGAAGTGGATGATAAAATCTGAATTTTATTGTCATAAAAATCTTGCATAATCGCGTCTTTTTCTTTTCCGCTCATTTTTCCGTGAATGAGTCCGACAGAAAAATTAGGAAACACTACCTCCAAAAGCTCAAACATTTGCGTTGCGGACGCGACATCAAGTGTTTCAGATTCTTCTACAAGTGGCGAAATCCAATAAACTTGACGCCCATTTTTGACTTCCTCTTCAATAAATCGATACATTTCTTCGCGTTCAAAATCTTTCACCACCCGCGTATGAATTGCTTTTCTGCCCGCGGGATATTCATTGAGTACGGAAATATCTTGATCGCCATACATCGTCATCGCGAGTGATCGCGGAATTGGCGTTGCAGACATATTGAGCACATGGGGAATAATTCCAGTTTTTTTAGAATTTTCAGAATTTTTGCAAAACCCGAGCGAACAATATTCCTCGAGTGCTTTTCGCTGCTCCACGCCGAAACGATGTTGTTCGTCAACCACCACAAATCCCAGATTTTTGAACTGAACATCATCCTGAATAAGCGCGTGTGTCCCGAAAATAATATTTGTCTGACCAGATTTGAGGCGAGATTTAGCGTCAGATTTTTGCTTTGTTGTAAGTGATCCAACGAGCAAATCTGCGGTGATTCCAAGTGAAAAAAGCCAATTTTCATTCCCGAGAAAATGTTGTCGTGCCAAGATTTCCGTCGGTGCCATGATGGCAATTTGCAATTCTTGGTTATGGATTTTTCGTGTTTGTAGAATCGCGTGAATCCCGACCAGAAGCGCCACCACAGTTTTTCCAGTTCCTACATCGCCTTGCAACATTCGCGACATCGCAAAGTTAGATTCCATATCTTTGAGAATCTGAAAAATCACGATTTTTTGTTTGTTAGTCAGCGTAAAAGGCAGATTTTCAATGAGTGATTTCATCAGCTCCGCATCGATCGGAATATGCAACGAAGCACCTTCTGAGGCTGCGCGAAGCGAATATTTTTTCTCCAATCATTTTTTTTGAAAATCGAACATTTCTGCATAACCAAGCTCTTTTTTGGCTCGTTCAAAATCTTCTACACTTTTGGGAAAATGGATGGCAAAAATATTTTCCGTCATCGAGCGAAGTCATTTTTTTTCACGAATCGGTGCGGGAATTTTTTCGGGAATTTCTGAGATAAAATTTTTTACATATTCCATTTTTTCACGAATCCACGACCCTGGAATATAATTGACATCGCTATAAAGTGGCACAACTTCTTTGCGCGTTTCGCGAAGATGCTCGATTTCTGCATTGGGAAAAGAAAGTTTTCCGTATTCGTATTTTGGCTGTCCAAAAATCACAACCGTATCGCCACGGAAAAATTTTTGCAACAAAAATTTACGATTAAACCAAACCGCTTCCGCGTAATTTCCATCCGAATCCGTCAAAACCGCTTTGATAAGCGTTTTCTTGTTTCGTGTGATTTCGCTCGTGATGAGTTCAATTTGGCATTTTATCGCCTGTTTTTCGGTGACATTGATACTGGTAAAGCGTGTTAAAAGATTTGATTTGTCTTCCAAATCTTTGGGAAAATTCATGAGAAAATCGCTTGTAGTTGAGATTCCTGCGTCTGCCAATTTTTTGATATAACTATCAGTGGTATGAAGAATTTTTTTGTCAAGTTTCATAGTGATATTATACGAAAAAATCGTAAATTCGAAAATTATTTTTTGACAAAAACTTCCAAGAGACTACAATATATAGTATATTTTATTTTATAATTTTACTATTTTATGGAAAAAGTAACGACACAAAAATTGACAAATGTTCCAGAAACAATGTTGATTACCGTTTGGGCGCGTGCCGTCGAGACGCAGACGAAAAATCCCATTATTATCGATCAAAAGGCGGTTGAATGCGTGGAAAAAATTGATTACGATTTTTTTAAATTTAAAAAATCTAAACTTTCGCAGGTTGGATGTTCTATCCGCGCAAAACTGATTGATGATGAAGCGAAAAAATTTATCGCAGAAAATCCTGATTGTGTTGTGATTCAGCTCGGAACTGGGCTTGATGCAAGATTTGATCGACTTGGTCGCCCCAATGTGACACATTGGTATGATCTGGATTTGCCACAATCTATCGAAACGCGCGAAAAATTGTTGCCTGCGACGGATCATAATTCCTATTTGCCGATTTCACTTTTTGATTATTCTTGGATTGATATGGTTTTGTCCCATAAGAAACCAATTCTGATTATTGTAGAAGGTGTTTTGATGTATTTTTCGCCAGACGAAGTTCGTGAATTTTTTGAAAAAATTGTTGAAAAAATTCCAAAAGCTACGATTTTGATCGATTTGTTGCCAAAAATTCTTGTAGGAAAAGCTAAATCGCATGATTCCCTCAAAAAAGTGAAAAATGCGGAACTCCAGTGGGGAGTGCAAGAAATTTCTGAAATCGAGGCATGGAACCCAAAAATTCATGTGACAAAAGAATATTTTTTGAGTGATTTTGATCAGAAAAAATTTCCACTGATTTTTCGAATTTTGTTTAAATTTCCATATTTTTATCACCGATTCAATCAGCGTGTGGCGCGATTTGATATTTACTAAAAAATCCCCATTTTTGGGGATTTTATCGTGACTATGCCGTTGCGAGTTTGCGGTATTTTGGCTGCACTGCTGGTACACGATGATTTACGATTTGCATCGCGTGAGAATGTGTTTTTTCAACCAAAGCGCGAGTTTTTACGCCCGCCTCGCGAATATTTTCTCCGAGCGAAATCACAGAATCGCCAACTTTCAAAATCCCATCTACAAGCGAAACGCCCGTCCCGGCTGGGATTTTTGCCATAAAACTTTGCGCTACTTTTTCGATGATAAAATTGGAAATTTTATTTTCTGCCAAAAATTTTCGAATATCGTCGAGAGAATTTACGGTTGTAGAAATTTCAGAAAAATTGCGAGCATTGAGTGCCATAGGAAAAATAGTAAATAGATAAATTTTGTACAAAAATATTCTGCCATATTTTCAATTTTTTTGCAAATATTTTGCGATGATTTTTCAGAAAAAAATTTGACAATTTTTACAATTTTTCTACAATAACTTTAGAAATTTTGAAAATTCGATGAAACCGAGTGGCGTCGGTGGAGAAAACTCAAAATCCAAAAGTGCTTCAATTTTTTTGAAGAATTTGGGTGGAACCGTCCAAAAATAACGAAATGGACCCCAAAAGAGCAATCTTTTTGGGGTTTTTTGATGCAAAATTTCAAAAAGAAAATTTATTTTTTATTTTTCAAAAATATGACGACAGATATGCAGACGCTCGTGACCTTTGCAAAGACAAAAGGTTTTGTTTATCAGGGTTCTGAGATTTATGGTGGGCTTGCGAATTCATGGGATTATGCGCCACTTGGTGCGCTTCTCAAAGAAAATATCAAAAACCTTTGGATTAAAAATTTTGTCCAAAAACGCCGCGATATGGTACTTTTGGATTCTGCGATTTTGATGAATCCGCAGGTTTGGGTGGCGTCTGGCCACGTGGGTGGCTTCAGTGATCCGCTTATCGATGATAAAAAAACCAAAGAGCGCTTTCGTGCAGATAAGCTTTTGGAAGATTTGATTGAAAAATTGGGCGATGACGCAGAAAATCTGAAAGCAAAATATGATGTTTCAAACCTTATTCCAGAATCTTGGCCACTTGAAAAGCAGACTGAAGTAATGATTCGCGAGGCGGTGAAAAATCCAAACACTGGCGAAGTGGGTGATTGGTCCGATGCAAAACAATTCAATCTCATGTTCAAGACTTCACAGGGGGTGACGGAAGATAGTTCTGCGACGGTGTATTTGCGGCCAGAGACGGCGCAGGGGATTTTTGTGAATTTTTCTCAGGTGGCGCGAACTTCTCGAAAAAAAGTACCGTTTGGAATCGCACAAGTGGGGAAATCTTTCCGAAATGAAATCACGCCAGGGAATTTTATTTTCCGAACGCGAGAATTTGAGCAAATGGAAATCGAATTTTTCTGCGAACCTGAATCAGTTGCTCCAGGAAAGCATCTTGAGTGGCACGAATTTTGGAAAAAAACGTGCTGGGATTTTCTTGTAAAAATGATTGGAATTGATGAAAATTCTCTTCGTATGCGAGATCACGAACCAGACGAGTTGTCGCATTATAGCGATGCCACGACGGATATTGAGTTCAAATTTCCGTTTGGTTGGGGTGAACTCTGGGGGATTGCGGATCGAACAGATTTTGATTTGAAAGCACATATGGCCGAATCCAAGCAAGATTTGTCATATTTTGATCCGTACAACAATACAAAATATGTGCCATATGTAATTGAGCCATCTGTTGGTTTGACGCGACTTTTTTTGGCGGCACTCACGAATGCGTATACAGAAATTGAAAATGACGAAGGAAAGCGTGTTGTGATGCGGTTTGTACCAGCGATTGCCCCAATCAAGGTGGCAATATATCCGCTCATTAAAAAATTTGCGAATGAAGCCGGTGAATTGTATGAACTACTTTCTGAGCATTTTGTGTGTGAATATGACGAGGCGGGAACCATTGGAAAGCGCTATCAACGCAGTGAAGAAATGGGAATTCCATTCGCGATTGCGGTTGAACCAGAAAATTACAATCAAGGTCAAGTAACGGTTCGTTTCCGAGATTCTGGCGAACAGGAAATTGTAAAAATTGAAAATCTTATTGCTTGGCTCAAAGAAAAAGGCTGTTAAAAATTCTCCCGATTTTGGGAGATTTTTCTTTTTAAAATGAGAAAAATAGGATTATTTATAATTACTAAATTTATTTTGTAAATCGAATTATGAGATCTTGTCTCATAATAATTTGTAATTTTTAAAAAATAGAATAGAATGAAAACGCTTTATTATTTAAATATTGTTGTATGAAGAATAATCCATTTGAATCTGCAAAAAAACAGATTATTGACGCGTATGCGGTTGCAAATTTTGGTGAAAAATATACGAATGAATTGACTATTATTCAGGAACCAAAAAGAATTTTGGAAGTAAATCTTCCGGTGGAAATGGACGACGGAACGATTAAAAATTTTGTCGCATACCGAAGTCAGCACAATGATGCTCGTGGTCCTTTTAAAGGAGGGATTCGTTTTCATCAGGATGTTAACAAAGACGAAGTAAAAGCACTTTCTGTTTGGATGACGATTAAATGTGCGGTTCTAGATTTACCACTTGGTGGGGGAAAGGGCGGAATTATTGTAAATCCAAAAGAATTGTCAGCTGGTGAACTTGAACGACTTTCTCGCGCATATGTTCGTGCTATTTTTAAAGAAATTGGACCTTTGGCGGATATTCCTGCGCCGGATGTAAATACGAATCCTGCCATTATGGGCTGGATGATGGATGAATATTCTCGCCTTGCATGAGTGTATACGCCGGGAAGCTTTACTGGAAAACCTGTTGGTTCTGGTGGGTCTAAGGGCCGTGTTCGCTCAACGGCTCAAGGCGGAATATATGTGCTTTTGAAATATCTAGAACTCACCAATGATTCTATTAAAAACAAAAAAATTATCGTTGAAGGTGCTGGAAATGTTGGACTTATTTTTGCGGAAATTGCTGAAAGTTTGGGAGCGAAAATTGTTGGAATTTCCGATTCTCGCGGTGCTATTTTTAACGAAAATGGAATTTCTATTTCTGAAATTATTGCTCTTAAAAAAGCGAAAAAATCGGTAATGGATTATGCGGACGCGGAAAAAATTTCTGATGAAGCGATGCTCGAAAAAAATTGTGATATTTTGGTGCCAGCCGCTCTGGAAAATCGAATTACCGAAAATAATGCTGACAAAATCGCTGCAAAACTCATTGTTGAACTCGCAAATGGGCCGACAACCCCCGAAGCTGACGTGATTTTGACGTCCAAAAATATTCCTGTGATTCCTGATATTCTCGCGAATGCTGGCGGTGTGACGGTTTCATATTTTGAGCAAGTGCAAAATAATACCAATTTTTATTGGGAAGAGGAAGAGGTGGTTGAAAAACTTCAGAAAAAAATGGAAAACGCCATGACAGAGGTATTTTCGATGACAAATAATTTAAATACAAATCTCCGAAAAGGTGCGTATGCGATTGCTTTGAAACGAGTATTTGATTCTATGAAAGTTCGAAATTATCGCTAAAAAAATCCCAAAAATAGGGATTTTTTCTTTCAAAAATACTTATTACAAATATTTGCAATAATAAATGCCTTATATAAGGGAAAATCTTTTATAAAAAAATTTAATGCAAAAAATTGCAATAATGAATTTTGAGAATATTATTGCAAAAAATGGCAAAATTTTCTATTTTTTGAGTTGTGTTTTTCAGAAAAATCACTACAATAAAAAAATCTAATTTTTACTTATGCTGCACGATTTTGTA
>ERZ773233.1085-NODE-1085-length-16342-cov-4.000491_pt1 | contig 16342 bp, 15 predicted proteins | sample MGYA00580991_ERZ773233 | MGnify/ENA primary metagenome ERZ773233 (study PRJEB29015, sample SAMEA2738178) | human oral metagenome | biome: human oral; feature: human-associated habitat; material: saliva | place: China | collected 2161 ...
AATCCCGTAAATAATAAAATTAGTTACTATAAAATAGAAAAATAGACTATTCTGAAAAATTAGAATAGTCTTTTTTGGAACAAGATGCAGCCGAACTGTCCATCCTATAGTGCAAATGTACAAAAAATTATACAACTTGCAACTCTTGTTTAAATAAAGAGTGAATAAATTCTCTACCTTCTTCTGTCCATACAGTCTGCATACTGGTCTGTGTATTGCCGTTACTATCTACAAAAGGATAGGTTTGGGTCTTGGTGTAGCCTTTATTTTGGTATTTATGATAAAGTAACCAAGTGCCTCCTTGTTTATACTGCACACCTAAATCACGCAGTTTTTTATTTAGAGTAATAGCACTTGTACCTAATTCTTTAGCTATTTGATTGGTATTATAGGTGCTTTGACTTTGTAATACCTCTTCATAGTAGGCTACTTTTGGAGCTTGTTTTTGCAATTCTTCGCTTTGTAACTCATTTTGGATTTGTAAGCGTTCTTTTTCTCTTTCGCTTTCTATAACCATTTGGGCAAGGTCTATTTTAGAAAGGTTTGCTACTGGGTTTTTGGCAATTTTCTCACACTCTATAAAATAACGCCGAGCCTGTTTGCCTTTTTCAGACCTTTGTAGCATTGAAATTTCTTTAGCGGTATCTATCGTTAGAGCATAATCTGTAAGTGTTTGATTTGCAAGGGTGTTAAAAACTTCACACCCTTGATAATCAACGCTTTCAATAAACCCATATTGTAATTGTCTTTCAAACCAATTACTAAATCTTTCTGTTACTTCTAAAAATCTATGTAATTCACGAGCGGAAACGGCTCTTTTGCCGTTTTGCTCTGTTATTTTAATTAGTTCTTTCATGATTATGCGGTTTTTTTTGTGGGCTCTAATCTTTCTACAATTTCTAAAAGTTCGTTTTGTTGTGCAACTTCGTTACTATTATTCACGAGGGTTGCGGTGGTTTCTTGATGTAACATAATTTATATAATTTAAAAGTTTTTAAATACAAAAAGCCCGTGAGTGGGTGTTGTTACATCAAGAGCTTACGCTTTTTGATTGTATAGCATTACTACTACACGACACCTTCACGGGTTATACTAATGTCTTAATATAGATATTTTACGGCTTTAAACAAGTGTTGCTCTTGATGTAACACCGCAAATGTACAATTATTTTTTAACCCACAAAATTTTTGAGTTTTTTTTAATCATATTCCTTTGAGGCTGTCAACTTCGTAAAGTCTTTGTCCTGTACTCGTGTGTCTAATTGCTTTGATTGTTCCATTGTCCGCGATTTAGTAAAAACTAATTAATTGTTAATAACCCCCAACAAATCTTTTACTTCTGGATTTATATTTTTTATTAATCCTTGGTCATACATTTTCCGAGCTTTTTGTACCGCTTTATTATAGGCTGTTTTGGTATATTTTTTTCTTGATGTATAACTATAATCAAATTGAGCATGACAATCTATACATAACAATAGGAAGTTGTTAGGGTTACATGCTATTTCAGGATTAGTACTTTTTGCTATTATATGGGCTATGTTTGCTCTTGTTGGGTTATGTATTATTGTGCCACATTCGTTTTCGCATTGTTTTCCCTTTGATTTAGCGCACATTTTTTCAAAGTAATGGTTCAGGTTATCTTTATGTTTTTTATTTGATTTTAGAGGTGTTTCTGACCGTTTTAAAGATGAGGTTCTTTTTAGTGGTGTTTTTTTGAGGTTTGTAGTACCTTTTAATTTAGAAGCACAAAAAGAACATACCTTTAAGATATGCTCTTTTGTTTTTATACGAGTTCTAATAGTTACTTTTTTACCGCATTTGTCACAACAGAGGTTATTAAGATTTCTTTTCATTGATATCTTTAATTCTTTTTATGTAGTATTTTAGTTTATCTGTGTTTAGGTCTATCCACCGTAACATTGGGCAGTTATCAGGTGTCCATCGGTGTGAAAACACGTTGTCTGCTTTATAGAAAAGGTTATCTATTTTAGGCAGGTATTTTTTGTCATATTCGAACTCTGTTGTATATGTATAGCATATAGCGTCTATCATGAGTTCTGTATATTTATCTTCTTTATAGTTCAACAGCTCTGATATAAAACCCAATGTTTTATTTTGTGTTTTTATAAGAGTTTTTGACGCGCCTATTCTTTCATAATTAGCTTGTAATGTTTTTAGGAAATACTCTGACAATGGGTTTTGGGGTTTTTCGAACATTCTGTCTAATACTTCTTGTCCTTTTACCGACAGTCTTACATTCAATATATCGTGGTCGGTTTTCTTCTTTTTTCCCGTTTTTATAAGTTTTATAAGGTCTGCTTTTAGTAGCTCTTCATATACTTTTTTACCATCTTTTAGTGTATATTCATATAAGTAATGTATCAAAGTATTTTGTGCAAGCTCATTAAAACAACCGTTTTTAATCATAACGAGGAGACCTAAAGTACTTGGGTTTATTCCTTGTTTTTGCAGATATGTTTTATTATTCATTGTTTATAGTTTTAGTTATTAAAAATCAAATTCATCATCGTCATAGTCCTCTAACTTACTATTAGTAGGTTTTTCAGGTGGTTGTTCGTTTTGTTTATAAACCTTATACAAGCTATTTTCTTGTTCTTCTACCCTTTTGGATAATACTTGTCCATATATTTTAGGATTACCGTCTTCTTGTCTTACTTTTAAATAGTGATAATAAATTCTATTATGACCTTTTAGTCTTACAAGTTCTTTTGGTGAATTTAAATCTTCATCATATACATGTTCTTTCATGTGTGGTAATCTTTCTATATTTACTACTCCATAAGTTTCCATATGTACAGACGAGGGTATTACTTGGGATAATATAACATCTGCATAGTGATACATCGCATCTGAACCATATACATCACCCGAGCTTGGGAAAACATTCATTGGATTAGATTCTTTTCCTTTCCACCTAGCTTCTATATTTCTATTAAGCTGTCCTAATATTATAAAAGTTACTTTTCTAGAAAATTCTAATTTTAATTGATTTACATATTCCATCGTTTGGTGTATAGATTCTGTTTTATCTGAACCTTTTAATATACCAATATGGTCTACCAATATAAAAAGTTGGTCGTATTTATCTTGGTTTCTTAGTATATATTCTCTATTTACCTTATAAAAATCTTCAGGTGTCATAGTAGTATTTATACGAAGTAACCTTGGGTCTCTAAAACCATCTGTAACTTCTTTTTGTATTTGTAGCTCTTCTTGTGTTGGAGGAGTATTAAGTATTTCTGCTTTTGTTTTATTCTTTATTTTCTTTGAAAACTCTTGTATAAGCAGAGCTTTCATTTCCATTTCTAAATTCCACAACAACATTCCTACATTTCTGTCTTTGTCTGATAATATATTAGACCTCAACTGGTTTACCGTAAATGTTTTACCCATTCCTGAACGAGAAACAATACATATTATCATCCCTGGAAACAAACCACCTAAACAGATAGTGTCTAAATGGTCTATTCCCGATTTTAATGGGCTTAGTTTTCCATGTTGTAAAGCATATATAAATCTAACAGCTTCGTTAATATCTGAATCATCGTGTGTAAGAATTTTATCTAAAAATTCTGCAGTCATTGTTTAATAAGTTATAGCTGGAATAATATCGTTCATTACTTTTCTTGATAAGGTTGTTGATGTAAAATACCAGTATACAGGGTCTGTTCTGTTATTTAGTTCAAACTTTATAACATCATATTCTACATTATTTATTGTTACCTTATCTATATAAAAACAGTTTATATTTGATATTCCTATAACAGGGTTCATATTTAAATTTAACCTTGTTTTTAAAGAAGGTTCTAAAGGCGCATGAATAAATCTAGGAATAGCATTATCTGCAAATGACAAAGTACCTACACTTATAATTTCAAACCTATCAGTTTGTCCTCCTTGACCTGGTGGATTAGAACCTCCACCACTACCTGGTGTACCTGGTTGAGGACCTATTGGTAAAACATTTGACATATTATATTATTTTATTTATTAATTTTCTTTTTAACTCCATAGCCTTGTTTTAATAATAATTTATAGGCTTCGGATATATTATCACCAGCTTCTAATTTACAGAATATCTGTATTGGATTATAACCTGTATCTGTATTAAATTCCGTACTTGTAGAGAATACTTGTAATACATTACTATCTTTAAATAAATGAGCTGATGTAGGTGCTGTAGACTTACCAGGTCTTTTTAAAGAATAATATTTCCTATTTCCAGATTGTACTACCGTCCAACCATGTTGTTGTAATAACGATAGCACATCTCCTCTTTGGTTATAATCTTCAAAAGGCGATACTTCCCATTGGTCTTTTACAAAATCAAACCTCGTGTCTTCTGCAGGTACTCTTGTTAATTCGTCAAAGCTCCTACATAAATCCATTATTTCAAAATATTCGTCTTTTGTAAGTTCTCCTATTTTAGTATTTCCTATCCTTTCGTAACCTCTTGTGGGATATATCAAAGCATAACCCCCGTTTCCTCGTGTTTCTATAAGAACTCTGGACTTATCGTTTTGAGCTATCTTTAAAGCGTTATTTCTGGTACAAGGATTTTCATAGGCTTCCATATAGGTTTCATGCTTTTCATGTTCTGTAGTAAAACGTCGGGCTAATTTTTTATTGTTTTCTACTATATCGGAACATCTAAATATTAAATGATATCCTCCCGACTGTGTTTTTTGTATTAAACATTTAGCTAATATAGATGGTTTTAACCTTTTTCTAAATTCTGTCATAAAATCTGGTCTTAAAGAATATTTCATATCAAAATCCAGAATAGTTATACCATTTACCCCACCTACCAAAGCTATACCTTGCGCATCTTTAAAAAAGATTTGTGCTTCATCAATAGTCATAGGTCTGTTTTTAAAAGGCATCCAATTACTAATTGTAGGTCTTTTACTTATACTTACAGGTATTACAGAGTATCCCGATCGTAACCATTTTAAAGCTATTTCCAAATAATCTATCATGTTTCCTATTTAAATAAGTTTTCACAAATTATTTGTTTAGGTAAAAAGTCATAACAATAATAAGCAGACGAAAAAGTAATCTTTTTATCTAATTCCTCACCATGTTCTGATAAAAATTCTATTCTTCTATCAAACATCAATAACTGTAAATCTCTGTCTTTAAACAACTTTTTAGGTGCTGAATCGTTTAACCACGTTAACGTCATAAGTAGTGCGAAAGGTTTGTTTAATTGTAAACATCTTTCAAAATATAGCTTTTTGTTGGTAAAAGGAGGATTAGATATAATTACATCATAAGGTTCGGAAGGCTCGTAGTCAAAAAAGTCTTGTCCTGTTTTTATAGATGATCTTAAAACTTTATATCCAGCTTCTTCAAATACTCTTACAAACTCTGAATGTTTAGTATCAAACGGACACCATATTACACTATCTGGTTTTAAGTATTTTAATAAAGGTTTTACTGCATATCTCGGAGTCCAACATTCATCGTTACCCCCTTTAGAATATAATACTTCTGCTGAGTTTATTTTCGTATCCATTTTTAATTTAATTACTTAATATTGTTATTTCAAATCCTAATTCCAACCATAATAATGATAAATCATCATGTATTTTGTGCAAAGCTCAGATAAAAGATTTCTTGATTTCTGTATCGTCAGGTCTTATTTTTAAACTTTTTAGGTTTTGTAATTTTTGTTCTACTTCTGTTTTTAACCATCTATGTATCAAAGCATCCTGTAATAAAACATCTTCGGGTTCGTTGTACAAAGTTACGAATAATTCCGCATCTAACAAAGTTTCATGTTGGGTAATAGGTGTATCTATCTGAACTCTAACAGGTTTTGTATTTTCTAAATAGACTTTCCTATCTTCAACAATGCTCCGAGATTTTGTTTGAAAATGAAACATCTCTACTGGATGATTTAGTATAGGACTACTTAACATTCGCGTCAATATATTTTCATTACTCTGTAATAGTTTTATATATCGTTCATCCAGTTTATCCAATATCCACCGAACCTCTTTAGCTTCTAAATAAGGTTTATAAAAATCAAGATTAAACACTATAGAACCTGACATATGTTAACATTTTATAAGTTTTTGAAAAGTACCAAAAAAATCAGATATTTCTTCTGCACAAGGTATTACTACTTCTTGCAACCATTTTTGTACTTTTTCAGGATTATATTCAGTAGGTATTGTTTCTACAGCACCTGTTAATTTTAAAGGATGCTTTTGAGAACCATTACCTTTACGGTCTAATAATTTTACTCTGGCTTCTTTTACAGTATATCCCTCTACTTCTTTTATATAGCTGTATAGAGCGGTTTGTTTGTATTCGTTAGGATCAGCATAAAAGTTTGCTTTTTTAGCTATACTTCCTGTTTTAAAGTCTTCTACAATGAGTTCTTTATCATTATAAATAATCCTATCGGCATAACCCTCTATCACAAACCTATCATCTAGATTTAATACTACATAATCTTCATATACCGAATGTTCAGGAAAATCTATATTATCTTTTATAATAGCCCTGTCATTATCAGAAATATTGAAAAAATATGGTTTGTGTGGTTCATTATTATTAGTACCTATAGACTCGATAAAAGTACCTACAGCAGAACCAAAAGTAGTAAATATAGAACCTTCATCTCTTAATCCTATCATATATGATTTTATATATGAGCGTCTATATTCAGAAGATAACCATGATGTTATTTGACTATAAGATAATTTAGGCATTCCTTCATACTTTTTATATTTACCATCATGAGACATATCTACAAATTCTCTTGGTAACACTAATAACGTTTTATTTTTTTTTGACATTTTCTAACTGTTTTATAAAGTTTTTTATTTCTGCTGTTTTACCTAATACTACATCTTGATTATCCGAGTTTCCAAAATCATTTTGTATATAAGAAGCCAACAAGCTCTCTTCTAATACTTGTAATTCTTTGTTTGTAAGTTTTTTAGGTCTATTTTTAAAATGTTCTATCAATGTATTTTGTGCTTCTTTACTAAAAAAGTTCTGCTTAGCGATATTTTGTAAAACATCTATAATACAACGCTCGCGTTCCTCTTTTATCCTTAGCTTGACTTCTTCGTCTATATCTCTAAACTCTAAAAATATATCTTGAAATCTTGCTCTCCTAAAAACATTAATAGTAGCTAATACATCTTGTTTTACATAATTATAAATTCTATCAGCTTCATTATTATACCAAGCCTCAGATACTTGAGAACCTTTTATATCATTTTTAGAAGTAGGAATATTTAAAAACATACATGTTTCCTCTAATGATACATTAGCATAGTGTGTTCCTCTTAAAACATCCATTAAATCTATAACCGCTTTTAATTCCCACGGTTTTTTACCTGATACATTGAAGTTAGGATTCATAAGTTCAGAAACATCAATTTTGTTTACCAAAGCTCTGAAATTGCACATTGGTAAATCAAAAGGTAAAATATTAAAACCACATATATAATCAAACTTTGAAGAGTGTGTAATCTTAAAAAAGTCTTTTAATATTTGCTCTTCGGAATCACCTTTTAAAGATTGTATTCTTACTTCTCCTTTGTGTATATAACCCACACCAATAGCTACAATCTTATTCCAACCTATCTTAAGTCCTCCTCGTTTTTTATAGTCTTCTTGGGCTTCCTCATCAGAAGGTATTTCATCAGTATCTTTGTTTCTTATTTTATACTTGTAAACCTCTAATTGCTTAGGGGGTAAAACATCATACTCTCTTATTGTTTCTATATCAAAAAACAATACATTTTCCTCAGGTACGTTTTTAAAATAGGTATTCATTTTATTTGTTGTTTATTCCTGTTTGTTCTACTATTGTTTCTATTCTTATCTCAGAAGCTATCAAATCCAAAAACATTTTGATAGATGTTTGTAAAGTTGTTAATTCATGCCATAAACCATAACTCATAGATTCATTTGTAATATATTCTATGTAGTGAGGGTCTAAACCTATAACATCTCTCAATCCTGTAGTTGATTTTATATTCAAAACTTTTTGTAACTCTTCATTATTTTTAAGGTTTTTCAACGCTTCTGCTTTTACAGTCTTACGAACCCTCTCATTATATATTTTAGCTTGGTTAATAACAAAACTAAACCTATCCCCTATATCCCTATATAAAAAGTTAAGCTCGGTTCTTATCCTAATCATATTTTCAAGGCTTCTTTCGTTTTCAGTTTCCTTATAGCTATTTGTTATAGCTTTGTACTCCTTTTGGTATTCTTTTAAATCTGCTTTTATCTTAACAAGGTCTGTGTATTCACTTGTCATATATAAAGCATTTAAGATATTATGTAACACCTCCAAAGCCATTTCTTTATCATTGGCTTTTATTATTTGAGGAATCAACGTTTGGGCTCTTTTGTAGTTGGACATGATATTTTCCTTTTATAATTACACCACAAAAGTATATGTTTTTCAATGAAGCTACAAAAAAAAACTCCATGAATTTTCCATGGAGTTATTTAAAATATTGATTAATAGTCAGAAATCTTTTTTATAGTTTTTGGTTTAACCTTTTTAAGCCCCCAATAAAACGAGTTTTCGTCATAATCACATGGAGCAAAAGGTACAAAATCAGGGTGTACACCTTGGTTAAGTTCATATGTTCTTTGGTCATCTTCACAATCCCACTTTTCATAGTATTCTTTCATATCACACAAAGGACATATATCTGTAGATTCTAACTGGCATTCTAAATCTATTTGTGAAGAACATTCGTCTTCTTCCAAACAATCTTTATTTGCGGTATTCATAAAACATTACTTTTTAGGTTTTTCAGGTAATAAACTCATCAAACTATAAATACCATCATCGGTATTAAAATGTACATAAGCATCTCGTGTTTCTTTTACAAAACTACCGTCTGCAGTAAATATGTACATATTTTTAAGACTCGTAGCTTTCATAATATTTACAGCATACTTATTCATACCTTTGTATTTACCGTGTTTTATTTCATCATCTATATCCCAAATTTTAAATATATTAGAATATGTTTTAAGACTGGACGCCGCCATTATAGGTTGTTTTATAGATTCGTAATAAGATTCAGGTAATCCTATACCCGCTGATGATACTTCATTTAAGTTTCTAATAGCCATATAAGCTAAGAATTGTAAAGCGTAATTATCTTTTTCATCGTCATCATCAGCTAATCCTTTTAATAAATAAGCTAATCCTAACGCTACAGTTGTCATAGCTCCAGTCCAACCTATTCGCTTAAGTACTGTTTTTTGATAAGGTTGTGCTTTATCATACAACTCTTTTAAAGATTCCGCATCACTACCTTTTTTGTAATTTTGAAGAACCATATCTATCCATTCTCCAGCACCTTGTAACATACCTATATCGGTATCACCAGTATCAAAGTCATACCTTTTAGAACCAAACATATCGTGGGTAGCTATAATCATCCATTTTTTCATAGATACTAAGAATGACCACATAGGGTTTCTCATAGCTTGACCTTGATTAATATCAGAAATCTCCATGGTAGTTCTTTCTGTAATAGACCTTATATCACCCATAACAATAGCTTTATCAAGTTTTATATCACCTTTATACCCAGCATCTTTTAGTTTGTCTTGGTCAAAGTGTCCATCCTCATCTAAGAAATCATACATAGATTGTTCCTCATAACTATCAAATTTAGCTTTTAAATCAGAATCAGATTGATCTGGGTTTTTGGTAAATTCAGCTTTTTTGAATTGTTTCCAATTGACAAACTCACCATCTATTAGTCTATATTCCATTAGCTTGGATAATACAGATTGAGTTTCTAATGGATAGTTAGTTAAACTCATAAAAGAGAATCCCGAATCTCTCATTAATCTTAATACCCGAGGTTTATCAGAATCTTCAAATCTATGTAATACATCATGACCACCAAACTGATAGAATATTTTATTTAACCTGCTTTCGTGTATTACTTGACCTACATCAGACGCACCGTTCCATATAATTCTACCTAATTCTAAACCTGCTCTGGTATTAGATTTACCATAAATATCATGGTTTATAAAGTGCATTTTAGCATTGTTAAACACCCCACCTAAAAAGTTTGTAGAAGCCACTATTGGAGAAAATGCTAATGCTGTTTTTACCGTAAGTCCTCTAAGGAAGTGTAATATCTTAGCAAAGTCTATAACAATAGGTTTTCCGTTATTGGTTATAAATGGTATTTCCCACTTGATATGTAAAGATGAGGTTTTACCATAAAAATTGTAATCTAAAGACTCTTTTAATATGTCATAATAGTTAGTAGATTTTGGGTCTTTATTATTTTCAAATTTAGACTGTTCAAAAGCTCTGATAATCTTCATAGCATCATTCCTATGAATAACCCTTTGTTTCCTTTGATTAGCGTTTCTTATACCCCAAGCAAAAGCATACAAATAATCATCACTCTTTTCCGACTCATCTAATATAGCATAACCATATCTTGGGATTTTATGTTCTTCATAAGAATACTCAAAATCATCTTCTCTAAAAGAAAACTCTTCCTGCGCCCAATCTTTTAATGATAAAACATTAAAATTTGTAATTAATCCTTTGGTTCTATCCAAATTTGTTTTACGAAGTTGTGGTGCTATCGATACATACCTTTGAGGAATATCATTTACTTCATCATGAAAATCTTTTTCTAACCTTTGTATCTGAGCATCCCATATCAATAATAATTCGTCTTTTTGATTTTCTGATAGTTTATCTAACTCTCCAGTACGAATATTATCTGAAACATATTGTTCTCCTGTAAGTTTCTTTAAGATAGCTATTTTTTCATCTTTGTTTAGTGCTTGTTTATAATCATAAATCAAAGATTCTACAGAAGGTCTTGAGGATTCTCTTGAAAACTTGATGTGTGGAGACAAAGTCATGTTAGAAAGGGTTATACCATTCATCGATACCGTCAAGTCAGTATCTCTCCTCATCTTTGTATCATGCTCTATTTGTCTTATTTTAGAGTTCAAATAGGTTTCTACATCAAGTTCATTTCTTTGAAGTTTATTTGAGAACTCGTCATATTCTGTATTAACATCGTATCTTTTTACCCACATTGGGGCATTTTCAAGTAAAAAGTTTTTAAGAAGAATATTCTTTATTTCATCTTTGGACATGTTTTCAGTAATATCAAAACCGTTTAGTCGTGCTTTGTCTATTTCAAGAGTAAGGTCATCTTTGAAAAACTCGTCTTTGAACAAAACATCCCGTACAACACGTCTTCCTTCAGTAGGTAATAAACCTTGTAACCTTTTTTTATAAGCATTATATCTGGATTTTAAATTACCAGATATTGATTCTCTAAAAAATAAGAACTCTATATCACTAGCAAAACCCTCTTCAAAACTCCTACCTGTCTGAGCTAATATAAGATTCCTAAAAGATTTGTTCAACCTCTGTACAAAATTATTATCAGAACCTTTAAGATAAATTTCGTTCTCAGACATCCCTTTGTCAATAAGAAATGATTTTAATTGTTTATTAAGCTCGGATATCTCAAAAGACATTTTGTCTATTTCTGCTTTATCTGCAGGAGTCATCGCGTTGATGTTTATTTCTTTATAGTCCTGTGGGTCTTTGAACTTTTTAAGAAACATTGAACGTCTTGCAGAGGCTAGTCGTATGTGTTCCAAGTTTGACAAAAAAACATCTACCAATTGTGGGTCTATATCTTTTAAAAAACGTTCAATACCTTTTAAATCAAGACCATAATTTTCACCTGATGTTTTTTCATAATAATCATCAGTAATAGTTATATTAGTATTCTTTTTAAACCATTCTGAAATTTCTCTTTTTTTAGCTTCGTCTTTTATACCTTTTCTATCTAAGTTTTTAACAAAGTCTTTATAAGATTGAATATAGTTATATAAAGTATGTTGTCTCCCCGTCAACCCTTCATGACCTTTTTTATTAGATATGTTCTTTCTACCCTGAGCTTGGATAGAATTCCAAATCATATAATGATAAGCTAATTCCCCATCAGAATTTGTAGTAATTCTGCTTTTAAGATTGCTTGCAAAAAACACCAACTCTCCTTTTTTAGGACTGTTTGGGTCAGAAGGATTATCAAAAACAACATTAGGATTTGTAGAAGCAAATGTTTGTTCTTGATGAAACATATCGTAATCACTCTCAAATCCCCACACCTTTGTCAACAAACCTGATTTTAAAAATCCATCAGGTGTAAAAGGATTCGCTTTTTCCCTCCTACTATAAGAATCTATTTTTTCAGGGTTTTCTCTTTGGGTTATCAAATCTTGTACAATTGGATATTCCCACAACTCCCTATTATCTCCTATAACGTTAGGTAATTTTCTTTTGAAAATGTTCAAATCGTTTATAAAAGAAGCGTGATAATCTACTACATCAGAATTCGCCCAACGAGAACCCTGAGCTACCATTTTATTAGAATACAACAATTTGTACTTGTAATAATCGTTATCTATAACCTCAAGTTCAGGTACTTTATTATGGTTATCTTTTAATAACTGTTGGTATTCCTCAAGAGTCATATTAGAATATTTACCCCCATAAACCTCAGATAATAATTCTAATTCAAAAGTACCTCTTTCTTTTTCTAACAACTCGTGATTAATACCATCCATTATACGACCTTTCTTTATATAATTTTTGATATTATCTTTTATAGCTACAAGTGGTTTTATAAAAGCATCTATATCATCATTAAATTCCTGCGTAAAGAAAGACCTCATATTACCTATGAGTTTGTTAAATAAAGCTACTAAAGGATTAGAAAACTTACCTGTATGACCAAACAATTTCCAAAACCAGTTGGTATCTTTTTGAACACCTGTTTTAGCTATTTCAGTAGAGTTCCAAACATCTTGTCCATCAGAATGTCCTGTTAGTTTTTTATAATTTTCTAAAAATACATCTTCTATATCATGAGAACTTGTCAAATGATTATACCTTCTTGTAACATTTGATATTACACTTTGTATTTCTTGGTTTTTATCCACTATAGACTTTTTAAGAATAGGACCTTGTTCACCCAACCTTTCATAAAGTTCATCAGAAGGCATATTTTCTACCAAAGCCGTTATAGTCTGAGATAGCTCGCCAAAGGCTTGTAATCTGGGTACAGCATTGTCAATATCCGAAGTAGGTATATCACCATCATTCATTTGTTGTAATACCGCTAATGTATCAACAGCTAATTGTAAAGTATTATTTTGAAGACCTCGTATTTCGTTTTCTACTTCAGAAGGTTTTCCTTTTAAATTAGAATCTATACCTTTCAATACCTTTTGTACATCTTTTATGCTTTCAGGATTAATACTCCTAGCTTTGTACATAACCTTTACTATAGGGTCGTATTCTTCAGTATTGAGTTTGTTTTGTAACTCATTATTCAACAATCTCTGACTAACATCTTTAGCCATATCATTGATTTGTTCTTCAAGTTCTGTTGTCTTTTTAGCACTTATAAACCTAAAAAACCTTTCAAATATTTCTTTAAACTTTGTCCAAAAATTAGATTCTAACTCAGATTTGTTTTCAGTATTAAAACTGTTCTGTATAGCTTCTGCTAACATTTTACCTAATACTTCCCTTTTTACCGCTTGTTCTATGATTTCAGGGTCGGATAATTGATTACTATAAATAGCTCTGTATTGCTCAGCCACTCTCGAATACATCTCCGTATTCTGAACTTGCTGTAACATTCTGTCTATTTCAGATTGATCCCATGCTTCTACCAAAAAGTGCGAAAACTCCTCTGTCAATTCAGAAGTCTTTATTTCACCATTAGAAAAAGCTATTATTTTATTTTGTAAATCTACCAAAGCATCAGCAGAAGGTTCTACACCATTCTTTAAAAAACCTTTTTGATTATAACGCTCTATAGATTCAAAACTAAAACCCATATCCGTCATAAAACTTAATATTGAAGATTTTAACTCCTCCTCCGAATACTGTGGAGTATATACCCCATTATCCTCGTTATTTAATTCGTTTTTCTTAGCTACATAATCCTCTATAATATCATTAACCTTTGCTGGGATACTGTCGCTTGATTTAAGGCTGTTTTTAGGCGAGAAATCTCCAAACTGGAACTTTCCATCAGGCAAAGAACGAAACTCTCCATAATGATTTAAAAAGAGGTCATCTTCTACTATTAATTTAGCTAAGTCATCTACCGCTTGAAAAATATTTGGGTCTTCCAAGGTAGATTTTAAGAAACCGTTTTTAATATAAGATTGAACAGCTCCTTTTATAGTAGATTTATCAAATATAGGGGATTGTCCTCTTAACATAAATTCTCCAGAGGGTGTCATAAAACCAAACTCAAAATAATCAGATGAGTTTTGTAACGTTTGTTGTAAATCTTGGGAAATACTACCGCTTTGTGAACGGTAGTATAGTTTAGGTTCGTTAGACTTTGTTTTGTCTATTAAATTACATGCTTGCATATTTTAGCTTTAATTACATTTTAAATTAGGATCTCTCCAATAGTTAAGTTCTGGTTCGGAATATATAGATTTATATACTTCTAAGGCTTGATCTTTTGATATAAAAGGTACTCCTTCTATTATATCATTAAACAAATCGGATTCTTTATAATCTACTTCTTTCATTTCATTAGAAGTCATTGTTTGATTAATAAATTTATCAGCATACTCTTTAAGAGTAGTATCTTTAGATTGCAAATTTAGTAGTTTTTTAATAGCATCCCAAACCTTTTGTATCCACTGTTTAAAACGACTACGTTTTAATGTTTTTAGCTCTTCTTTTGTACTTATAACATCAGCTCCTTTTTCTCCTATAATATGAGCCAACACTTCGTTATTAAACTCAGCAGAATTTTTATCCAAATTAGGATATAAATTCTCCACTCTTTCTATATATTTTTTAGCTTCTTTTGAAAAATTTAATAACTCTAACCCTTCTCGATACAACTCAGGATTAGTCTTTTCAAGATGGTCTAAGATAGGGTGAGAAAATTCATGTAATGTAGAATTTAATAAATCAGGGGAATTTTTATTTAAATATATTTTATTTTCTACTCTGTCATAGAGTCCTCCGAGAGGCAAAGATTTAGGATAAACCGTGTTTTCTCTTTCGTTTAGTTCCCCAGCTTTGTCTTGTAATTGTTCAGAAGTTAAAAACTCTACATCAGATACAATACTAGCATTCAAAAAATTTTGTTTCAGAGTGTCTAAAACATCTTGATTAGATACTCGTACTTTACCCTCTGTTAGTATTTGGTAATCTATCGGATCTATACGACCTTGTCTTACTACCATTTTTTCGTAAATATCTAATATTTCTGGGTTAAATTCGTTTACATTTTCTAAATAACGTAATTTTCCTTCCAGTTCTATTTTAACAAGTTCTGAAAAATTTTCAAAAATTCTATTTAAATTTGGATTATCAGGTTTGTAGTCAAAACCTAAAAACTTTTCAAAACCTCGTGCAAAAGCTTCAGATGCTTGACGAGTCCAATGAGGATGACCAACCCATCTTAAAATAACATCTTTTTCATAATCTGTCAAAACACTTTCGTATTCATGAGCTAACTCATGCATAAATGCTGATTTGTTATATTCAATATCACCTTTAATATTTATAAAGGAAGACTCTTTTCCTTTTATAATAAAAGATGAATTATTATAAGAACCTGTTTTTCGAAAAGGTATATTGTTTATAACAATTTTATTATCATTATCTCCTCTACCTGAATATGTAATAAAACTTTTATTATCAGTTGTAATATTGTATTGTACATTATCATATCTAGGTTGTATATTAACACCTTTAGCATTTTTTAAAACAATATCTACAACCATGTCATCATGATCAGCAAAACCTATTTTAGTAGAGTTCTCAACACTTATCTTATAGTGTGGTTGTTTAGATGTTTCAGAAGAATACTCAACAAAACCTGACATTAAACCAACTCTGCTTGCAACATTAGTGTTTTTAAAATTAAGAAGTCCTCCTTCAGACTTAAAATTAATAACTTTACTTTGTACACCGTTCATATTAGATTCCAGCTTATTGTACTCGGAATCGATGCGTAAATAAGTTTTAACAGAAGTGTTTGAAATATTTATATTTTTAGAATTTAAAACGCTTAATTCTTCAAAAGTACTGTTTGAAATTTCAACATTATAACCAGTATCAATTATCAGATGACAATTTCCATTATTATTTATATTTTTTAAAACAAAAGGTTTTTCGTTATCATAGTCGTCTTTTGAAAGTAGTTTAATAGTTGAAACATCTTCAAACATTTTTATTATTCTTAAAATATCTTCTATATTATGATTATCAA
>ERZ773233.1088-NODE-1088-length-16324-cov-5.553138_pt1 | contig 16324 bp, 17 predicted proteins | sample MGYA00580991_ERZ773233 | MGnify/ENA primary metagenome ERZ773233 (study PRJEB29015, sample SAMEA2738178) | human oral metagenome | biome: human oral; feature: human-associated habitat; material: saliva | place: China | collected 2161 ...
TTACGTCGCGGACATCTAGGCGTTATCGAAAACTATGTTGGCCACTTTATTGGTAAATCCATGCATATGGAACCAGAAGTTCCAAACTTTGGTAAACGTGGTCGCGGTTACATACTCCAGCCGGGAGATACTCTATGTATCGAACCAATGTCGTCACTTGGTAAACCATACAATCACGTTAACCCAGAAAACGGCTGGGATGTCATTCTTTCTGATGGCTCTATTGGCTGTCACTGTGAACATACTATTCTTGTTACCGAGACTGGCTTCGAGGTACTGACTTTACCAAACTGCCCTGAGGAATAAATATTTTCTCTACCAACAAAAAATCGGAAACATTTTTCCGATTTTTTAATTAAATTAATTTTTCTGAACTAATTCCATAATACGCTGATTTATTTCTTCAATTGACCCCACGCCATCTACTTCATAAATCTGCACCCCCCGCGACTTCATCTCTGTTAAAAATGAATAACTTTTTTGTTCAAAGTAGGATATTTTCTGCTTCCAGACTTCGACATTATCATCCTCTCTTCCTCGCTCAGCCAACCTTATTAAGAGTTCTTCTTCTGGTACCTTTAGTAGCACCGCAAATTCTGTATGCGTAAAAACTCCTTTTTCCTCCAACATACCCACTTGTTCAACCGAACCTGGCTGACCATCAAAAATCACCTCACCCCCCTCTTTAAATACAGCATTCATGTTCTCCCACAGAAGATCCACTAGGATATTTTCTGGGATCATCGCCCCCTTACTTGTATATTCATCAAATCGATGCGAATCACGAATTAACTGCCCCGCTGAAAGCCAGGTGCGACCCATCTTTTCCGCCAACATCCTCCCCTGTGTCGATTTCCCCGATCCGGCTGGCCCATAGATTAAAATCATAGTTCTCCTTTCTGAAAAAACGCCCCCTTAGGCGTTTCCCTTATTATTTAATTCACTAATTTCATTTCGTATCAAAGTAACGGTACGCATATAAACTTCATCAACTTCACCTAGTCCATCAACAGTTAACAATTTTACCCCATTACCTAACAAATACGCTACGATTTCATTACGGCTACGTTCGTAATCAGCCTGTCTTTCCTCAATGATTTCCGGTACATCCTGGCTACGTCCTCGCATCGATAGCCTACGCATCACCTCTTCAAACGGCACCGTCAACTCTACTATATAGTCAATCTTTAGACCTCGTTCAATTATAATTTCTGCCTGACGTAATGTCCTTGGATATCCATCAATAATCGCATTTTCCGTCTCAGTCAACCTAGAGAATACTAATTCCGACACCATCTCATCATCAAATAATTGCGCAGTTTTTAGCCGGTCAATCACCCACTGTTCCTTGCTCTCTCGAAGAATTGCCCCGGACGAGATCCAAGGCCAATTTAAATCATTTGCTAATCTATTCCCAACTGTACTTTTACCAGTCCCAGGACCCCCTAAAAATAATAGTTTCATACAAAAATAGTATAGCACAAAAAAGACCCCATTAAAGGGGTCTTCTCATTACTTTAAACCAAGTTTAATTCGTTCTGTTTTCTCAGCTTTACGAATCTCGCGTAGAATTGCTTTACGGCGACGTTCGCGTTTAGAAATTGGCTTTGAAAAACGAAGCTGTGATTTCGCAAGTGGCATAATTCCACTCTGTAACACCTTACGATTAAAGCGACGAATGATGTTTTCGTTTGCCTCTCCCTGGTCTTTTCTAGTTACTTTGATTGCCATATATCGGCATTATATCAGATACACTACATTTTTTCAACAGAGCTTTCTTTAATCTGCAAAATTCTTCCTTCAACGCTTCTATAATTCTGCCATTCATTCTCCACCAGATTGACCCACACATTTCGATTCTCCCCTTCCATAATTTCCATCCACTCCTCCGGAGCGTTAAAAGCCACTAGCTTTATCTCCTTCCCCAAGCCATCTTTCAATGTCATTCTCATATGCTGCCCCTCAGTTCCCATTTTATTAATCCTCTCTACCTTCATATTTTTTAACAAAAATATCGGCTCCGGATTTCCTATCCCAAATGGCTCTAAGGCTCTAAGTTTTTCCATTAACGACAAATTTAATCCCCCCAATTCCTCAATCTCCAAATCTTCTTTCGCCTCTAAATATTTCTCTTGATCCTGCAACTTTAACCCTAGGTAGTAATTATTTACCACCTCGATAAACTTATCTAAACCATCTTTCGAAACCTTTAATCCACATGCCGCCGCATGCCCACCACCACTGATAATCTGTTCCTTACAGGCTTTTAGCGCCTCTGCCAGATTAAAATCACCAAACGAACGCCCTGAACCCTTCAACACTCCTTCTTCCGTTTCCGCTAATACAAACGCCGGTTTGTGATATTTTTCCACCAATCTACCTGCAATAATCCCTAGCACTCCCTCATGCCATTTGCCAGTTACTACAATCACCGGATCCTTCACCTCTGGAATCTCCTCCATTGCCTGCCTTTGACTATTCCTACGGTCCTGATTTAATTGATTTAGCTTCATAGCCAATTCAAAGGCCTCTCGGTGGTTTTTAGACATCAAAAGTTTCAACGAAGTCTCTGCTGACTCCATTCGACCCCCCGCATTTAACCTTGGGCCAATCTGAAACCCTATCGTTTCAGAACTAATTCTTTCCGCTTTCGCCACCTTTAAAAGCTCAATTAATCCTGGTCGTTTCGTCTTTTTCAGCACTTTCATGCCAAAATAACTTAACATCCGGTTTATCGAGTTAAGCGTCATTGAATCACAAAGTGTTCCCACTAACACTAGATCCAAAAACCATTTCTCTCTTCCTGTTTCAATATATCCAAGGGAAACCATTTTCTGCATCACTAAAAAAGCCACTCCACAACCACAAAGCTCTCTTAGTTCCGATTTCTCATCTCTCTTAGGATTAACCACCGCCACTGCCGACTTAGGTGCCTCCTTCATAATTTCATGGTGGTCCGTTACAATTACGTCCACCCCCATTGCAGACAGTTCATCTATTACTTCCGAATTATTACTTCCACAATCCACCGTCACAATAAGACTCGCCCCAAGCTCTTTAGCCTTTTCCTTCACTCTTCCACCCATACCGTAACCATCAATAAAACGATCTGGCAACATCACCTCCACCCTTTCGACACCACTCATTTTAAGACAGTCAAACATTAAAGCACTTGCCGTCACTCCATCCACATCATAGTCACCGTAGATTAATACTGTCTCTTTATTATTCACTGCTTGAATAATTCGCTCACTTGTCTTTTTAATATCTGGCAACTCATCCGCAAGTCCCAGCAAATATTTTGGATACAAAAAGTCTTCTGTAATACCCCGCTTTTTTATTAGCTGATCAAAAATATCATCCATGATATATCTTACCTATTCTTTTTTCACCCAAAATTGAATCTTTATTAAAATTATTCTACTGAATAGTTTTACTCTGCTTTGAGCTAGGAGCCATTTGTTTACTTTTTATCACAATTCCTTGCAATTCTTTTAAAATTGGAAACTGCTTATTTGTTTGGTAAATTGTTGTATTCCCCTTTTTTGTCACAATCAAGAAATTCCCTTTTTCAAGTCTTTTCAACTCTCTCTGAATATTTCCCGGATCTTCATGTATTAACTTCGACAACGCGCGCACATGCGTCTTAAAGTCTGGATACTTCGCAAAAACCACCAATATCTTTCGTCGGACCCGAGATGTAATGAATATATCCAACATATTTACCTCACTTTTGCTTCTTCTCCTTAGTATACCAAACAACAGTATTTCTCACAACAGCTGAAATATTCTCCCCTATCTCCCCGTCCCGCATACACTCCACTATGCTAAAATAACATCAATGTATTACCAGGTTATTCCTACCAAAATCTTTCGTCAGGATCTTCATGCTCTTGAGAGTTTATTGACATATTCTTTTCCCGAAAAACTCAAGCCTGGCCAAATCGTTCTTATCCCCTTAGGAAAGTCAATTATCCCCGGTATTATTCATCATTCTATTAATCCTCCTAAGGATCCGTCCTTCCAAATCAAGCCAATTAGCTCAGTTCTACCCCTCCCCCCTCTCCCAGACCACCTCCTTCAAGCAGCAACTTGGCTCAGTCAATACTATCTCACTCCTCTACCTATCATTGCTAATCTACTTATTCCAAAAGGCATCACTAAGGACCGTCGTAAAAAATCTACCCCCCTATCCCTAGAGAACAAAACAATACCAAAAACGATCCCACTAAATTCTTCACAAAAAACCGCGCTCACTGCCTTAAATAATTTAAAATCACATACCAAGCTCCTGCATGGTATTACTGGCTCTGGTAAAACCAATCTCTACCTCACGCTTGCGATGAGTCAGTTTCAAAAACAGCAATCTAGTATCATTCTTGTCCCAGAAATTTCTCTCACCTCACAGCTAGTTCAGCAATTTCAATTTTATTTTCCCAACTCAGTTATCACCATCCACTCTAAACAGACCGAAGCGACTAGGCATCAAATTTGGCAATATATCGCAAAAAGCACCGATCCATTAATCATCATTGGTCCCCGCTCCGCTCTTTTTTCTCCAGTAAGTAATCTAGGTCTTATCATTATTGATGAAGCACACGATCCTGCTTATTATCAAGATAACCCACCACGTTATTCGACCTTACGGCTCGCTAGCTTCATAGCGAACACTAAAAATATTGATTGCATATACGGTACCGCCACTCCACTTATTGAAGATTTTTATCTTGCACAAAAAAATCACGCCTACGTTTCACTCTCACAGAAAGCCAAAGAGACCGCTATTACCCCTGATCTACACCTTATCGACCTAAGAGATTCCTCCTCCTTCTCTAAGAATCGATATTTTTCCGATCCCCTGATTAAAAATATTACTCAGAACCTTGAACAACATCAGCAAACTTTAATTTTTCATAATCGTCGTGGTTCCGCTCCGCTTACAATTTGTGATCAGTGCGGCTGGCAGGCGCTCTGCCCCAACTGCCTTTTGCCGCTCACTCTTCATAGCGATAAATTTAAACTCACCTGTCACACTTGTGGATATGAAGAAGTCGTACCTAAGTCTTGTCCAGTCTGTCAACATTCCTCAATTATCCATAAGGGATTTGGCACCAAGCTTCTTGAGTCTGAACTTAAAAAACTCTTTAAGACCGCCCGTATCGCTCGTTTTGACGCTGACAATACCACCGATAACTCCTTAAATCATCTCTACACTGACATCAAATCCGGCGCCGTCGACATCCTAATTGGAACTCAGCTTCTCACTAAGGGCCTTGATCTTCCAAAACTTGCCACCGTTGGTATCGTGCAAGCTGATGGTGGCCTTAGTCTTCCTGACTACTCTTCAGAGGAACGTAGTTTTCATCTCCTTACCCAAGTCATTGGACGTGTCGGCCGTGGACACCTTAGTGAAGCTTCTGTTTTTATCCAAACCTTCCAGCCAGACCACCCTATCATTCATTTCTCCATGCAAAATGATTATATCGGGACCTATCAATATTTAATTAAAAAACGTCAACAAGCCCATTTCCCCCCTTATTACTATCTTGCCAAACTTTATATTACACAAAAAACTGAGCAAACCACCATCCGTAAAATCCGTGAATTATACTCCCTTCTTCGTCCCCTGAAAGGCATTTATCTATCTGCTCCTACTCCAGCCTTCCATGAATTCTCACCAAGTGGTCATACTTGGCAAATCATTCTAAAATCCCCTTCCCGTCAAAATATCCTCTCCGCCATTAAAACCGTACATACCTTCCCCAATTTAAAATACACACTCGATCCCCCTTCCCTCCTCTAAGAATAACTAAAGAATCATCAAAAAACTCTTCTTTCTACTAAGATAAAACCTAAGATGTGGAGGCGATTCAGAAACTATGATTTATTTTTTAGGAGCTAAAACTACCTTGGTAGTTTTAAATTGAGAGATATTCCATTTCCTTCTTTAGAAAGAGTTAAAAACTTTTTCTAAAACTCCCCTCCACATCTCAGGTTAAGTCATTAGAAAACATTCTAGTGACTTTTCGTCTCGTATCTCTAATTTCTAGTCTCTCTACCTAGAGTGTAAAACTATTTTTTATTTTTACAACCATAGCCACTTTATTTGCTTTTTTATCTTCTTACGGCATACAACATTCAGAACCTATGCAACATTTCAGCAGGAGCTCTACACTCTAAGCTTAAGTATACCCGCTTATAATTGTGAGTTAATACGATTATTTTGACTATAATGATGCTTTATTGTAAAATATGTCTGTTATGGACAGTGAAAAGCAGAAAATAATCGATTTGTTTATGCGTAATATTTATGGCAAGAGACCAAATATATCCAATGCTACTGCTTCTCACGATGGAAAATATGGACATTGGCTAGAAACCCAAATGGGAATTATCCATAACGGAGACAACGCGCCGGACTTATTGGGGTTTGAGATGAAGAATGATACTTCATCTGGAAAAACTACTTTTGGTGATTGGTCTCCAAATGAGAAAATATTCAATAATGATTCTATTATTACAAGAGAAGATTTCATTAAGACCTTCGGGCATCCCAGTAAAGATAAACCTAATCGTTGGTCATGGTCTGGTGAACCAGTTCCAAAAATTGATAGGTGGAACAATTATGGGCAAACATTAAGAATATCAGATGATAATGATATTCAGGTAGTATATGACTATTCAAAAGATAATCGTTCAAATAAAAATTTTCTAATTCCTAATAAATTTAGGGGTGGCGAACTTATTTTGATGGCATGGACAAGCATGTATATGAAGTTCCGAGTTGAGCGAAAATTCAACCAAAAAGGTTGGTTTAAATGCTTGATGGAAGATGGGATTTATAAATCTATCGCCTTCGGGAAGCCTTTTACATTTGAAGAATGGCTAAAAGCAGTAAAAAGTGGCGAGGTTTATCTTGATTCTGGTATGTATCATGACGAACTAAAACCAAATGTTAGACCTTATATGCAGTGGAGAGCTGATAACACCTATTGGAATTTTCTTATACAAGAAATCTATCCTAAAAAATAATACCAATCGGTTTTTCCTCTCCTCTTCTTTATTTTTTGCTAGAAAAATGATAATATATGAGAATGAAATTTGCGTTTATTGACCTATTCGCAGGAACTGGAGGTATAAGATTACCATTTGATGAACTTGGTGGCACCTGTGTCATGTCTTCCGAATGGGATAAGTTCGCCCAAAAAACTTACGAAGCAAACTTTGGCGAAAAACCTTTTGGCGATATCTGTAAAATTAATGTAAAAAAAGTTCCAAAATGTAATCTCATTTTAGGTGGTTTTCCCTGCCAGCCTTTTTCAAATGCTGGACTTAAAAAGGGTTTTGAAGATACCCGCGGAACAATGTTTTTCGAGGTAGCGAAAATAATTAAAGAGAAGGAGCCTGAAATTCTGTTTTTAGAGAATGTGAAAGGCTTCAAGAACCACGATAAGGGTAATACCTTTAAAACAATCGCTAAGATACTCGATGATTTAGGCTATAACTTAAACGCTCAAGTCCTGAATGCGAAAGACTTTGGAGTGCCACAAAACAGAGAGCGTTTTTACATGATTGCTCTACGAAGAGATAAGTTTGGAAAAGACACCTTTTTCGATTTTCCTAAACCTCCCAGAATAAAGACAAGACTAGGTGATATTTTAGAAAAAGATGTACCAGATAAATATACGATTTCAGATAAATTATGGGCTGGACATCAGAGAAGAAAAAAAGAGCACCAAGCAAAAGGTAACGGTTTTGGCTACTGCTTATTTAACGAAGATTCCGAATACACCAGCACTATTTCAGCAAGATATCATAAAGACGGTTCGGAAATACTGATTGAACAGAAAGATAAAAACCCTAGAAAACTAACTCCGAGAGAAGCTGCTAGATTACAAGGCTACCCAGAAGACTACAAAATTGTGGTTAGCGATTGTCAGGCATATCATCAATTTGGTAACGCAGTTGCTGTTCCCGTCATTAGAGCTTTAGCAAATGCCCTAAAACCATATCTTGAACAAATAAAATATGATGGCGAAATCATAAAAGCTGAGCCTGTGATAGAAGGTCGGCTAGTGTAAATATCCCCCTTTTTACCCACTTTCTATTTTGAAATACTAAGTTACTCAACTCTCAAATCAAACCCATATAATATTCAGTACCTTTGTGATATTTCAAAAGGGGTTTGAGCTAATATAGCCATATATACAACAATATGACATAGGTAGATTTTTCTTATTTAAGTATAGAATCTACCTATTTTGATGGCAATAATTATTACCATTTTATATTACATAGGTTGTGAGTTAATACGATTATGCTTTATAAAACCCTTAAAAAATATTATAATATCCCTATGAAAATTATTACTGTGCCTGATCCACGCTTAAGACAACCCTCTACAAAAGTTAATCGCATTACTGATGAAACAAAAGAAATTGTTGATCAAATGATTAAAGCTAGCCTCGAATGGGAAAAACAACATCCCCACGAGCTTTCTGCTGCCATGGCTGCTCCTCAGCTTGGCATCAATAAACGTATCATTATTATTCGCGACGACCTTGATGATAAAAATAACGCCAGCTTCACTGCCCTTATCGACCCCGAAGTCATTAAGGCAAGTGGTCAAATTATTAGCGACTACGAAGGCTGCCTATCTGTACCTTTTATTTATGGACTTGTTCCTCGCGCTTCAAAACTTCGTATTAAAGCTAAGCTCATTGATGGTACCGAAGTACGCATTAAAGCTGACGACAATCTTGCTCGCACCCTTGCCCACGAAATCGACCATCTCGATGGTATTCTCTTCATCGATCACATTAAAGACGAAGAGAAAGCCTTCTTTGAACTAGACAAAGACGGCGACCTTAAGCCACTTGATTACGATAAGCGTATCAAAAATAACCCTGAGTTATTCCCCGATGACTAAAATTATCTTTTTTGGCAACGGCCCTCTTGCCGATACCACCAAATCACTTATTGAGCAACATCCCGATTTCCAAATTATTTTTCATGCCAGGACTAAACAGGATCTTGAAAAAGTAAAAACCCTAAAAGCCTCTGACCCCGCCATCTTTGGCATTCTTGCTAGCTTTGGCGTTTTGATTAAGACCGACGTACTTGATCTTTTCGAGCCTTATGGTATCCTCAATATCCACCCCTCCCTTCTTCCAGCTTATCGTGGCGCTTCCCCCATAGAGTCAGCCATCTTAAATGGTGATCAGGATTTTTCAGTTTCAATCATGAAATTAGTCAAAGCCATGGACGCTGGCCCAATTTACTATCAAGAGACTCTCACCTCCGATCAATTCTCTCCACAGCCTTCAAAGTCCGAAATTTATACCAAATTATCCACTCATGCCACAAATTGGTTGCTTAGTCATCTAAACAACCTTCCAACTCCAATCCCACAAGATGATCAAGGTGCCACTTATACCACCAAGTTTGACACCTCTATGTCTACTCTTGACCCTCAGAAACCCGCCAGCAACTTGCTTAATCAAATACGCGCGTTTCAAGGTTTTCCTAAAAGTAAATTAATGCTTGGTAATCAAGAATGCATTATTCTCGAAGCACACCTCGACACAAATTCCCCCGAAGACCAACATGCTAAAATCAAAGTGGCCTGTAAGGACCAAAATCTTATTATCGATCGCCTGCAGCCTGCTGGGCGTAAACCAATGGACGCCACATCCTTCTATAATGGCTATCTAAAAAAATAAAGTCTATCTTCTAGACTTTATTTTTCTTCTATCCCCAATTCTGCGCTGGTTGCTGAATATTAGACATTGGCTGCTGCATCGTTGGTTGTGCGACTGGTTGCATTGGTGCTGATGGCTGTATTGGCGCTGAATTTTGTGGATTATATCGCGCCACGACCTCTTCTTCTGTCCCAGATGTCTGTCGTACCATCTCCATTATTTCATCATGCGCCTTAATGATTTCTTGTTTAAATTCAGACTCAATATCCTGTGCTACTCTTGCATAATCTGGACGATTCAATTGAATCCATTTTACGCTTAAATACTCACCTAAAATCTCCAGCGTACCCTCAGTTGTGTTATATTTTTGCAATAATTTTTTATATATATCATCCTGCCTATAATCACCAAGCTTCGTTAAAAACTTAATCATCGTATTGCGATCTTTCTGCATGATACCATCAAACTCCTCAAGCTGCTCGGGAGTCATCCCCTCACTCATCTTTTCGCCCACTCGATTCTCAAGTTCACCCTGGATTTCAGTTATAAATGCAGTTCTCTGTGGTTCGGGTAAATTCTGCAAACCCACTTCCGCCAGGAACCTATCATCCACCTTTATCATTTATTCCTCCTAAACTATTTTCCATTATAATTCGCAATGGGTTTAAACACAAGCGTTTAATTTATTTATTTAAAAATACCTGCCACGCGAGCTCCGCGCACTTTGCTCTTGCCGGCATTCGACCCACAATCTTTAAAGCAATCGCATCCCCCATCTGTTTTTCTCCCCCACAAGACTCAAATTCTTCCTCATCTAAAATCATCGTCCTAAATAATCGACTCATTTTCTTTGCCTCCTCAAGCGTCTTCCCCTTCACTGATTCAATCATTAAATCCGCTGACGCTAATGCAATCGCACACCCCACCCCCTCAAACTTCCCTTCTGTAATAATTCCATCCTCGAGTTTTAACTGAACAATTATTTTATCACCACAGCTAGCATTCTTTAATTCCTTAGCAATATCCGCCCCCTCAATGCTCCCTCGATTCTTTGGGTATAAATTATGCTCTAATAAAATTTCATCATACATCAAAACTATAAACCCATTTCACTTCTAACTTTTTTTAATATTGAGGTTAAATATTTTAACTCATTTTTAGTATTATAAAACATCAAGCTTACTCTTACTGCTGGCCCAATTTTCTTCTCCGTCAAAAACGGCTCGGCGCAGTGCCAACCTGCACGCACCATCACTCCGTAATTGCTTAGGATCTGCGCTGTATCATGCGCATGTACCCCCTTAATATTTAATAAAACAATACCATTTTTAGCATAATACATCTCCGCATCTTCTATTTCCCCTATTTGTTCCTTTAAAAACGAAGTTAGCTCTTCTACTACACCAAACAGTTTATTATCTTTATTGTGATCTTGCCAAAAATCAATCGCTGCAGAAAGACCGGCCACCCCTCCCATATTTATTGTCCCTCCCTCAAATTTCTGCGGTCCAAAAGCAAACTCACTTTTTATTGCACCATTCTGGCACTCCACCCCCTCCACCATTTCTCCACCATAATTAAGCGGGGCTATTTTTCCCATCCATTCTCGCCTCATATACAAAATACCGACCCCCATCGGTGCACCCATTTTGTGTCCAGAAAACACTAAAAAGTCCACGTCCATCTTCTTTACGTCGATACGTCTATGCGCCACCAATTGCGCCGCATCCACCAGGATTGCACCGCCATAGCCTGATTCTCGCAGCTCTCTTATCAACTCATTTTGTTCTTCTCCACTCACATTACTTAGACCGGTTAATGCTACTATTTTCACCGCCTCTTTGCCCCTTTTAAATTCCCCCAAAATATCCTCAGTCACCACCACTTGTTTACCGTATCGTTCTGTAAAAGGCAAAATATTACTATGATGAGAGTCTAAACTAACTAGAATCTTATCTTTTTCCCCTATAACTTCCCGCACTCCATTCGCAATCAAATTAATCCCCTCGGTTGCATTTTTGATAAACACAACCTCATCTGGATCCGCACCAATATACTTCGCCACCTTTATTCTTGTTTGATTTAATACTTCTGTAGACTGTTCACTTAATTTATACAGACCTCTTAATGGATTTGCATTTTGAGTTTTGTAATACTCCGCTTCCCTTTCTATCACTTGATTAGGCCTCTGCATCGTTGCCGCACTATCTAAATACACAAACGGTAACACTGGATCGATTAATGCCGGTGCCTCTTCAAAAATCGCAAATTCTTCTCTTAACATCTCTTCCTCTCCCTTTTAACTCGCCCTTAATACTTAATCCCTAAGGAATTAGGCCGTCCCTTCCATTTCCATTCTGATTAGATTATTCATTTCCATCGCATACTCAATCGGCAACTCTTTTGAAACATCACCTGTAAATCCTCGTACGATTAAAGCCCTAGCTTCATCTTCACTAATCCCCCTTGTTTGTAGATAATACACCGCCTCATCTGAGATCTTACCAACACTTGCCTCATGTGATACCTCCGCTTCATTGCATTCCACTTTTACTTCTGGAATCGCATTAGAAACCGATCGATTATCCAAAATCAACGATTTACAGTCAGTATATGACCTTGCGCGCAAAGCCTTTTTTGTTATTTTAGCTAAAGTACGCGTCATCGACACGCCCCCACCACTACTTAATGACTTAGCATTTATCATCGAATACGTATCTTCCGCTAAGTGAACAACTTTTGCACCAGTATCAAGTACCTGCCCTTCGCCCGCAAATGACACCCCGGTATATTCCATTCTTGAACGCGCCCCCGCCAATACACCCATTGGATAGAGCATCGATACTTTAGACCCAAACGACCCAGTTACCCACTCAATCACCCCATCTTCTTCAACATACGCTCGTTTCGTGTTCAAGTTGAACACATTTTTTGACCAGCTCTCCACGGTTGAAAATTTTAGCCTGCTATTTTTCTTTATATAAAGCTCCACGCTTCCCGCATGCAAATTCGACACCGTATATTTTGGTGCCGAACACCCCTCAATAAAATGTAGGTCCGAGTCTTCATCCACCACGATCAAAGTATGTTCAAACTGCCCCGCCCCTGGCGCGTTTAATCGATAATAACTTTGGATGGGAACCTCCACGCTTACTCTTTTTGGAATATAAATAAAAGAACCTCCGCTCCACACCGCCGCATGCAAGGCCGCAAATTTATGATCCTTTTCCGAAATTAACTTCATGAAGTGCTCTCTTACAATTCCCCCTACATCCACCCCATATTTTGCAATCACTTCTTCTTCCTTCTTCTTTGTCAACTGAATTGCTTCCTCCATAGGCAGGTAAATTACGCCCTTCTTAGCAATCCTCTCTTTGAGATTATGGTAAATCACCTCGGAGTCATATTGTGCGCCTACGCCCGCTAAATGTTCCTGCTCCGCTTCTGGAATCCCCAACTTATCAAACGTTTCTTTTATTTCCTTTGGTACTTCATCCCAGCTCGAAACCATTTCATTACCAGTTTCCACATACATCAAAATATCATCTAGAGCCAGCTCAGAAATATCTGGCGCCCATTTTGGCATCGTTAGCTTATTCCAGTATTCAAGACCTTTTAGCCTTAGCTCTAGTAACCACTCTGGCTCTTGTTTCTTTTTTGATAAGGCCAAAATATATTCAGAAGTTAAGCCTTTTTTATTTAATTCCTTTTTCATTTTTTATAAAATCCCCTCAAAACCATTTTTCTCAATCGATTCAAGCAATTCCCTAGTCCCAGTTTTTACAATCTGCCCAGACTTTAAGATACATACTCTATCCACTTTTAAACTTCTCAAGATACGCATATTATGCGTAACTATCAGTAGTGTCGTTTTGCTTTCCTCCTGCAACTCACTTAATAGTTCCGAAATTAAGTCTGCCGCGTCAACATCTAATCCCGAATCGATCTCATCTAAGATGAGCAATTTTGGTTTCAATACTAAAGCCTGTAAAACTTCGTTCTTTTTCTTTTCGCCACCAGAAAACTTGTAATTAATTTCTCTCTCTGCAAAGAAAATATTTGTTTTTAATTTCTTACAAACTATTGAAATCTGTTCACGTATTTTATCTAGACTTAAATTCTCCCCCCTCGCATTAAGCGCCGCTCGAATCACATTTGTCGTCGAAATCCCGGGGGCCTCCACCGGATTCTGCATCGTCATCATCATCCCTAGTTTCGCCCTCTCATCTACTTTCATATTAGTGATGTTTTCGTCTAAAAACTTAATTTCCCCCTCTGGGATTTTTAATTTTGGATCACCCATCATCGCCGCACCAAGAGTCGATTTTCCAGCCCCATTTGGCCCCAAAATCACCACAGTCTCACCCTGTGCTACTTCCAGGCTCAAATTCTCAATAATCTTTTTTGATTTCTCCCCCTCGCCAGCCAATACTGTAATATTCTTAACACTCAACATTTTATCCATTATAACATTTTCTAACCCAGGCCCTTGCATTCCACTAATTTATGCGCTATAATTCCTCCATAGATTCCCCTGTAGCTCAATGGTGGAGCAAGAAGCTGTTAACTTCGAGGTTGTCAGTTCGAGCCTGACCGGGGGAGCCAATTTGAATTTTAGAGCAATTTATCAAGCTCATAAACGGTCCTGACAGAGATGGGAGGACCGTTTTTTATTGATTATTAAGATCAGAAAGTAAGAAATTTAAAGACTGTTCTTAACGATTGAATCTTTCTACCTCTTCCGCTCCAAACCTCATAAGTTCGTCAAAATCTCCATTTTTCTTATAGAAATCAACCAACTTGTCCCTCAATTCCTGATACTCAGGGTAACTGCAATCAGGTAAAGTAATGATTGGCTTCCAAGATTCGTCAAGAAGAGCCGGCAAAGATTCCTTCAGTACATAGTAATCATCTTCCGATAACTTTGCAACGGGTGATTCTGGATTCTGACGATAATAGAAATCTGTTTGAAAATGCATTAATTCATGCAAAATCCCATCAAGTGGCATTCCCCATAATTCATCATCGATTTTTGCATATGTATAAATTACCCCCTCTTCATAGTAAACGATCATTGCCGGGAAAGTTGTAATCAAAAATAATAAGTCTGCTTTTGAACAACTCGCGCTCTTATCAATTTTAGCAACTTCGATTGCACGATTTTTTGCACAATTTTTTACAGCTAATTTATGTCCAGTAACTTTCTCTAACTTCTTCACTGCTAATTCAAAATTTTGCTCCAATTGCTCTCTCATGATTCTTTCGAATTTTTTTGGTGACATAGAATTTTTTTTATTACGTTTACGAATAAATGGGACTAAAATTTCCTTAGCTTGCGAAAAGTTCAATCCAATAATTTTCTTAGCAATCTCCAAGTCATCTTCATCTTTTAATTTATTAATCTGATGAAAAAGATTAATTGCACTATACCAATTATATGCATCCTGTATCTCATCATAAATAATTTCATATGTTGCCATACTTTCATTATAATAAAAAACGACACACTTTTTAGCTTATCCTAAAATGTCCCACAATATCTGTTCGATATTCCAGCACATCCTCCTCATAAAAAAGCCCGCCATTATGAATAATGAAAGGTATCCCCTTCAAGTTTCTTTTATCTGACACCACTCCAATATGCGTCTTAAATACAATAATATCTCCACCCTGCCACTCTTTTACATCTGTTAAATCCGTCGTTAGAGATTTCGCATTACGCTCAAAAAATATTCTTAAATTATTTACTCGACGAAAATCAATATTTTTATCTACAATATCAACTTGATACAATCTTTTATTCATTTTAATGTCAGCATCCACCAATTCCCTCAAATCATACCCCGCGCCTTTCATACCAACTGCAATCACATCCGTGCATACACCAAACTCATCATCTGAATATCCCGTCCTATAATATTTGCTTTTATATTTTGGCTTTGTCGCAATATACCTTCTCACACTCTGCAAGAAGTCTGTTTGATCATCAATACCATCCCCATCTTTATCAACTAGACTTTTATAAGTCTCGATCCCAAAATCCGCATTAATATATTGTCGATGTGGTATTACATTAAACATATATAATACCCATGCTACCCCGAATAATATTAAAAAACCAAACCCAAAAAATAGGATTTTCCTCCATCTTCTTAAACTACTACACCTACCACTCTTATCTTTTTCTTTATTATTGCCCATTTTTTCCTTTTCTAGCCTCATTCTATCACATTCCTCTTCCTACAATTTGTTTCTATGTTACAATAGAAATGGTCGCATATGACCTTGGAATTGATTAACTGTGTTTTAATAACACAACTTTGATAAAAATTAGGGGTCTTCCCGACCAAAAATACACAAACCTTAACAAGGAGATTTTTTATGAACGATAATGAAATTCAGCATATCCCTCTTATTGGTGAAATGCTACCAACTATGCAAGTACAAACCACTCATGGTCCTAAAACCATCCCTGGCGACTACGCTGGCAAATGGCTTGTTCTTTTTAGCCACCCAGCTGACTTCACTCCAGTCTGTACTACCGAATTCGTTTCCTTCCAGAAGAATTATGATAAATTCCGCGAGATGAATACTGAACTTCTCGGTCTTTCCGTTGACCAGGT
>ERZ773233.1091-NODE-1091-length-16302-cov-8.619499_pt1 | contig 16302 bp, 11 predicted proteins | sample MGYA00580991_ERZ773233 | MGnify/ENA primary metagenome ERZ773233 (study PRJEB29015, sample SAMEA2738178) | human oral metagenome | biome: human oral; feature: human-associated habitat; material: saliva | place: China | collected 2161 ...
CACCATCAGTTATTATTATGGATAATGCAAGATTCCATAGAATGGGTAAGCTAGAACTTTTATGCTAAGAGTTTGGGCATAAACTTTTACCACTTCCTCCCTATTCACCTGAGTACAATCCTATTGAGAAAACATGGGCTCATATCAAAAAGCACCTCAAAAATGTATTACCAAGTTGCACTACCTTTTACGAAGCTCTTTTGTCCTATTCTTGTTTCAATTGACTATATCTTTTCACATTCTGATCTCGTTTTAGTACTTGCCAATCTTCAACATATCAAGAATGTACCTGGCCGTAAGACAGATGTGAAGGACGCTGAATGGATGGCTCAACTCGGTCGTTGCAGACTAATTGAACCTTCCTATATTCCTACCCCTGAAGTGATACAGCTTAGTTTACTGACACGTCGTATGCGTTCTTACAAGCAACGTCAAACTCAAATTAAAAATGAAATTCACAATCTCTTACAAAGGGCCAATATCAAGCTAATCAGCTATCTTTCTGATATTTTTTCTAAAACGGGGCAAGCACTTTTAAAATTATTCATTGACGGAGAAACCATTAATGTAGAATCTGTTATCCCTTGTATCCAGAAGCGAGTGAAAACAAGTCCAGAAGAACTCGTGGAAGCGATGGAAGGAAAGTTGTCACTAGAAGACCGCTTTCTCTTAGACCAGAGCTTAGAGGAATGTCAGATGTATCAGGAACTCATTGAAAAATTGACCGATGAGATTCAACACTACATCGAAAAGGAGTTTCCCTGAGGAAAATAGGATACTTCAAACCATTCCCGGTGTGAATGAAAACTGTGCTGCCACTATTCTAGCTGAGATTGGACCAACTGTTACAGCCTTTCCGTCCGATGCACACTTAGCATCATGGGCTGGACTCTGTCCAGGGTCTTATGAAAGTGCTGGCATTAAAAAATCCTCACACATCACGCAAGGAAATCGCTATATCAAACAGGCTTTGACCATATCGGGATTAATTGCAGCACATTCTAAGGATCCAGCTTTTTCTTCTTTTTACAATCGAATTTCCCAAAGAGGAAGCAAGATGAAAGCCGTCATTGCTTGTGCTCATAAGATTCTCAGAATCATTTACAAACTACTCTCCACCAAGCAGACTTATCAAAAAGAAAAGGCGCTAGGACTGAGGAAACAGTTCTAACGCCAAAACTAAAAAATTCAATTACAGCATAGCACAGGAAGTGATTTTTTGCGCTTTTTTACTGCTTTTTTCAAATAAAAACAAGATCCACATGGGACCTTGTTACATTATCGTTTTTGATTATTTAACGAGTCCTAGTAATTCTTCATAACTAGAAACAACTCCATAAATATATTGGTCGCTAATCAAACCAGCTTCAGCAAGTGCTCTAAAATGTGCTTTTGCACACTCGATCTTTGCTTTTTCAGCTTGTTTCAGCTGAAGACTCGACATGGAGCCTTTAGTCTCTGCCACGAAGTAGATGTGCTTCACACTTCCTTCACGAAAGGCTATTGCCCAGTCTGGATTATAATTCCCCAGAGGCGTACGAATGCTAAACTTCCCAGGTAGTTTCACATAAACACGTACGTCTTCATACTGTTCCAAGGATTCCTTAAATTTACGCTCAGTATTCGAATCAACCTTTACAAAGTTATAGATACCTTTTCGCGATTCCAGCAAATGCTCATCTGAAAGTTTTGCAGTTTCTGCATTATCATAGAATAAATCCATACCATATTCATCTTCTAAAATGTTGTATTGAATATGTTTGATAATTTGAGCTGCTTTTTGTTCATTAATCAACTTCGATACTTTTAGAATGAATTCTTCTGGATTTTGTTTGAACTTTTCAAACTGATAGACATAAATCTTACTCAGAATTTCTGCTACTACCTTCCGGGTTAAACCTGTATTCTCTGCTACTTCTCCTAACAAATCATACTGAGTTGTAATTTGGCTATTTTCGACATATTCCTGGTGACGATCATTTTCTCCAACAACTAGTCCTAGACCTTCTTTGGTCATCTGACTTGCACTAGCTTGCGTAATATTATATATCGGTTGACTAACGACTAGCTTCTCATTAATATAAGCAACAGACTGCTCTACTAATTCAGCATCATCAAAAGTAACTTGATAAGCTGTTTTGCGATTAATCTGATTCCAAAGTGACAAGAATTCTTTTCGGGCGATATTTTCTTTATTCACTTCCTTAGAGAACAGAACGGTTGTATTGTTTTCATTTTCGATCTCATATTTTCCAGGCTGGTAGATACTTTCAAGGACTTCAACAACTTGTTTCTCAAAGCCAGGAAGTGTATCTGATAAGTTCAACTGATTATTTTCCTTGGCAGTAAAATAATTTGCAGTCAGTTGACCTTTCTTATCAATATAACCCTGATTAATCAAATCATACTGAATGGACTCTGCCTGTTCTTTAGTAATCCTGATCTTTTCTCCTGCTTCGTTTTCGATTACTTTATTTTCAAATAAAGCAACATCGACTTTTACAGGGCGATCAGCTAACAGCTCTTTCAACTCTGCTTGTAAACCACGCGCAAATTGGTCATAACTTTCATTAGCAATGACAGTCAATTTATTAATCTCATGTACTTCAGTCTGTAACAGTTCCAAATCTTGACGCACACCATTTTGGTCCACGGCCAAACGCATCCCACGGCCAATCTCTTGTCGTTTCCGAGTCTCTGCTGAAGACTGCTTTAGAGTACAAATTTGAAAAACATTGGGATTATCCCATCCTTCTTTTAGAGCTGAATGCGAGAATAGAAAGCGTACTGGTTCCTCAAAACTCAACAAACGTTCCTTATCTTTCATGATCAAATCATAGGCATCTTTATCGTTTGATGAATTGCTTTTCTTTTCACTAGCAGATTTGTAATCCACAAATACCGTCTTGTCTGACTTTTTCACTTTATCGACTGAAAAGTAGCCCGCATGAACTGCATTGCCATCCACATGCGATTCCAAATAACGATAATAAGGAGAGGGTTCTTGAGTACGTAAGAACTGTCTAACTTGACTTTCATACTCTTCTTCGAAGATTTGAGCATACTCTCCGTTGTGAGGATCATTTTGAGCATCATATTGCTTGTATTTTGCAACCTCATCAATGAAAAATAGAGAAAGCACCTTGATTCTACGATTATAAAGTCTACTTTCCTTCTCTAGGTGACTCTTAATGGTCTCACGAATTTGAATTCTTCGCATACTCGACTCATCCACTTCACCCATAACCTCTCCAACATATAATTCCTGCGTCGCGCCGACCTGGATTTTATTGTCTCTTGCGTTAAATTGACTCAATGTCATACCTTGATAGGATGACAGATTACCCGATTCAGCATATAGATCAAAAGGTTCTTCAACGATTCTTGTCTTACGTTTCACGCCCGACTGAGTTCTTATCTCGAACTCTATCTTAGCCTTTGGAGAACCGGATTTCTGAGGAAGGATTTCTTGTAAATACAGATAACCTTGTGTCCCAGTAGTTCCAGCTTGTTCGATAGCCTTCACAGCAATTTTCTTAACTAATTTTTGGTTATAGGCATCCATGGCATCCAGTCGATAAACCATATCATGCTTTTCTTTATGAGTAGCCGAATATCTCAGGGTAAAGAGTGGCTTAAAGTCTTTTAGTCGTTCTTTAGTCTGCTTCCCTTCAACGGACTGAGGCTCATCAATAATCATGATTGGGTTCATGGCTGCTAATACATCAATTGGGCGACGCCATCGGAAACTTTCCTGTTCTGAATGGATCCGTCTGGCATCTTTCCCTTTTGCATTGAAAGCCTGGGAGTTGATGACCATAATTTGAAGATCCGACGAGTTAGCAAAACTATCTAAATCTCCCAGACGGGAGGAATCATAGACAAAATAGCGTGGTTGCTTCCCATACTCCATCTGAAAGTGACTTGTCATAATCTGCAAAGACTTGAGAACCCCTTCACGTATAGCAACACTCGGAACAACAATTATAAACTTGAGCCAGCCATAGCGTTTATTTAATTCCATAATGGTACGGATATAGGTATAGGTTTTCCCCGTCCCTGTCTCCATCTCTACAGAAAAATTATAGGCTGGACGCTCCAAAACTTTATCAACGATTTTATCAACAGACAAACTTTCAGATGGCCGTAATCCAAAACGAGTTTGTACAGCATGAACATTCCTTTGAATAGCTTCCTGTTCCAATCGGATAGGAGCGTTTCGATAAGCATCCAAGAGTAAATCCACCTCATCTGACTTTTGTCGACCTGGATCAGCCATATACCTGATTCCAGTTTGTTTGGCTTGCCCTTGAAATAAATCTGCAATAGCACTAACCGCATCTAACTGGAATTCTTGTTTTTTAAATTGTAGTTTCATATTGTATCTTCTTTATTATTCTTTGTTATTTAAAAGACAATACCCAATACCAAATAAGAATAGAAGGAATAAGGAAATATTGGAACCAAATGATGAATTTATTCCAACTAAAATCATGTCTCTTGATAAATTCTTCAATACAGAGAAAGGTATTTGTAAGCCAACACTTTCTCTTATCGTCTTCAATTGACCTGTCTGTTACTTTAGATTCCATATCGGATTGCGAATCACTTTTACTATATTTTCTCTTCTGATACTTTTTTGCAAATTTGTGATCATAATCTGAATGATTTTCATTTCCACGTAGGCTAATTTGATATTTGAACATTACCTGTTGGTATTTATCAATTTTCTCATCTTCATTAAGATTTTTTTGGAAAATAATTGATTTCAACTCAAGCAGAAAATCTTCTAATTCTAGCTGATGATAATGTAATTTCAGTGCTCTCTCATTATAGTTCAGCTTAGCAACAAAATTCTGAACGAGCAGAGAATATATGGAAAACAAAGCAGATAACGCTAGTCTTTCTTTATTTTCGGGATTAATTAGCGCATACACTAATAAGCCTGTTGATACTAAACTCATTGCTAAAAAAATCAATTCCCATTTTTCAGCATATTCATAAAGTCTTTTACTCGTATTAATTCTAGCAGCTCTAACAGTATCAATTGAATTACATTTAAGATTAATCTCATAGTCGATATCTCGATCTTTAAAATCTCGAATTTCTTCCAAGCTACACTACCTTCACTTTCGTATTAGGTGATAATTCTTTGAAGATTTCACTAAGATTAATTTTATCTGCTGAATGGGCAAATGAGCTATCACGGAAAACGGTACGGAGTGGTTGTGCTTGAGCAATGTATCGGATAACTTCTTCCGATATATCATCTTCAAAGCAGGCCATAAGAGAACCCTGATCTACATCAAAGACTTCTGCTCCTGCTACATTATTCAAATCAACCGCTAAGGATAATTCCATTCCCCATGTCAGCATAACTTGGAAGAGCAAATCAAGTCCAGTACGATCTTCTTTGATATTGGATACACTATCAAAAAGCTCCCCTTGGATAAACTGATCTGGTCGAGCAGAAACATCCTTGAAATTAGAAGAGTCTAGTTTGTAAGCCTTAAAACCAAAATCTTGCTTGCCAACCAACTCTGGATGTTCTTCCTGAATCTTAGCAGCAGCACGACGAATCCGTTCACGTGAAATCTGGTCAATAGTTTCATATCCTGCTTCTTTGGCAGCAGACTTATCAGCTACTTCCTCATCAAGAGTACACAAGATAAACTTACGATTTCCACCATCTTCCGCATTCAGTTGCATGACTGCATCAGCTGTCGTCCCAGAACCACCGAAGAAATCAAGAATTAGCGAATGTTCTCTAGTAGAAATTTGCAACAATCGTTTAATTAACAAAGCTGGCTTTGAATAATCAAACATACCTTTATTTACCATTAATTCGTCAAGTTCTTTTTTTGATAATGAAGTATCTCCAGCAAATTTTCTATCAAAAATCGTTACCGGTACTAAACCATTTTGTGTTTCTGACAAAAATCTTTTTATCATTGGATAGCTCTCACCTTCACCCCAATGAATTTCGTCATTAGCAATTTTCTCTTGTATCGTTTCTAAACTAAATCTCCAATATCGATCCCTAGGACGATGTAAAACAATACCGTTTGGTTTGGTTATGGTGTAATCAGCACTATAGGGATTATTTGCCGTGATAGGATCCAATTTCCATGCTCCTTTAGGATGGTTGTCTGGATTCTTATAAGCACTCTCTTCCTCACGAGGAAGCAATACTCTATCCCAATTTTCCTTATGCTTCGCAATTGCTATTATATGCTCATGGCTCGTTGAAAAATATTTAGCTGAGTTTTTACGAGTATGCACTTTCTCCCAAACAATATTAGCTAAAAAGTTCTCCTCTCCAAATATCTCATCACACATCACTTTTAGATTCGCTTGTTCATTATCATCAATAGAGATAAAGATAACACCTGAATCCTTGAGGAGATTACGTGCTAAACGGAGGCGTGGATACATCATATTGAGCCAATCTGAGTGATAACGAGCCGAACTCTTTTCGTTTTTAGTGAGCCCAACCACCTGGCGTCCTTCTTCATCCAAAAGTTCCATCTCTTCTTTCAACTCTTGATCCGTTTTTTGGAACTTATCAGAATATACAAAGTCTTTCCCTGTATTATAGGGTGGATCAATATAGATCATATCGATTTTTCCGAGATAGGATTCTTGTAAGATTTTCAAAACTTCTAGATTGTCCCCCGTGATGAAGATATTTTCACTCTTATCAAAGTCAACACTCTCATCAAGGTCTGGTCGCAAGGTTTTAGTTGTTGGTCGTCCAGCTTCTGCGATGGCTTCACGCTTTCCAACCCAGGTAAACTCATAGGATTCTCGACCATCCACAATTTCCTCTGATAAAAACTGTTTTAGTTTCTCAAAGTCAATTGCAGGGCGAAGCCTTCCGTGTTCATCTCTTTTTTCTGTCAAGACCTCTGGAAAGAGTTGGCCAATTTTTGAAATATTATCTGTGAAAACATCTTTGGAACCTACTTTTAAAAGATCAAGGCCGGTATGTTCACCTTTATGTTGTTCTGTAGTCATATGTAACCTTTCTTATAATGTCTTCTATTTACTTGTCTATACTGTACAAGTAATTCCTATTTTAATTCTTGGATCTGTTTGAGAACTGCTTGGTATGCTTTCTTTACTTTCATCTGCTTTCTCATCGATTTTTCTGTATACATTTGTTTCTTAAGACGTTGAGCTTGCTTCTCCAATTTTTCTAGTTGTTCCATCAGCTCAACTGACTCTTTCAAGTTGCCACTCAACTTACTTTGAAGCTGGTCTTTCCCTGTTTCCTTAATCAGCTTTTCATAGACTTGGTCTAGGTCATTGCCTTCAAATTGGATCTGACAATCTTCTTGTGTACGAAAACGACGTACAATTTTGAAATGCCTTCCATCTTTTTCTTGTGCCAGAGCTTCCTTGTAATGAATCAAGAGCTCTTCCTTTCCCAAAGGAAACTTAAGAACAAAGACTGTATAAAGACCAAGTCGTTCATCCATTTTTTCTAGCAAACTGGTTGTGAACTCTTGCTGATTGAGGTGAATTTCTATGACCATGATCTGCTTAACGGTATTTCCCACAGGAATATTCGTCGTTTGGGAATCTATCTGGTGGGTAATTTGAATGAGTTGAATCTGTTCTCGTAATTCTTGCTTTTCCTGTTTTGTCAGAGCTAGGTTATCAAAGAAATCACGATTGCCCTTTTTGTGGGGTCTGTAGAGCACATGAGGAGTTGGTAAACAAGTATAATCAGGAAACTGTATCATAATTCTCTCCTTTTAGCAGGGCAAAGAAACAAATCAGTTCAAAATCATCCATCCCTTCAATGCTGGTATTCATCAAATTAACCGTTCCAAAATTGAAGAGTGCATCCATAGTAGATAGTTTATCCTGCTCCATCAGTTGTTCAATAGCCTGCTGTAATAGCTTAGAATATCCTGACATCTCTTTCCCATCTTTTGTTTGACGGTTATACTGATTCACCAGAGATTGCAATGGTTGCGTCTTGCCACGGCATAGACTTCCCAATAGATCCAAAATCTTTTTACTCTCTTCCGGAGAAACTACTAAATCACCTGCACTATTTACATAGAGGATATAATATGGATGAAGTTGATTCTTCTGATTCTTACCTCTAAGTTCGTCTTTATTTTTTAAAACAAAGATTGCTCCTTCTGCTTCCTTATTCTCAACTGACAAGATGGCTTGCAGTCCTTTTGGTACTTTTTCCAATTCAGGATGGCTGTCGAGATACTTCAGAAGATCCATTCGATAGTCTTCCAATCCTAGATCCATGATGGATATCCCTTCACTCATCTCTTCTAAGTCGACAACTTCATTTCTAAGACGCTCTAGTTGTTTCTTACGATAGTTATTGTCTTCTATCTCTTCGCTAGAAAGAACATTATCATCTGCAGTAGAAGTGAGAACAGATATTTTCATACGTGATTCAACACGAGATTTAAGATCGATGTATTCATCTAACTCGATATTTGGCCAAAAGTTTACAAGCTGAATAAACTTATTTTTACTCCCAATCCGATCCACACGTCCAAAGCGTTGAATGATCCGAACAGGATTCCAATGGATATCATAATTGACCATCATATCTGCATCCTGCAGGTTTTGTCCTTCAGAGATGACATCTGTTGCAATCAAGACATCAATCTCTCTTTGATCATCCGGAAATAGGAGATTCCTATCTTTTGATTGTGGTGAAAAATAAGTCAAAAGGGAATTGAGGTCTCGATGGTTCGTTTTTAGCGTTGTTTCAAATCCTTTTGTACCAGAAATTTGTGCCGTGTGAAGTCCGTATTTATCTAGTACATATTGGCTAATATGTTTATAGAGATAATTAGTGGTCGTCGCAAAGGCAGAAAAGATAATAAGTTTTTTATTGCCTTCATTAATTGGATGAGTCATTTTTTCATCGATCAACCGATAGAGTGTTTGCAATTTTTTATCTTCTGCAGGAGTGATTTGATCGATCAGTTCTTCTAATTCCAGCAAAATTGCTTGATCTTTCTCTAACTCCAATTTCCAAGTGCGATAGTCCATATCTTTCAAAGCAATTCTATTCTTCTTCCCGATAAAGACATCCAAGTTGCTATCTTCTATATCGAAATCATCTTCATTTAAGACAGGCACTCCAGATAAAGCATCTAAACCAGTTTGCTCATATGTTGAAATAGCTTTTAAAGTCTCATCTACATACGATTTAACGACATCGATCAAGGTATAACGAAAAGCTGCAACAGAACTTTCTAAGCGTTTAAGCAGATTGATCATCATCAGCTTTTTCATCCCCGACTCACGACCCAGTTGAGTAAGGTTGGCTTTATTCCCTGCTAATGTTATTTCGTATTTCTCACGCTTTGAGGGATAGATATAAAGTGAAGGTTGGTAAATGGTTAACTGTAACTGATCTAACAACTGGTATAACTTTTTATAGGTCACATCTAGATCCGACACTGTCAAATCAGGTTCAAAGTTTCTTGGTTTCAGACGTTCTGGAAAATCTCCAATCGCTTTTCGATCATAAAATTCTCGGATGTGTTTACGACTACGAGCAATCGTCACACTATCCAGAACTTTAAAGAAATCAAAGTCTAAGGTTGATAATAGTTTATCTGTCGTTCGCTCTTCAGCTGGTAAGTCTGCCCATTTATTATAGGCTAACTGGGCATTCCGAAAAATATCATTAATGGACGACTGTGTATCTAGTTTTCCATCTATCTGCTCTACATCCCCTTCATAGGCTAAAGCGATTTGATTTTTTAGATCATTAAATCGATTATTAACTGGAGTAGCTGATAACATCAGTACCTTAGTAGGAACACCCGATTTGATAATTCGATTCATTAATCGGCTGTAACGATTTTCACGTCCCTCCGCTTGATCACTTTCGCTGGATCCACCATTACGGAAATTATGAGACTCATCAATAACCACTAAGTCATAATTTTCCCACTTATTAAGGGCAAGGTCTATTCCATTAGAAGTCCCTTTATCTCGACTTAAATCGGTATGATATAAAACATCGTAAATGAGATGACGGTCATAAATAGGGTTGTTGACATAATCATGTCGGTACATGTTCCAGTTATTTTCTAACTTTTTCGGACACAAGACCAAAATCCGTTTCCCACGATAGGCATAGTAGGTCATGACAGCTAAAGCTGTAAAGGTTTTTCCCAACCCCACCGAATCTGCTAAAATACAGCCATTATACTTTTCAAGTTTTGAAATAATTGATTTTACTGCATCTTGTTGGAAATCGTAAAGAAGATTCCACAACTTGGTATTTTTATAGCCCACCTGTTCATTTGGGATATAGTCATCATTGATATCCTCAAGAAATTCGCTAAAGAGGTTATAGAGCATGACATAGTAGAGAAATTCAGGGGAATGTTCTTTATGAGCTAAATTGAGAGTTTCCAGGAACTCTTCTGTCACATCTCGAAAATACTCATCATTTTGCCAGAAACTATCAAATTCATCTAAATAGGATAAACTTAATGGAGCATGGTAGAGATGCCGTGTGGTTTTGAACAAAGAAGAATCATAACCCAATTCTTTTCGATCAAAGTTTTTGAGTCGATCCACAGCGACAGTATCATCATTCGTTTCTATCCGCATTCCATTTGGCATCTCATCGGTTTCAATGTTGATAGATTTAAAACGAGCCTTTTTCCTAATCCATTCAGCACATTCTCTAGCGATCGCTTTTTGAGTTAATTCATTCATTAACTTCAGCTCATAACGTCCTCCAAAAATAGACTGCTCTCGTTCTTTTTTAGGGATCGTATATTCACGATATCCAACTCTCGTCTCATCAGTCACAAAGGTTGGATTTGTAAAGATAAATTTCAACTCCTCGATCGTTTCAAGTTCTTCCTTTAACTGTTGAAAGGCAAACATCGAAAAAGTTGCAGCAGCAATCTTTACCTTACTCCCAGGTTTTATTTCTTTCTTTAATTCATCTCCTAGACGAATACTACGATTATCAATCTCCATCATAATCTCCTAATATTAACTCAACAATTTAATTATATCATGTAAAAACTATATTGGCCCTTCAAACAAAAAATTATTACTAGAAATGAGTGAATTGTTTTGTTTACAATAAACACTTTTCCAAATAAGAGAACCAAAAAAGACCTACCCTTACGGATAAGCCTTCTTACATGTTTATTTCTTTATTCAATTACTTGACTTTCTGCTACTTTCTTGTACCAGTGAGCTGACTTCTTCGGATAGCGCTCTTGGGTTTCAAAGTCCACATAAAAGAGACCATAGCGTTTTTCGTAACCATTTGACCAAGAGAAGACGTCCATGAGTGACCAAATGAAGTAGCCTTTGACGTTTGCCCCATCCGCAATCGCATCGGACAGAACTTCCAAGTGTTGTTTCACATAATCAATCCGTCCATCGTCATAAACCGTATTGTCCACAAACTCATCTTTGTATCCCAGTCCGTTTTCAGTGATGTAGATTTTCTTATAGTTTGGATAATCCGCCTTCACGCGCATGATTTGGTCATATAGCCCTTGAGGATAGATGATCCAATCCCAGTCAGTACGAGGCACATAGTCAGGAGCCACTCGACGACCAACTCCTTTGATTTGGTATTTAGAGCTTCCTTTCTCTCCTTTACCATTGTGGATGATTTCTGTTTCACCATCAAATGCTTCCATCCAATCACTCATGTAGTAGTTAATTCCAAGGAAGTCATTCAGGTCTTTAGCTGCTTCAAGTGCCACAAAGTCTTCGTCTCGAAGATCCAACTCACCACCATTAACTGAAAGAATGTGGTTTACGCCTTCCATGGTTTTATCGGAATAGTGTCCAAGGTAAGTAGCATCCAAGATAAATTTGTTATGGATGATATCTTCCAATTCAGCCGCCCGAACGTCTGCTGGATTTTCTGGATCCAACGGATACTTAGTTGGAAGAGCGTGCACAACTCCAATTTCACCTTCATACCCTTTGTCTTTATACAATTTCACAGCTCGGGCATGCGAAACCATCATATTGTGGTGTGATTGGAAGACTTTGGCAAGGTCATACTGAATCCCTGGAGGGAATTTTCCTACTAAGTATTGACCATCACCGATTGGTCCAATTTCATTAAAGGTTGTCCAATAGTTGACTTCTGGGAATTCTTCAAAACAGAAGGCTGCATAATCAACGAAATGGTCCATATTTTCACGATTCAAGAAGTCTCCGTTTGAATGAAGAGCTTCAGGAGTATCAAAGTGGTGAAGAGTTACGAATGGTTCTACATGACGTTTATGACATTCTGTAAATAGCTTATGATAGAATTCTACCCCTTTTGGATTGACTTCACCATAGCCAGTTGGGAAAATACGTGACCAAGCAATAGAAATACGAATTCCGTTTACGCCATATTCTTCAGCCAACTGTAAGTCTACTGGATATTTATGGTAGAAATCGCTTGCTGGTTCTGCTGTATACCAATAGTTATCAGCTAAGTATTTGTCCCAAGCAACTGGTCCTTTTCCGTCAGTATGGGTAGCTCCTTCTGCTTGATAGGCAGCCGTTGCCCCACCAAAAATAAAATCTTTAGGAAGTGTTTTTGTCATTTTTTCACCTATTTCTTGATTGTATAAAATGAAAAGCGAGTGGAGAGGAGCTAGTGAGCCATCCATCTCCATCTCACTTTTTAGTTCTTATTCTTCAAATTGCGCTTGAACAAAGGCTAGAGCACCTTGTCCATCGCGTGTCAATTTAATGTACTGAGCACCTTCTGTCTTCGCCAATTTGATGCCTAGTTTATCTGTTTCAGCCTTCATATCTTCGAAGTTGGAAGCAACCTGAGGCGCCAAGATAACAAGGTCAAATTCTGGCAACATTTCACGGTGAGCACCGTAGCCACCGGCTGCCGCTTTGACAGGAACCTTGTATTCTGCCGCAGCCTTGTTCAAGGCATTTGCAAGGAGTCCACTAGTACCGCCACCGGCACAGAGAACCAAGACATTAGTTTCTTCTGTAATGGTATTTTCAGCTGGTGCATCTTCAACACCTGCTTTTTCAAGAATTGCATCTGCTTTGGCAGTATTGAAGTTTGTAGCTACTTTTTCTTTCAATTCATCATTGGCTTTTCCAGAACGTTCCTCTTCAAGAATTTGCTCATCGTACACCTTCACAAATGGGTAGTAAATAACCACGTCTACTACTACTAGAAGAGCAGCAAGGATGAAGGAAAGAACTTGGAAGTTTGTACCAAGGACAATCCCCAAAGGTCCAGGAGTAACCCATGGAAGGTTAGCCGTGAAGGAGTTCATTCCCAAGGTATCAACAAAGAATTTGAAGATCCAAACGTTGGCAATTGGTGCAAAAATAAATGGAATAAAGAAGATTGGATTCAATACAATCGGTGCACCAAACAAGATTGGCTCATTTACACCAAAGAATGTAGGGACAACGGATGCACGACCAATTGCACGGTTTCGTTCTGATTTACACAACCACATGAAGAGGAAGGGAACAATCAAGGTTGCACCGGTACCACCCATGGTAACGATAAACATTTGAGTCCCAGAAGTAATAACCTTATCTGCATGTTGACCAGCTTGAGACAGAGCCAAGTTAGCATCGATATTCGCGTAAGTGATCGCTGCAATCGCAGGCTCTACGATAGAAGGGCCGTGGATTCCCACAAACCAGAAGAAAGCATAAGCACCAAAAATAAGCGTAATTCCAAGATAGCCATCTGCTGCTGAGAAGAGAGGCGCAAGAAGAGTACCAATAGATTCAGCTACTGTTACACCAAGACTACCCTTCACAATCAGTTCAAGTCCATAAAGGAGAACGACAGATACAGTGAATGGAATCAAGTCTTTAAATACTTGAGAGATATTTGGTGGAACTTCGTCTGGCATGCGAATCGTAACATTATTTTTCACGCAGACCTTGTAAACATTAACTGTTACGAAGGCCGCAATAAAGGCTGTCAAAAGGCCTTTTGTTCCCATGAAGGCAGTCAGAAAGCCTCCTTCTTTTGCTGGTTCAGCTGCCATTAAAAGGAAACCAACCATAGAAGCCAACATGGTTGACAAGAAGTTGATCTGGTTTGTTGCAGGTAAATCACGGTTGACAGAATCTGTCAAAGCTTTGGCTGTGGTTCCACCTACGAAGAAAGCCAGAATTCCCATCGAATAGCTATAAGGGGTCATCAAGAAGCTTTCAATTTCTTTTGACCAATGGAAGCCCCAAGCATTAGGAACGTAGGCAATCAAGATAAAGATAGATGAGAATAAGATCACAGGCATCCCTGCGATAAATCCATCACGGATCGCACGCAAATATTTATTACGAGAAATCTTCTCGAAGAAAGGTTTTCCTTTCTCAATTAATTCAATTAATTTATGCATTATTTAGCTCCTCTTTTGTATAGTTCAATGAGATGATGAATCACATCTTTTAATAGGATCGTTGTCATTAAGTGGTCCTGTCCATGCATCATGGTAATGCTGTAGGGGAGGTCTTCTCCTGCTGCTTCTTGCGCTAGCATAGTTGTTTGAGACTTGTGAGCCTCTGCGATACAGCTTCCTGCTTCTTCTACCAAGCTTTCTGCCTGAGCGAAGTCACCCTTCTCAGCCGCCTTGAGGGCCTCCAAGAGTTTAGAACGAGCATCCCCTGCATACGCAACGATCTCAAAACCTAATAGTGTCATTTCTTCTTTGGTCATGACCAATTCCTCCAATTTGAATTTCTTAATTTTTAAAAGTTGTTACAATAAGCGTTGAATGTGCAAGACCAGATAGACCCGTTCACTCTTGTACAAGTCAACCCCGGTCTCCCTAGAAATCACATCATAAATCTTGGAACCAATCTCAAAGGCTTTGGGATAGGAGCTTTTGATATGTTCCTCCATATCTAGAAGCGATTGATTATCATCCCGATTGCGATCCAGGTAATCCAAGAAGTAGTTAAGATGAATCATGAAACGATCATAAAAGTTGTTGTTGGTCTCGGTTCGTTTGATTGAATAACTATCCAAAACCTCTTCCACACCTTTTAAGATTTCTTTGCGCTGGTCCATGGAATCCACGACCTCCGCTCCATTTTCACCTTCTGCGTTGATGAAATGATAGGCGATACGAGTGACCTCATCTTCAGGGAAGCTAGTTGTGAGCTTCTCCCGATAAATATCAACTGCCTCTTTAGCAATCTCAAAAGCCACTGGGTAGTTTTCTGAGATATCCAAAAGATTACTTTCCTTATACCTGCCTTGGGTCACTGCTTGGTAAGAGCAAAACATGTGGTCTGTCAAGGTCACATAGATATATTCTTGAACGGGGTAGTGATACTTTTTGCTCAAGTAATCAATCATCTCGTAGGTCACTGTGATGAAGTCTAATGGAACATTTTTTAGCAGGGTCATAAAGTTCTCTCGGGATTCCTCTGTTTTCATCCGAAAGAGCTTTTCTACCTTTTCTTTAGGGACTAGGTCGCCCTTCTTTTTGCCAAAAACGATTCCTTTTCCAATGACAATCAGTTCTTCCCCTTTGTCATTCCTCACCAGAGCAACATTGTGATTGAGTGGATTTAAAATCCGATACATGGTACTCTCCTTGCTAGTTTATTTAAGGTTAAGGGTATAAAAAATGACCACAAATGAGATCAGAGAGGTTTCTCCCCGATTCATCTGTGATCATGCGTAATCTAACTTACTAACACTCACCTTGTATTCACTTATGGATTAAGTATATCACACGCTTTTGTTTTTGTAAACCCTTTCTTAACAACTTTTTAACTTTTTTGTTTTTTCCTAACAAATAGCTGTTTATATCTGTCTTCTCTGGGCTCTTCAAGAAAATTCGAATGCCCATCGTTAAAGGAGTGGTCTACACTGTTAAATGCGCTCTTTCCAAGAAGTTGCGACTTGGTCCAAGACTTGGTTAAGTTCTTCAATGTTGCGACGACCTTCGGTACGCAACCATTCACGAGCTGCCTCTTCGCCATTTTTGATGTAGGCTTCAACTGATCCAGCCCAAGTAGCACGGCCACAAAGAACTCCGTTGAAGTTCGCTCCTGCTTCATGCGCAAAGACTAAGGTTTCTTGGAAGAGTTTGGCAGAAACACCGGCACTCAAGTAGATGTATGGAAGGTTAGTTGCTGCTTCTTGTTCTTTAAAGAAGGCTGCAGCCTCTTCACGGCTATGAACGATTTCCCCATCGCCAAAGCCTTCAACGTATTTGACGTTGACAGGAACTTCTACTTTCAAAACATCGATGTTAAAGCGTGGGTCTGAGAAGACTTTCATCGCTTCGATGACTTTGCGAGGTTTCACTT
>ERZ773233.1094-NODE-1094-length-16275-cov-5.574784_pt1 | contig 16275 bp, 10 predicted proteins | sample MGYA00580991_ERZ773233 | MGnify/ENA primary metagenome ERZ773233 (study PRJEB29015, sample SAMEA2738178) | human oral metagenome | biome: human oral; feature: human-associated habitat; material: saliva | place: China | collected 2161 ...
TGGAATGGCTCAAAACAAGGTATTTATTTTCCGCCCAGAGTTGCTGACAAAGGGCACGTTGGTTGTTGTTATTCATATTTGACATTATACCATGATTACTCCAGAAACTCTGCCATTTTTATATCATAAGCATTTTGAAGATTGAGCCAAGTTTGCATTGAAATATTAGTGAGTTTAGCTAAATTCTCGGCAATATCATTACTAATTGATTCCTCACCATTCAGTAATTTACAGAGTTTCATTTCAGAAATCCCTAAACGTTCCGCAAATTCATTTTGCGTTACATTATAATCTTCAATCAACTCTTCGACGTACTGACCTGGATGAAAAGCAATTAGGTCTTTGTATTCAACAATTTTATTAGTCATATTCACCATTTAATCACGTGTTGTTCAATATTACTATTAACTGATTTATCTTTTTTAGAAATTTCAAGAATAATTTCTTTATGTATTTCTTTTATTTTCTTAATTGCCAACCCTCTACTAAATACAGGGGAATTTATTTGTTTAGCAATAATATATTGTACATTTGAACTAACTAAATCTTGATAATACTCATGATCAACATCTGGAGGTGTCAGAATAGAAGCCCATACGTTTCTGTGATCTGTTAAATGTAGCTGATTTTGAATATTATCATCTGACGTACGAAAGTTTCCGCCAAAATATAATACCGCCGCTCAAGTATTGAAATACCTGTGCGGCGGCATCCTCATCTGAAACTGGTTGCTATATTTCCTTCACAACCTTAGTGAAAACCAGATGAGTAAAAATATCATCAACTTGCTTAGCAATTTCTTTTGAATCCACAAATGTACCAAGCTCAATATTCCCTTCTTGCCCATGATAGGATAAGTTTGCAGATGTAATTAGTGTGAGTTGCTCATCAACTGAAATCACCTTTGCGTGTAAAGCGGCCATTGAATCATTACTTCCCTTGAAATTGTATATATGCAAAAATCTTCCTTTGTACCGGCAAAGTTTATCTAAGCCTTTTTGGCCCTCGATGTTATTCACAAAGAATTTCACATAAACACCCTTTTGGCTTTTCTCAATAAGGACATCAACAAGGTCAGCAAAGTATCCGGACAGCGAATATCCCGTAATCAAAACACTTCGTTTTGCTCCCCGGATCATCCCTTCAACAGTGTTCTTTGTTGATTTTGCTCTTACAGAAAAAGATGGAGGTACCGTAGTTACTAATGAAGCAGTTACAGCCTTTTCTTCGGCAGAGGCAGCTGTAACTAATTGATATATCTCTTCTGCTTGTTTCTGAGACAAAGAAGAGTATCGTTTCATTATTTGCGGAATAGATTGTTTTGTATTCGCGATTCTGTCCGCTTCAATTTGACCAAGTAAAATATCTAAATTCACATTTCCAGTTGACATAGCTCACACACCAACTTTCTGAAATACGCCTCTTGTTCACGATTTGCAATCGGAACTAACAGGCCACGATCAAGCATACGGTTTCCGTTTTCACAAGCAGTTTCTGAAATCATGCAACAAGAATGACAAGATGCTCCATTTAGGTTATTCCCTGCTGGAGTATTACTCATACATTCTGGGTCATTGGTACAAAGAAGCGCCTCTTGAAAAGCATCTTTCATCAACGGAACTAATTTCCCAATGTTACCAAGCTCTACTAAACCTCCTAATGAGCCTTCCTTATCTGCGCTTCCTGTATACAGAAGAATACCAGTCATTTTTTCACTAAAGTAGATTCTTTCTCGTATTGCCGAAGATGAATATCCAGATGCCATCGACATTTGCTTAATTAACAAATGTGCGAAAGTATGCATTAACACATAGGTTGCATTTCTCTTTACATTTAATGTCCAACCTTTAGCATTGCAGAACTCCTCATAGTACTCTTCATATCTCTGGGAAAGTGCCTTTACTGACGGAATACCAAGCCACTTCTCTAATGTCTCTTTATTAAACTCGATGAAAACACCTTCACCATTGACCTCAGCCGCTGGCAACCATTTTTCACTATTTCCTTTATTAAGATAAACGACATTAGCCTGGACGTCTGCATCCGGATCAGGTGCATCTACTCGAGTAAATCCAAGCAATACTTTCACTTCACGAAGACGAGTGATTCTGATAACCCTACTAAAATAGTGTTTCAGATATGCTGGCAAACTGTCCTCCTCTGCTTTGAAGTGTTTTTTATTAGAAGCATAAGCAGGATCATTATGATGAGTGATAGCATCATACTCCATCTGCTTAATTTCTTTGAACTCTGTTATATTACTCAATCTACGAGTTAGGGCTTCATCAAACTCCGCGCGAGTAAAATTTTCAGCAAAATACTTTTTATATGCGAAAGTTACACCATCATCTCCCATTGCATCCTTCAAAAGTTCAATATCATGAAGATGTTCATCGACTAAATTGTATAAAGGATTAACCCACGGCGGAATAGAAATAGCACTCCTGCTTACAGAGAAATAGACATTTGATGCACCTCTCTGTGATGGTATTACTTTTTTATCGCATCTTTCATTTCTTGATCTCGGACGGAAAGGATGATGACCTGAACAGCGCAATTCGCTAAAGTTATCTTCTTGCGTAGCTCCGCTCATGCTTCTTTTCGCACCACACAGTTCACACTTGACCCACATATCCGCAAGTGTCGAAGTATTTCCTTTCGAGTACATTTTTAACTTTCCTTTGCAGTTGGTCGTGCCGCGATGAACCCACCAACTCCACGGAAAATCATCCATGTGTCCATTTTCGCAAATAGTAATAAATCGAGACGGATATGCAGGCTTCTGGCAATCCGGGCAAGTAACTCCAAACCTCAAATACCTTTCCAAATCAAAGTTGTCCCGTGCGTCGAAAAGCCGACCACACTTCAATTTTGAACACACATGAATGGAAGGGAAAGAAATTACCGGCACATCACCAGAATATGAAGTTCGAGGCATATAAAAGCAGTCAACGTCAAGATAAGAAGCCAACCTTCCATCTATAATTTTCTTACCCTTTTCTTTCCAATAGTTAATATCAAGTACCGTTACCGAATCTTTAACAGCATCAATAATCGCACCTGGGCCGAATGTTGTAATAATTTGGTTAGGGCGCAATTCACCCAATTTATTGTTATCGTATCCTGCCATCTTACTCCTCCGTGTAATAGAACATATTTGCCACGTTTTCCACTTCACGCATAGAGCTTAGTGTAGCCTTCTCAGTATCCTTACATGACTGTCCATAATAATTCATAAGGCGGTTATATTTATCAGTTCCATAAACATAGTACCGCAAAGATTTGCCTTGTGCTGCCAGCATCTTCCACCAATCAATAAACTGGTCAATTTCAATCTTTGCATCCAGTCTTACTTCTGGTTTAACTATATTAAGCCGGTCAAGAATTAAAGTCTTTATCTCGGACATTTGTATATCGGAAAGAGCAGCAATTTTAGCAGCACCCTCATTAGATGCCATTTCCGGATATTTTAACCGAATTGCAGAAATTATTAGAGCGTGCATTACGCGGTCTCTTGCTCTTGCAGAGAACGGAGTTGCTGTTGTACCTTCAACAAACCTATATAGCTGCGAATGATAGCCTACAAAATTCTCATAATGCGACAAATCGCGAGGACGATATGGGTTATAAAGCGTAAAGACAAGTCCTGGGAAAGCACGACCAATTCGGCTTGTTGCTTGAATATATTCAGAATTTTGCTTCGGCTGTCCGGTTACGACCATTAGCCCAAGACGGTCAACATCCATACCAACCGCTATCATATTGGTTGCAACGGCTGTATCGAGACAATCCTTTGAATCACAGGTAGCTTCCAACTGTCTTAATTTATTCGGAATCTCGTAGGAGGACATTCTGGAAGTTATCTCAACCTTCTTGTTTAGATGACGAACCTTATCCATATTGTATTTCGTTTTAATACGATAGATTCGTTTCGGAATGTCGTCTTGTAACAAGCGTACTGCACCGCCAAGTTCTCGAATACTGTTGTAATATCCCACCAAGGAATAATACGGATCAATCACATCCTTGTATTCATCCTTCTGAGCAAGTTGATAAGAAGTCTGAAGAATGATTGCATACATTCTTAACAGTGTAGTCTTTACGGATTGACCTGGCGCGCATACTCCAACATACTTTCGGAATGGGTCATCTTTAGTGGATATTTCATTGATGAAAAAACTGTCACCGATTTCAAAACCGTTAGGAGGAAACTGTGCAGTTGATTTTCGTGCATAAAGGCACCTTGTCTGCTCCGATGCGTTTTTAATGGTGGCAGTTGAGACCACATACTTCGGTTTAATCTTCTTATCACCATAAGTACACATATCCTCAATAATAGTTTCGTATGCACCATAAACCGTTCCGAGAGGTCCAGTGATCAAATGAAGCTCATCTTGAATAATTAACTCTGGAGGAAGAAACGGACGAACAGGATTTAATGTTGAAGTATCTTTTGTCTTTTCACCGATAGCTACATAGCCATCACGGCTACAAAAACTATCTACCCTTCCAAATAAGGCATTCGTTTTAACATCCCAAGGAAGTCGAGCAAATTTATCAACGGTTGACAAAATAATTGTCGGACATTTCGCATAGATTTCCTCATCAACAAGATACACCGGAATCTGAATGCGATCCTGTTTGTACTTATAGAACATACAATTTCTATCTGCACAATAAATAGCAACAGATTTTCTGTCAGGGTCAATATAAAACTCATCTTCCGTAAGAGGTTTTCCGCAAAACGGGCAAGTCAACAGCTGCTTATAAAGCAGATTGCGTTTTCTTTTTGCTTCGCCTGGCTTATCAGCTTTTTCTACCAGGTCATCAAATTTGTTAGGTGTTACGCCGCCACCGACCCAGAAACCAATACTAATAGCTTCCTTTCCATACTTAGGATATTCCTCTTGCCGAATAAGTTCAGCAGCAACAACCATTTTTGTAATTCGATCCCTCTGCTGTGTTGTTAAAAGACGCAACGTATAGCGAAGTATTGCAGTCACTCCCCCATCATAATTATAATCTGATGTTTCAGAAGCACGTAATCTTCTATTAGCAATAACAAACGACATCAGACCTAAATATGCCTCTGTTTTTCCACCACCAGTAGGGAAATAAAGCAAATCGACCACATCACGATCATTATGTTCAGGATAAACAATCCCGGCCAGATTCATTAATATAAACGCAATTTGGAATGGTCTCCAAGCAAAATCTGTATCTTGTTTCCTTGGATCTACGAAATCTCTAAAATTGCATTCTATACCTGACCCATATTTTTTAGAAAAACTCATGATATTTCGTTGTAGTAACATAGATCTATTCATGAAGCAAAATGCATCAAAAGCAAATTCATCATTTGTAATCAATGCAATGCCTTCACGGATTCTATCCAACGCTTCACTACAATGGGAAATTGCTTTATCGCCGATTCTATCTTTGAAATCAGCACTAGACATTTTATCATTTGCAATAAGTTTATCTTGTATCCATTTTTCATATGAATCAGCCAAGATATTTAGTCTCTCCAAGACTCCTGATTTATTTTTAGGTTTAGACATGTATCTCATAGAGAAAAAGAACTTATCGAACCCATCTAAAGCAGCACTCACCCCTGGAAATTCATATTCCGGGATAAAATCAGATTTCACCCAAGAAGCTCTACCGTATTCTGCTTCGTCCCATGTTGCAGCACAATTTCTACCTCTACCTAGAATAGGACGTTGCTCAAAATACAATTCATCTTTCGCAAGCACATCACGACAAATATTTTCTGCTAAGAAAACCCTATCTCCATTTTTTGAGTATGCTTTTATCTCAACTTGAAACATCATTGATTCAAGCTCATTATCAGAAATTCCTCGTCTATTTATAACGTACGCAGTTACCAAAGAATATCCTTTTTTTAAAGAAATCTTTGAAATATGCAACATAACATTAGAATCTTCTTTCAGAGGGATCTCTATGTTTTTCTCAAATGCATTGAATTCAACTACGATTGTGGATTTCATTGGCTGCCGAATATAACTGTAATGATTATACTCCTTGCCTTCTTTTCCTATTCTCTTTTCAACCGAACGAACATATTCTCCCCATTTGACATCAATGTTGATTGATTTCGTTTGTGAATCAACGTAAAAACTTATACCAATTGACGTCGGCAACTTGAAATTAGTAGTCATTATTGGTTCATTATCATCATCCACACCTGCAGTATAATCCTCAGACTCACCATACGCAATGTCACCCTCCACCTCTTGCTCTAAAGTGGTGGAAGATTCTCTTTCTTCGGTCTGTGAAGCAAGCATTCCGATAATATATGAGCTTTTGGGGTTTTCATCCAATATCTCATTCTCGGACTGAGGCCCCATCAAATCAGTTCTAAGTGCGTTGATAATCTCTTGCCGCACTTCTGAATACTTAAATCTATCTGGCATAGTTTATCCCTCCTCGATCTTATGAGCTGTACCTAAAGTGTACTTGCAGGTGTTACCAAGCTTAATGTTGTCATCAGAAATCAAACGATACTCCCACACTTTATGGTCCGGGTCAACCGTAGATGCAAAGTGGCACCATTTGATTCCTTCTCGAGCTTTCGCAACCACATCATCTGCCGTCACTTCGTTAGAAGCCTTTACCTCTACCATAAATTTACCGCTCGTCGTTTCTACTAAGAAATCAGGATTGTACTGTTGACCAGCTTGCCAGAAAAGTCCCAACTGATTCAGCGGTGGTTTAATCCAGCGGATTACATCTGGATCTTCTTCAAGAATGATAGAAAACAAGCGTTCGGTGTCGCTATCAAAAGAATTTTCGGTATAGTAGGCTTTTTTGTAACCTGTGAACAAGTATTTCTTTATGTTCGACTTATCGGTAAACGGCTTGTCAAAATGAACACGACCATCCTTTTTAACATTCTTGACAAACTTGCGGAACAGAATCAAGTCTTTCTGAACAATATGGATATCTTCCGTCTTGCGTTCAGTATGTTCAAAAATCTGTTTTCTAATATCAGATACAATCAAAGACGCATAACGACGAACGATTTTCCGTTTATCCTCTTCATCACCTTCAATCTGAGCAAGATACTGCTCTACCACATCAATGATAAAATCCACATCTTCATAGGACAGTTCGCTAATCGAGTCAAGAAGCATACAAGCCAGTGTATTCAGAGCATCATCAATCTCCAGAATCTGCGCGTCAACGGTAGTCAGAAGCTGCTGATTTATAGCATCAAATCTTTCGATTTTTGCCATAGCAACCTCAAAATCCGGTATTGTTCTCTTGACTGCAAACCGCTTGAATTTCACTTCAGATGTCGTCTGAACCAAGATTTTCGGAACAGAGATTGCTTTGCCAGAGTATTCTTTGATTTTCTGAATAAACTCATCCTTTGAAAGTGACTTCTTTCCTTTACTGGTGGTTGAGGTTGTCTCCGTTGTCTCCAATGTTTCCGGTGTTCCGTCATTCTTCTTATCAGGTCCACCAGTCCCCACATCGAAAAGCAGATCCAATGTCATCTGCACATTTCCGGAAGAATCTGCTTCTTTCTTCTTCGTAGCTCCAAAAGCCTTCAAATAAGCTACATACAGGTCCTGCTGTGTTTGGGTATTGGTGCTGATTTCGGCAAATGATTTTACACCTGTATCGGTTACAGCAAAATCAAAAATATTAAGCTGGCCTTCATCAACAGGACTGCCGATATCTACGGTGTCCGAAGGTTCAACCACAGTTTTGTCCAAATCACGATATTTGAAAATATCACTGTTTTTTATTTCATCAACCAACTCGCGGTAATGATCATGGGCAACAATATCCAAGGTATCAATATCCTCATTACTGGTAGCCTGTCCAAAAGGTAGACGAAGTCCTCTACCAATAGTTTGCATTGCCAAGATGTCACTCTTTGCCGCATTCAAAGGAATGATGGTAAATAGGTTGTTGACATCCCAACCTTCTTTCAGCTTATAGACATGAAGGACAATCTCGACAGGATTTTGTGCGTTTTCAATCGAAAGCAGCAGTCGAATATTTTCCTCTGATTCATCACCTTTCATATTGGAATGAATCTCGATTACTTTCCCCTTATATTTGCCTTTCAAGAAGTTATCACTATCAATCAAAGCTCGGACTTCTTTAGCATGGTTTGTGTCGCGGCAAGCAATCAAAACGATGGGTTTTACATACGGTAATGCATTATCATCACAGAACTGGCGAATGACACCTTTACGATGTTCGTGAAGCATCAATCCATCACGGATTTTCATCTCCTCGATGTCCTCAGCGCTATAACCCGCCATGTTCGATCTTCCCATCACCACAGGTGTTTTCAGATAACCCTCTACGGCTCCTCTGGCAAGATCATAAGCGTAGATTACATTATTGGTAGACTTAGGTGTTGCAGTATACTCCAAACCAAGCACAGGCTTCAAGAAATTTATTGCCTTCATAGAAGCAGGCGCATAGTAACGGTGTGCTTCATCCATACAAATTACTAGGTCGTCAAAGCTGGACAACACCTCAGCAAATGACATACCAAGAGTTTCCTTGAATTTATGGAAATTAAACTGAGAGTCCGTCTTACTATTGAAAATCTTTCCGATGTTAAAGATGAACAGCTCAATCTCAGAGCCTTTTTCAAACTGAAGACTCATCTGCTCATATCTAACAGGATAAGAATCATAATTCTCACCATCATAAACCTTTGGACGCCCCATCTCTGCCTCTAATCCCTTAAAGATATACTTCGGGTGATTGGGGTTCGATTCTTTCCGCAGTTTTTCATAGATTGTATTTCCTGGTGCCAGAATGAAGAAGTGACGATACCCCTTAGTCTTATAGAGATAATACATACAGGCTCCCATCAGACGAGTCTTACCAATGCCCGTTGCCATAGCATAACAGAAAGATGGAAAATCGAACTTATTATCAACCTTGATTTTGCACTGTTTCTCACAATATTCCGTTGCCACAGCTTCAATAGCTGCCTTGCTATCCTTTTTATAATCACAGTGAGTACTGATTGCATCCAGATAGGAAAGTGCTTCCTGCTGGGGTTTGCGCAGACTCATGGCGTATCCAATTTTTGTTACAATATCAGCCATTTATTGCACCTCATTTTCAAATGTACACTTGTCCAGTAAATCTTTCGGAATACGCTTTACCTCAATGTTATCCGGTAATCTCAATTCAGACTGCACCTTTGTACCATATATCAACAGCGACTGATTCTCACCGAGGGTCGTTGCGATAGAGCGAATATATTCACCGTTCACAAACTCCTTCGTAATATGAATGAACCGTTTCTCTGACGAATGTCCGTGATACACACCGTCCGGTTTATATTTGAATCCTTCAATCTTACAAATAGCTTCACAAAGCATCTCAAATGTGTAATCTGGGTTAATCTGATAAATCGGTAAACGCTGACTTTTAACCAACAAGCTTGGAGCAAGTTCGTAAAAATGATAACCACCACCACCTTGCCAGTTCACATTTTTTGAAATACCCGTCTTATCACCGTTGATTACATTGTCAATTCTTGTTTTGCATAGTGTATAAGCGTGGTCTCCAAGCTCAACTCCAATCCACTTGCGGCTCATTTTATGTGCGGTAGCAATCGTTGAACCACTTCCTAAGAATGAATCTAATATCCAGTCTCCTTCGTTGGAAAAATACCTTATAATCATTTCGATAAGTGCTTCGGGTTTCTTACCGCTACGAAATTCGACTCCACCCTCATGTCTACAGTTACCAAAATTGCCAGCCATGTCATAGAATCCATTTATCGGTTTCTTTCTTTTAACTTCTTCACTTTCAAGTTTCTCAACGGGAACACCTTGATAATACTTACCCTTAGTTGCTCCTGCTCTTTTGGGACCTGTAAAATAGCGATAATCATATCGGTCGTCTCCTATTCCATAGATTTTATACATGACACCATATCCATCCGTATTATAACGTCCGGTAAGGTAATCTCTAAAGAAACGTCCTGAAGAATTACCATCTAAGATAGTGCCGGTTGCCCATATTTCCTTTAAGCCATACTCATCGCCAACAGCCTTTTTCACTATTTTGTACTCATCAGAATTGAATACAATAGCCTTTTTCCCGCCAATCACTTCTTCATGTCCTTTTCCAGTTTCTTTAATTTCATAGATAAACTTTTCAAATCCAACTTCGTCATAATCAAAGTTTGGAACAGCGCCATAGCATTTTCTATAGACAAGAATTTGTTCAATTTCCTTATGAAAATCCATATCAGATTTCAATGTTTTATCGGGATAACGCACACGAATATAAAGCGTAGTCAAATAGTTATTGCGTCCAAAAATCTCATCAAGTAAAACCTTGATGTAATGGCTTTCAGAATCATCAATTTGACAGCACAAGAAACCATCATCTGACATCAACTCTCTTAAAAGAATCAATCGCTGTCTCATCAGTGAAAGCCAGATGCTATGTTCCAAATTATCATCATAATGTTCAAATGCACTTCCCGTATTATAGGGCGGATCTATATAGATACACTTTATCCTCCCAACAAAATCCTGTTGAAGTGCTTGCAACGCAATTAAATTATCTCCATGGATCAGCATATTTTCACTTCGAGGGTCTCCATATGATTTCTCTCGATCCTCCATCAAAATACGAGGCTCGATTACTTTATCATCATATTTCCCGACCCAGGTCAGTTCCAGTTTTCCCTTGTATTCCATTCCTGTGTTTCCTTATCTGTTAGAACTTTAGCACGACATTGACAAGCAAAATCGGCTGTATATCAAATTGCTGGTTAAACTCAGCAATTTCCCTTTCGGCCTCTTCCTGGATGGAAGCGACTTGCTGATGGAATGCTGTTTGGACCTTCTGAAGTTGTTTCTTCTTTTCATCAACTTTTTTGCGAATATCAACCTTCTCCAAAAAAAACTTTGCAGCGGTTTCTTCGGCAGACAACTCATCAATTTCTGCATTCATCTCCGCAATCTGGATATTCAACTGTTCTCTTTGAATGTCAGCCCAGTTTTCCACCTTGCGTTTGTTATAGTCCATCACCGGCTTAGATGCTGCCTGATACTTAGATAACATTTCTTGAACCAGTGTGTCATAAATGTTCCTGTATGAATCCATCTCTTCGTTAGTAGGTTTGAAGTATCTTACATCATCGTCGTCCACAGTTTCAAGTGCCTGAACAATATCATCTTCCGTAAAGTCGATATATCGTCCTTGGTCATCGCAAAGAAGGAGAACTGGGAAAAGCATCTCATTGTTAGACTTACAAAATGCACCTACAAACAAAGTCCCATGTGAACCGAAAGTTTTTTCACCCCAGTTATCAATTTTCCAGTAGCTCAGGTTTCCTTCCACATCAGGTTCTCCCACCTGAGACCAAAAATCGACTTGTTGTAAATACCGATCAATATCGTTCTTTGTCTTTTCCAAAGCCGCGCCCTTCGCTTCATCGCTTTCTGTCATCAAAATAGAACGGAGTTGAACAGCTTTCTTGTTGCGCTTTGCATCAAGCTGTCTATCCAATCTATCAAATGCTTTTTTGAATTCTGCCCTTGTTCCACAATGCTGATAAATATCAAGAATTGTTTTTTCAAAACTTGTTCCCGATTCTAATGCACCAAGAGCAATATCGGAGGTTCCAAATACGCCATCAAACAGTTCAAACTTTTTGGACAGAATTTCGTAAACACGGCGATCTGCTTCGTTGCCTGTGTTCAACAGGTTGATAGCTACAACATCATATTTTTGCCCATAACGATGGCAACGACCAATTCTTTGCTCAATTTTCTGCGGGTTCCAAGGGAGGTCGTAGTTTATAACAGTATTGCAAAACTGTAAGTTCAAACCTTCCGAACCGGCATCTGTTACGATAAGAATTTTGGAGTGTTCTTTGAAGTAATCGACAATGGCGTGTTTATAGTCAACACTACGGCCATAGTTCGTCTTACCAAAATTTTTTACCTGCCATGCACGGTATATTTCTTTTGTCATATCGTCATTAAAGTCGCCATTAAACAAAAGAATATCATCTTCCTCGAATCCGTCTTTGCGCAACTCAGCGGCAATGTACTTTTGAGTTCGCTTTGATTCCGTGAATACAACAACCTTTTGAGGAATATTCTGCTTTCCTTGATATTCAAAAGCCGTATGAATCGCAGTTTTCAAAGCTTTAATCTTTGCATTGCTTTGAATACGGCTTGCTATCTCGATGATTGCATCAACCTCGTCCATTTCCGCCTGGATCTGCTGTTTCTGAAACAGCGTGTCCTCATCATCAATTTCCTCAAAAGCGGATTCGTCAATCTCATCCTCTACAAAATCCCAGAATAGAGCAAACCCATCTTGGGCATTTGCTGACTTTGTACCCTCATATAACTTCTGAAGTCTGTTCTTTAACACCTCAAAAGTTTCAATCAGAGCATAGCTCGATGAGGCAAGCAACTTACGGATAACCAACACTATAAGTCCCTTATTTGCGTCAGGAATCGAATATAGCACATCCCTTTTCAGGAAGTTATTCACCCTCATGTATAGTTCAACTTCATCAGGAGAAAGTGCGAAGTCAATCGTTCTACATTCCCTCTTTTTGAAGTCCATATATTTTTCAACATCCCGTCGAAGTGTTCGGTATAGAACCGGGATAAGTTCTCTTTTTAATTCTGTATAATCTTGCCCCTCAATAAATCTTTTGTTAAAGACCTTCTCGCTCCCAAAAATCCGAGGATCAATGAACGAAATCAGTCCATGAAGATCAGAGAGCGAGTTCTGCAACGGCGTAGCTGTAAGTAATATTTTGGGAATGCCTTTTGAAAGCTCATACAGTCGTTTTGCTCTTTTCGTTCCGTGAAATACATTGCGTAGGTTATGAGCCTCATCAATGATAATGAAATCCCACTTCACATTAGGAAATCGCTGCATCAATTTTGAAGAATAGTCATAAGAAGTAATTACAATTCTGACCTTATCTCTATTTTCCAAGTAAGGCTTCCAAAAGTTCAAATTATTCTCCACCGTAAGACGATCTAATATTGTTGCCTTGAGACTAAATTTCTCTTCAAGTTCAACTTCCCATTGTTTGCGGAGGGTTGCCGGAAGTGCAATTAAAACCCGCTTTGCTCCCGAATCCAAAACATACTTTAGTGTAAGACCTGCTTCTATAGTTTTACCAAGACCAACTTCGTCAGCAAGGACAATACCGCCTGTTTTTAGAGCTTGAATTGCAGCACAAAACGCATTGATCTGATGGGGATTGATCTCAATTTTCGTGTTCAACAAGCATCGAAACGGAGATTCCTCCAATTCCGCTTTTTTGAATTTTCCGTATTGTTCTAAAAGTAAGTTGCCCTCCATCATCATCACTCCTATCTGTGTTCCAATTGTTCAGCTATCCCCAACGCTATCCCTTTTGCCATAAGTGGAGGAACGGCATTACCGACTTGAACAAATTGCGCTGTTCTTGGGCCTTCAAAAAAATAACTATCAGGGAATGATTGGATACGAGCAGCTTCACGCACGGTAATGGAACGGTGCTGTTCTATATCTGGATGAATAAAATAGTGTCCATCCTTTGAAAGATGTGCAAGCACAGTGTGACAACAGGACTCATCACCCTCAACAACCTTAAAGCGATCTACAAAGGAATGTCTATTCTTGTGCGTTTTTAATTCTTCAGGCAAGTCGTTGTAATTAAGGCGCTTGTGTCCATCGTTCCATAGATCTATTGCCCGTTTGTATATTTCAATATCACGGTCTTTATTAGGACGGCTCTTATGAAGCGTTAGAACATCATCCACTGTCCTAACTTCTGTATCAGATACACATTTGCTCCATGTTTTAGTTCTATATTCGGATGCTCCAAGACCTGGCTTCAATTTGGGAAGATCGGCCAGTAAATCGTTCACAGTAAACGAGCTTTCCTTTTTCAAAAAATCCGGATATGCCATACCGCTGTTTTTTAGCCAACCAATAATTATCATTCGACGACGATTCTGCAAAACCCCGAAATGCTTAGAATTTTGTTCACGCCACTCAATCTCATAGCCAACTCTGCGAAGATACTTTGTCAAATTCTTAAAGGTTGCTCCCTCGTTTGCCGATGAGATACCCATTACATTTTCAAAAACAAACATTCTGGGTTGATAGCGCTTCAAAACTCTCGCGTACAGTTTATATAGCTCGTTTCTTGGATCTTCGGACATAGGATGATTCATGTGACTGCTCTGTGCGCGTCCAACAAGAGAATAGGCTTGGCAAGGAGGCCCACCAATTACCACATCCACACTTTGAATGTTTCGGATTGTCATAATTCCGTCTATTGTCTTAAAAATGCCAGGGAGAGTGGTATCTGACATTGTCTCGCATATCACTGTTTTCTTAATACGATTAGGAATCTTCTGCAAAAACTCTTCTTGTGTCATCTCCCCACTCAAGTATTGATAATAAATGTCCAACTGCTTAGCTTGCTTTAGATAATAATACGAACTTCTTGTGACCAGTGTTTGAGCCGCAAACGGATTCATTTCTACATGAGCAATAGGATTGAAACCTGCTTGAATAAATCCTTCAGACAGCCCACCAGCTCCTGCAAACAAATCTATAAAATTGTACTTGCCCTCGCCGGGGATTCTACTTGGCATAACAATTCTCCTATTCCTTCTTTATTTCTCTTGCTCAAAAGCAAGCCAACTACTCTCAAGCGGTTCGTAGTCAGCATTATATTTGGTACAAAATTCTTTTATTTGTCGCATGGTAGACATATTGGGTTTGCTTTTCCCTGTCTCCCAACGGCTTACCGTTGTTAAATTCACATTAATTTCTTTTGCAAATGCCTCTTGTGAGTAGAATAGGCGTTGCCTCGTCTGTTTAATATTTTCTGCAAATGTCATATTCATCGTCTCCTTGGCTCTGAATGTACATAACTACTGCATTATTTTAGCACAAATTAGGCGTTTTGTCAATGAGAGTCAAGGTTGTCGAAAGGGAAATTACAGCATCTTTTCTTTCTTTGGCAAGCAATGCCTTTGTATATACAAAGGCACAAAAACAAAAGGAACCCGCTTTCGCGGATCCCTATGTTTTCTGCTTGTTGAGGCATAACCTCAAACCCCATTAAACGAAGATTGCATCTTCGGCGGCGCACTGTTCCAGCGCTTATTTTTCTTCATGCTAACGCTCCTTCTGCTGTTCTGCTCTCACATTTTCTATATCAAACAGACCGACAAGGTTTGCCTGATAAGTCAGTAGATCGCGATATTCCGATTTTGCTTTATAGTAATCCGGGTATGCTGCTTATTTCTCTCATTGCAGTTGATCGTACTCCGCCCGAAGCTCTTTCAAAGAAGGCAACTTCTTTTTGTGTGTGCCGGCTGTTTTACCGGAATCATCCGATGGCAAAAGCTCGTCAAATGCCTTTTTCGATTTCTTACAGAGTTCAATATCATCGGCGTGTTCCGTATAATACTTCTTAGAATAGCCTGACTTACGATAGCCGGCATACACTTCCTTGGTCTTGAGGTAATTCGTGATATGCGTCTGGAGAACGGCTATTTCCTTCATGCGATGATCGGCACTGACAATAATTGTATGAAGCTGTCTCGCCTCAACTTCACTTCCTCCACAGATTCACAAAATGAAGAAAAATCATCTACGGTACTAAAACTAATACAGAAGTGCTTTTGGCCGCTAGGATTTGTACCCTGGTTAGTTCAGAAAAATCTTTTCTCTTTGCCATAAAAAACTTCCTTTTGCTAGTCAGAACTGTCTATTTTTACTAACAATATCTTTCAGACTATCTCTCCAATTTGTCGAATTCTTAATTATCTATTATTATATCATATTCCGAGCAGAAAACGCTCACTTCCTTCTATTTCAACGCGCTCTTAACCTTTTTCTTTGTAATGATGCGGTCATTTTTGTTGGCTAGGGATTTGAGTCGGGCTTCGAGTAAAACTTTTCTGCCTGCTTCGTTGCGGGTGTAGACGAGTTGGTAGTTGCCTATGTGTGGTGCGACGGCATTTTGGAAGAGCTGGGCATCTTCCTTGCGTTTTTCAAAGAGGCTAGGAACTACGAAATACTTGGACTGACCTGCTGGTGCTTTTTTAGCGACTAAGAGGTAGCGTTGATTGTCCACTGGGGCAAAGAATTCTCCTAAGACCTTGGAAAAGAGTTCCTTGTCTCGCATACTGCCACCTTTTAGATAGGCAAAGACATTAAAGCTTTCCTTGTCCTCATCGACCTGCACGCGCGACTGGTCATCAGACAAAT
>ERZ773233.1096-NODE-1096-length-16233-cov-4.886451_pt1 | contig 16233 bp, 10 predicted proteins | sample MGYA00580991_ERZ773233 | MGnify/ENA primary metagenome ERZ773233 (study PRJEB29015, sample SAMEA2738178) | human oral metagenome | biome: human oral; feature: human-associated habitat; material: saliva | place: China | collected 2161 ...
CTACAAGAGTATCCCGATCATCCTCTCTCCGGCGGACGCAGAGCATGCCGAGGAGCTTCCTCGGGTGCAGGGCTTGCTGGCGGCATTCAGGGAAGCTGGGTTCTACACCGTCTTCATCTCTAATCAGCCAGCCAATCGTAGCTACATCGACTACTTTGCCCAGCAGGGAGATGAGCACCATGCTATTCGCAAGGAGCTACGTCACCCCAAGCGTCGTATCTACGATACGGATATGCTTCCCTACCTCAAGAGGGCGCTGGAGGCTAAGCATAAGAAGCTCCTCGTCGTCCTGCATACCTATGGCAGTCACTTCAGCTATCGAGACCGCTGTCCTCAGGCAGAGCAGACCTTCCCCGTGCCCAAGAGCTACTCGGGGGCGGCTAAGGATAGTCTAGCACTGCGCAATGCCTATGACAATGCCATCGTCGCTACCGACCGCTTCTTGGCTTCGGTGATTGAGCTCCTTCGTGCCCAGGAGTGCCCTGCCTCGATGCTCTATATCTCGGATCATGGGGAGGACGTCTATGATGATGCTCGTGAGCGCTTCCTTCACTCTTCTCCCGATATTTCCTACTATCAGCTTCATGTACCGATGCTTTTGTGGATGAGCCCAGCCTATCGGGAGGCATATCCCCAGCTCGTCGCTGCGGCACAGGCCAATCAGCGCAGGCCGATCAGTACCAATGCTGTCTTCCCGACGATGCTGGAGCTGGCGGGTATCCAGACTCGTTACCGTCGAGATAGTCTCTCGGTCGTCAGTTCGTCTCTCCGCACGGGTACTCGCTATTACCTCAATGATCGCTATGCCTGCGTTCCGCTCGAGGCACTAGACCTAGCCGAGGAGGATGTATGTCTCTTCCAGAAGAAGGGACTTCAGCTCCCTCTGCCCTCCTGTCCTTAGGCGATCATTCCGCGACCAACTAGTAGGCAACAGTAGTGCCCCTCAAGAGGCAACAGTATTACCCCTCGAGGGGCACTACTGTTGCCTCTTTTGTGTTGATACTGCTACCCCCATGGGACAAGCCTTGCTGATCGAAGTGTTTCCTCTCGCTAGGGAGAGGAAGAGGAGCGTGTTTTGTGTGGTTTAAGTCTAAGTTGCTGACATATTGACATATAGATAATCCTATTTGTCGTGTTTCAGTAGCGAAATCTGCCACTTTGGCGGATTTTTCCGTTTGGGTATTTCCTTTGCATATGCCTTTGACGAGAGCGATGTTGCTCCCAAGACAATACGAACACAAAAAGATGAATATTAATAAGTACACAATCAAATCGCAGGAAGCCCTTCAGGCCGCCATTGAGCTGGCTCGTAAGCAGGGCAATCAGGTCATCGAGCCTGCACACCTTCTTCATGGACTTCTCAGTGTAGGCGAAAGCCTAACCGACTTTCTACTGGCGAAGCTGAGTATTCAGCCCGCCCGACTCAGCGAGGCTCTGCAGAGCCAGCTCGCTACCCTACCCAAGGTCTCGGGTGGCGAGCCCTACCTCAGTGCCACGGCTAATAGTGTGCTAGACAAGAGCGAGGATATCGCTACCTCCCTCAAGGACGAATACGTGGCACTAGAGCATATCCTCCTCGCACTCGTCGAGGTCGATAGCCCCGTAGCTCGTCTGCTGAAGAGTGACTTCGGCATCCAGACTAATGAGCTACGCAAGGCCATCGAAGAGCTACGCAAGGGTGGACGTGTCACCAGCCAGCATGCCGAGGAGCAGTACAATGCTCTGAGCAAGTATGCCATTAACCTCTGTCAGCGTGCCCGAGAAGGGAAGCTTGATCCCGTCATCGGACGAGATGAGGAGATACGCCGTGTGCTACAGATCCTCTCCCGTCGAACGAAGAATAACCCGATCCTCATCGGGGAGCCAGGGGTAGGGAAGACGGCCATTGCCGAGGGACTTGCCTTCCGTATCGTCCGAGGTGACGTGCCCGAGAACTTGCGCTCGAAGCAGGTCTACTCCCTCGATATGGGTGCCCTGATCGCAGGTGCGAAGTATAAGGGTGAGTTCGAAGAGCGACTCAAGAGTGTCGTCAATGAGGTCACCAAGAGCGAAGGGGAGATCATCCTCTTCATCGACGAGATCCATACACTCGTAGGCGCTGGTAAGGGTGAGGGGGCTATGGATGCTGCGAATATCCTCAAGCCTGCCCTAGCACGTGGCGAGCTACGTAGCATAGGCGCCACGACCCTCGATGAGTACCAGAAGTACTTCGAGAAGGATAAGGCGCTGGAGCGTCGATTCCAGATGGTCATGGTGGACGAGCCCGATGAAGCCAGCTCGATCTCTATCCTACGTGGGATCAAGGAGAAGTATGAGACCCACCACAAGGTGCGTATCCAGGATGATGCGATCATCGCTGCTGTCCGTCTCTCCGACCGCTATATCACGGATCGCTTCCTCCCCGATAAGGCAATCGACCTGATGGACGAAGCAGCAGCCCGTCTACGTATGCAGATCGACTCCCTCCCCGAGGATCTCGATGAGCTGACACGACGTATTACGCAGCTGGAGATCGAGCGTGAAGCTATCCGCCGTGAGAATGATGAGACGAAGCTTGAAGAGCTGAATAAGGAGATCTCCCAGCTCAAGGAGCAGGAGTCTGTCGATAAGGCTAAGTGGATGCGTGAGCAGGAGCTCATCAATGAGATCCAGCAGTGTAAGATCGAGGTCGAGCGCCTGAAGTTCGAGGCCGAGCGTGCTGAGCGCTCCGGTGACTATGGGCGTGTGGCAGAGATCCGCTATGGCAAGCTCAAGGAGCAGGAGGATAAGATCGCTTCGCTCCAGAAGACCCTCGTCGAAGCCCAAGGCGATAGCGCCTTGATCCGAGAAGAGGTCACCGCAGAGGACATCGCCGATATCGTCTCTCGCTGGACAGGGATCCCCGTAGGGAAGATGCTCCAGAGTGAGCGGGAGAAGCTCCTACATCTCGAGGAAGAGCTTCACAAGCGTGTCGTCGGTCAGGAGCAGGCTATCCGAGCTGTGGCTGATGCCGTCCGCCGTAGTCGTGCAGGGCTCCAAGACCCGAAGCGTCCGATCGGCTCCTTCATCTTCCTCGGTACTACAGGTGTCGGGAAGACGGAGCTGGCGAAGGCTCTGGCCGAGGTACTCTTCGATGACGAGACGATGCTGACACGTATTGATATGAGTGAGTACCAAGAGAAGTTCTCCGCTACCCGTCTGATCGGTGCTCCTCCAGGATATGTAGGCTATGATGAAGGTGGACAGCTCACAGAGGCTATCCGTCGCAAGCCTTACTCCGTAGTGCTCTTTGACGAGATCGAGAAGGCGCATCCTGATGTCTTCAACGTCCTACTCCAAGTGCTGGATGACGGACGACTGACGGACAATAAGGGTCGGGTCGTGAATTTCAAGAATACGATCATCATCATGACGAGTAACATGGGCTCTGAGCTCATCCGTGAGCGTCTCAGCCAGGTCTCTTCCCCTGAGGAAGAAGTCCGAGCCACCGAGGAGACCCGTGATCTTGTCCTAGAGATGCTGAAGAAGACCATCCGTCCGGAGTTCCTCAATCGTATCGATGAGACGATCGTCTTCACGCCCTTGAGACGCAAGGAGATCGACCAAATCGTCCGCATGCAGCTAGATGCTACGGCACGACTCTTGCTCTCCAATGGCATCGAGCTACGCTATACTCCTGCTGCAGTCGAGTGGATCGGTGACGAAGGCTATGACCCCGAGTTCGGAGCACGTCCTGTTCGCCGAGTCATTCAGCAGACGGTACTCAATGAGCTATCTAAGAGTATCCTCTCTGGAGCAGTCGATCGCTCGAGTGTCATCACAGTCGATGTAGCGGATGGAGCACTCTGCTTCCGCTAAGCGGTAGGTGATTATTGATTAGTTAGGTTAGTTGTGTAGCGAGGCTACTTACAGGCTGTCGGCCTGTGGGTAGCCTCGCTTCCTTTTTAGGGGCTTAGCTTAGCGGAGAGGAAGGTAGGTGGAGCGCTCGGGAGAGAGGAGGACTTCTCGTGAGGGATCGGTGGCTAAGGTAGAGGATAGCCGGCGTAAGTAGTGGGATTGGCGTATCTTTGCGCTCGGTAATTCATTTCGATACGACTAGATAAAGACGGATGCTTAGCGACGAACAGATCTACGAAAAGGTAGATACCCCTCTCTTCCATTTGATAGGCCAGTGTGCCGATCGCCTCGGCGTCGAGGCTTATGTCGTAGGAGGATATGTCCGAGATCTCTTCCTCTATCGACCAAGCAAGGACATCGACATTGTCTCTGTCGGGCAAGGCATTGACCTAGCCAAGGCGGTAGCTAAGGAGTTAGGGCGAGGAGCCCAGCTGGCTGTCTTCGCGCGCTTCGGTACTGCGCAGGTCAAGCAGGGAGACCTTGAGGTGGAGTTCGTAGGGGCAAGACGTGAGAGCTACACGCCTGACAGCCGGAAGCCCTTTGTGGAGGACGGCACGCTGGAGGAGGATCAAGAGCGTCGAGACTTTACGATCAACGCTCTAGCCATCTGCTTAAATGAAGATCGCTTTGGTGAGCTCGTCGATCCCTTCGATGGTTTGACGGATATGGAGGAGCTGACTCTGAGGACACCGCTAGACCCTGACGTCACCTTCAGCGATGATCCGCTACGGATGATGCGTGCCATACGCTTTGCTTCCCAGCTAGGTTTCTTCATCGAGCCCGAGACCTTTGCTGCCATTGGGCGCAATGCTTCCCGTATCGAGATCATATCTGCCGAGCGCATCAATACGGAGTTAAATAAGATCCTGCTCTCTCCTCGTCCCTCGCTAGGTCTAGAGCTCTTCGAGCAAACGGGCTTGATGGGCCGGGTGTTCCCTGAGCTTCTGGAGCTCAAGGGCGCCGAAACTCGAGATGGAGTCGGGCATAAGGATAACCTAACGCATACCTATAAGGTCGTCGATAACCTAGCCAAAGCCCTACGGACAGCATCGGTCGACGAAGAGAAGAAGCTCTGGCTCCTATGGGCAGCTCTGCTTCACGACATCGGGAAGCCTAAGACTAAGCGCTTCGACAAGCGCCTTGGCTGGACATTCCATAATCACAACTTCGTCGGGATGAAGATGGTCTCTAAGATTTTCCGCCGTCTTCGCCTCCCGTTGGACCACAAGATGCACTACGTAGAGAAGCTGGTGGAGCTACATATGCGTCCCGCTACGCTGGTAGACGAGGGCGTGACGGACTCCGCAGTCCGACGTCTGCTCTTCGAAGCGGGGGACGACATCGATGATCTGATGCTCCTAGTCGAGGCAGACATCACGAGTAAGAACCCCCAGAAGGTACGTAAGTATCTGGATAACTATACCCTCGTTCGTCAGAAGCTCGTCGATCTCGAGGAGCGAGACCGCATTCGCAACTTCCAGCCCCCGATCTCTGGTCAGCTGATTATGGATACCTTCGCCCTCACTCCTTGCCGTGAGGTCGGGCTGATCAAGGACGCTATCAAGGATGCGATACTCGATGGGACGATCCCCAACGAGTATGAGGCCGCCTATGGCCTAATGCTCGCTGAAGCCGAGAAGCTCGGTCTCCGTCCTCAAGCCTAATCTTTAACCCAATTTACCCCTATATCTACGTCAATTATGAAGCAACTTATGCTCCGCATAGCCCTGCTATGCTCTCTTCTTTTCGCTCCTTCGCTTGCCTTTGCCCAGGCGGGCGCCGACGCTATCCTCGGTACTTATATGACCGAAGGAGGTAAGTCCAAGGTCGTCATCACCAAGCAAGGCAACACCTTCGTCGGGACGATCTCCTGGCTAAGGAAGGGCGATATCCTCGATGAGAAGAACCCTGACAAGGCAGAGGCTAGCAAGAAGCTCACCGGAAAGGTCATCCTGCGTGGCCTACAGTACGACGACAAGAATGAATACAAGGGCGGTAAGATCTACGATCCCGAGAGTGGCAAGACGTATAGCTGTAAGGCTACCGCTCAGGAGAATGGTGATCTCCGTGTACGAGGCTTTATCGGTGCGGCGCTCTTCGGCCGTACGACCACCTGGAAGCGTGTGAAGTAACGCCCTCCTACCTCGGGCATTTACCCGAGAGACCCCTACCCGAGAGGCACCGCTGGATGAGCTCACAGAGAGCGCCAGCGGTGCCTTTTTGCTGGGACAGCGTAGCATGGCCGTACGGTGCAGTAGGCTGTCCTCTGGGCGAAGGTATAGCTTGGAGGGAATGAAGGTATAGCTTCATGGGACTAGTGCCCTACCTTTTCTTGGGGAAAGGTAGGGCTTTCTTTTGCCCACCGTTGGGTGTTCGTTGGAGAGGCTTTTACCTCGAGGTGAGGGCTAGGAGAAGTCTTGGATTGGAGAGGTCGTTGGGAGGTCACTCGGGAGGGGGTGCTTCCTCCTGCAGTCTTAGTCGGTGATGGGTTCTTAGTTAGGCGATTGTCGTACCTTTGTGACACGAATATTCACTTTATCTCAATAGACTTCAATCCAATGATCGTAACCAAGCGTGCTAATGAGCCCGTATGGACTAGCATCTACGCCTATGCTCAGCTCCCCGAAGAGCTCCGTCGCTTAGACGAACTATCGCACAATCTCTGGTGGGTATGGAGCCCTAAGGCGCAAGCCCTCTTCCGTCGTCTCTCCCCCGAGCTGTGGGAGGCTACCGAAGGTAATCCTGTCGCTCTGACACGCCAGCTCTCTAGCGAAGAAATCTCCGCCCTCGTAGCCGATAAGAGCTTCATGAAGGAGCTCGACGAAGTGTATGCCGACTTCCGTGCCTATATGGACGAGCCTGCGGATAGCGTCCGCCCCTCGGTCGCCTACTTCAGTATGGAGTATGGACTGTCTAACGTCCTGAAGATCTACTCTGGTGGTCTCGGTGTCTTGGCTGGGGACTATCTCAAGGAGGCTAGTGACAGCAATGTCCGTCTCTCTGCTGTCGGCTTCCTCTATCGCTATGGTTACTTCACTCAGACGCTCTCCGCCGAAGGACAGCAGCAGGCTACCTACGAAGCCCAGGACTTCTCTCAGCTACCTCTCGAGCAGCTTTTCGAGGAAGATGGGTATACCCCTATGGTGCTGGAGGTGCCCTATGCGACCCATACGGTCTACTGTCACGTCTGGAAGGTCAACGTTGGGCGCATTAACCTTTACCTCCTTGATACCGACATCCCGCAGAACAGTGAGTGGGACCGCTCCATTACCCACCAGCTCTATGGTGGTGACTGGGAGAACCGTATGAAGCAGGAGTACCTCCTCGGTATCGGTGGTGTACTTCTCCTCAAGCGACTCGGCATTCAGAAGGACGTCTACCACATGAACGAGGGGCATGCCGCCTTCATGAACGCCCAGCGTCTGGTCGACTACGTAGAGGCTGGCTCACCCTTCGACGAAGCTCTCGAGCTCGTACGTGCCTCGTCGATCTACACGGTGCATACCCCTGTACCTGCAGGGCATGACTATTTCGATGAGGAGCTCCTAGGTAAGTACCTCGGACACTTCCCCTCTCGCCTCGGGATCTCTTGGCATGACTTCGTCAGCCTAGGACGTGAGAATCCGGAGAGCCAAGAGAAGTTCTCGATGAGCGTCTTTGCTCTGAACACTTGCCAGGAGGCTAACGGTGTGAGTCTCCTACATGGCAAGGTCTCACAGGAGATGTTTGCTCCCGTTTGGAAGGGCTTCTTCCCCGAAGAGCTCCACGTAGGCTACGTCACCAATGGGGTTCACCTACCGACATGGGCTTCCCCAGCCTGGCAGGAGTTCTACCTCAAGCACCTTGGCAAGAACTTTATCAAGAACCAGACGTCCGAGGATACGTGGGCGAAGATCCAGTCTGTACCCAACGAAAAGATCTGGGAGACGCACCAGCAGATTAAGCTTCATCTGATCGAGCATATCCGCTCCTTCTACGGAGAGAAGTGGATCAAGAGTAGTGGTGATCCCGAAACGACCGTATCGGTACTCGATGGGATCAACCCGAATGCTCTTTTGATCGGCTTCGGTCGTCGTTTCGCTACCTATAAGCGTGCCCATCTCCTCTTTACCGACCTCGAGCGTCTGGAGCGCATCGTCAATAATCCGAAGTATCCTGTACAGTTCCTCTTCACGGGGAAGGCGCATCCTGCCGACGGGGGCGGTCAAGGCCTCATCAAGTATATCCTCGAGATCAGCCGTCGTCCTGAGTTCCTCGGCAAGATCATCTTCCTGGAGAACTACGACATGCGTCTGGCAAGCAAGCTCATCGCTGGCGTTGATATCTGGATGAATACCCCTACCCGTCCGCTAGAGGCATCTGGCACCTCGGGAGAGAAGGCCGAAATGAACGGCGTGCTTAACCTCTCCGTCCTCGACGGCTGGTGGTACGAAGGCTATCGTAAGGGTGCCGGCTGGGCGCTGACCGACAAACGTACCTTTACCGACCAGGGACTTCAGGACAAGCTCGACGCTACGACCATCTATGATATGCTTGAGAAGGAGATCATCCCGCTCTACTTCGACCGTGGGGATAAGCCTTTCTCGGACGCTTGGGTACAGACGATGAAGAATTCGATGAACTTCATCGCACCACACTACACCATGCGCCGCATGATGGACGACTACTTCGCTCGCTTCTACTGTAAGCTCGCTGAGCGCTCGGCACACCTCCACGCCGACGGACATCGGGTGGCACGTGAGCTAGTCGAGTGGAAGCGTAGCACAGCGGAGCGCTGGGACGACCTGCGCATCCTATCTGTCGAGGATACGGCACAGACCAACGCCTTCGCGACCGACCGTCATACTGGCACGGAAGAGACGATCCGCCTGACGCTCGATCGTGGCGCTCTGGCCTGCGACCTCGCCGTAGAGCTCGTAGATACGCAGGAAGACGAAGGAGGCAAGCTACGTCTCGTCAGCAAGACCCCGCTGAAGCTCGTCAGCAAGGAGGGCTCTCAGGAGACCTACGAGCTACGCTTCACGCAGTCTCGTCCAGGTCACTACAAGCGTGCCCTACGCATCCTCCCCACGCACCCTGAGCTTCCTCACCGCATGGACTTCGCCCTCGTCCGCTGGGTAGCCCTGCAGTAAGCGTCGCTCCCCTACTCACTTTGCGGACCTTTCGGTCTGCTTCTTCTAGCGTAGTCAGCCCTCACGTGGTGGCTGGCTGCGCTCTTTTCCGGCCTGCTCTCAGCGGGCTTGTATATCCTAGATGGCATATAGATGTAAAATCTCCCTCCCCCTCTCACTGGTGAAGTAGATGCGCCCATCTGTTTCTGTTTGTAAACTGATGAATTCTTTACTTTTACCCCGTTTGTTCAGACCAATCCTTTTCTCTAGTTTTGCCCTGGGAATAGTCCCATCACGTACACTATACTACCTCTATGCGACGAAAAAAACAGCGCTTCGCATCGTACCTCACCTTATTAGTCGTTGGTACGCTAGCACTCTCATCGTGCCAAAAGCAATTGAACGATGAGCCAAACACAAGCACCCTCGAAAGACAGGATGAACAAACCCTCTCCCTTCTGTCCTTCAGATCGAAGGAAGATCTAGCTCAGGCAGTAAAGGAAGGAGTCGGGAAGGATTCATACGGGAAATCTCTTCCGTCCTCTCTCCTCAAGCAACAAGTCCAAAGCCTACGATCGATGGAAGAGGGTACCGAGGCAATCTCCTATGAAGATCTAGTGCCAGAGAAGAACCTACGTTCCCTCCTAAATTCTAGAGGGGAGATCCAAGTAGGAGATTCGGTCTACTGTATCACCTCCCACGGGACGTTCTCAGCTCATCAGACGGAGTTAGCCAAACTTCGAGCTATTGTCGAATCCTTTAGTCCAGACAAAGCAATTCGGATAAATGATAAGACTCTACAGATAGGAGGAGTGAGGCTCTATGAGACCTTTGCCGGAGTTGACTTCTCGGATGTGTCCAGCAACCCCGAAGCTACATCTGCAGGCGAAGAAGATGAATCCGCACAAAGTGCCCGTGGAATCAACCCACGGACTGGGCTAGATGAAAATATCCCTCTGCCTAATCTAGATTCCTTCACTAAAGAAAGAGGGCGCCGAATCACTTGGGCAGGTAAGATACTACAGAGTATATCTTTCAGAAAGTCACACATAGCACAGCTTCCCGATAATTCTCGCCGACGTCTGAACTGTGCGGTCTATGACTATAATTATGGTTTCTTCCACTCAATAGGCGTAACGGCAAAGATCCAGAAAAAGATGTGGTATGGCGGATGGGGAAAAGTCAAGTACTGGTCTGCAGGGACAATCCTCGTGGGATATCGTTATGCTCTTGTCCGCTATCCCTATCCTGAGAACCTGAAAGACAAAGTAGAAGAGATGCTCAACTTTAGAAGAATCCAAAAGGATGCTATCACAGCTGAAGCAGATGAGAACTTTGCAAATTTTCTCCCTCGTCCAGCTTGGTTCAAAAGAGAACTCTTCAATGGAACCAGTCCTATTTATGCGATTACGAAGAAGAAACTCACGTTTGAGGACGTGCTTAGAGAAGCAAAGCCCCTCATTCGCCAGCTGGTTAAGAGCCAAGCGCAAGCAGCTTGGGTGGAAGATCCAAGTCTCCTTTATGATCCTGTGAAGGAGAAACTCACATTCGATCAGCTCCTGAGTCAGCTAGATTTCTGGAAAAGAGCAGAGTTTGCCCCTATGCAGGTACCGCTCTTCGCCGAAGATGGGATCTATGTTCTTTATAAAGGAGGATGGTTACCCAACGAGCAAGACCAATCAGAGATTGACATTCCTTTCGATGAGGGAATGGGGACATTTGTTCTCCACCTCAACGCAAGAATGCGGAATGGTGTACCTCAAGTATACTTAGGTCGTCCCAACGTTAATGTTAACGCAGGATGGAGGAACGATAACGTCCCAACGATTAGTAATGCATCTCTTCAATCCGGAGCCTTCAAACTAGAGTATGGCACGGAAAAGAGGGCTGGAACATTAATCGGAGGAGATTTCTTCGCTATTGCCTATGGTGGTGGCTGGGTCGGCTATAATTTAACATGGTAAGTATTATGAATAAGCTGATGAAAAGATTCTTTCTCGCCACAGGGCTTATCGCACTGCTGGCAACAAGCGGTCTGCATGCACAAGACTCTCGCGGACGCCTCGGGATCATCCTAGGGGGTGACAACGGGATAACCTATGACTATGCCCTCGGAAGCCACTTCGAAGTGGGTACAAAGGCTACTCTGCGTCTCGGTGTGGGCTATAATGAAAGCACGAAGAGCATGCAGTTTGATGGTCTTATCCCAACACTAGAGGTCGCACCACGCTACTACTTCTCCCGTCGTAATGTAGGAGAAGTCTTCCATCGAGGTCTCTATCTTTCCCTTCGCCTGAGTGCTGAAGTAGATCAGTGGACGCTCTTCCCAAGTCGCGACATACGCGAGAGCCCCCGTAAATATCTCTATGCCCTAACTATGGCGGCACCGACGATCGGGTGGAGTCTCCCCGTGGGTGAGACGAGTGCCTTCCGCTTCGGTGCAGGGATAGGCTTCTACCGGCAGAAGTACCGTGAAGCAGGTGTTTCTGCATGGCGTAGCAATACCAGTCAAGCAGAGATCCCCATTTACCTGGAGCTGACCTACACGCACGCACTCTAGCCTGAGCTCCTATCCCTCGTCCCATCCCCCTGCCTGCATGCTGCTAGGCGGGGGGATGGTCGCTTTTAAGTATCTTTGTTTCTCGTTCAAAACGAGACAAAACGAGAGATAATGAGTACGAAACCCTACCTTTTCAGCCTTGACCTTAAGGTGCGTGACTATGAATGCGATCTCCAAGGCGTAGTTAACAATGCCAATTACCAGCATTACATGGAGCATACCCGTCACGAGTTCCTCGAAAGTCTAGGGGTCAACTTCGGTAAGATGCACGAAGATGGCCTAGACGCCTTCGTTACCAAGGTCTCCATTAACTATAAGAAGAGCCTACGTAGTGGGGATTTCTTCCGCTCGGCACTACGCTGCGAGATGCACCCTCCGAAGCTCGTCTTCTATCAGGATATCTTGCACACCGATGGCACGATGGCTGCCCATGGCGAAGTCGAGTGTGTCGTCGTGCAAGACGGACGTTTGACCCGTGGCGAGTTCTTCGCCAATCTGCTGAAGGATGTCCTTTAGTCCTTCTCCCTACCCTCTTTGCTCTCCCTTTCCCCTATCCCCATGGCCAAGAAAATAGCTGAGACCCCCCTGATGAAGCAGTATCTGGAGCTCAAGGGCAAGCACCCTGATGCCTTGCTCCTCTTCCGTGTGGGGGACTTCTATGAGACGTTCAGCGATGATGCCATTATCGCTTCCGAGATTTTGGGGATCACGCTGACACGTAGGGCTAACGGTGCGGCGATGCACATCGAGCTTGCTGGCTTCCCCCATCATGCTTTGGATGCCTATCTGCCTAAGCTCGTGCGAGCAGGCAAGCGTGTCGCTATCTGCGACCAGCTAGAGGACCCGAAGCTAACGAAGAAGCTCGTCAAGCGAGGCATCACTGAGCTCGTCACCCCAGGCGTAGTCCTCGGGGACAATGTGCTAGAGAGTAAGGAGAATAACTACCTAGCTGCCGTTTGGCTTGACCCGATGGGAGAGCGAGGGAGCATTGCCTTCCTCGACATCTCTACGGGGGATTTTGTCGTCTCCGAGGGAGCAATAGCCCACTTAGATAAGCTTCTGACGACCTATCAGCCTAAGGAAGTGCTGGTGGAGCGCTCGACCAAGGGACGCTTCGATCGGTGTTTCTCCTTCCGAGGCTTCCTCTTTGAGGTCGAGGACTGGAGCTTTGCCGTGGAGAATAACCGGCGCAAGCTCCTCACGCACTTTGGCCTACAGAGCCTCAAAGGACTAGGTCTGGAGAATAAGACCGCTTCGATCGCTGTCGCAGGGGCAATCCTTAACTATCTGGAGCTAACGAGTCACCACGAGCTGGGGCATATCACCACGCTCAGAAGCATTGATCGCCTTGACTACATGCGCCTCGATAGCTTCACCTTCCGTAGTCTGGAGATTCTCTATCCGATGCACCGAGAGGAGGGGAAGAGCCTCCTCGATGTCTTGGACAAGACAGAGACGGCGATGGGAGGGCGTCTCTTAAGGCGATGGCTCTCCTTCCCTTTGCTTGACCTTGATGCGATCCATCGGCGCCAAAGGATCGTCGGAGCGCTTGTCAAGGAGCATGAGCTTCGTCGCACATTCGGGGAGCTCCTTCGTGGTATCGGTGACTTAGAGCGACTGAGCTCCAAGGTCGCTGTCGGGCGTATCTCTCCTCGGGAGATGCGTCAGCTAGCCCTCTCCCTCCGTCAAGCAGAGATGTTGGTTGGGCTAACCGCTGGAGCTACTGTCCCAGAGCTAGCGAACTATGCTACGAACTACACCTCCTGCACCGAGATCGTCGAGGAGCTAGAGCATACCCTGATCGAGGAGCCTCCTGCTGTCCTTGGGCGAGGGCAGACCATTGCCACGGGGATAGATGCCGAATTGGATGACCTTCGTCGCCTCTCTTCTCATGGTAAGGAGTATCTACTGGAGCTTCAGCGACGAGAGAGCGAGCGTACGGGGATTACTTCCCTCAAGGTCGCCTTTAACAATGTCTTCGGTTACTACGTCGAGGTGCGCTCTGCACATAAGGATAAGGTCCCCGAGGACTGGACGCGTAAGCAGACCCTCGTCAATGCCGAGCGCTACATCTTCCCCGAGCTAAAGGAGTATGAGGAGAAGATCCTAGGGGCAGAGGAGCGCATCGCTTCCCTAGAGCAGAAGCTCTATACTGCCCTAGTGCTACGTCTAGCACGCTATATCCCGACCCTGCAGCAGAATGCCCGCCTCGTAGCGGAGCTAGACTGTCTCACTTCGCTAGCTAGTGTGGCTGTCGAGCAGCGCTATGTCTGTCCGGTGGTAGACGATGGAGACCGCTTGGATATTCGTCAGGGGCGCCACCCTGTCATCGAGCTTCAGCTACCCTTTGGGCAGAGCTACGTCCCCAATGACGTTCGTTTAGATACAGAGGAAACCCAAGTGATGGTCATCACGGGACCCAATATGAGTGGTAAGTCTGCTCTCCTTCGACAGACCGCACTGATTACCCTGCTGGCACAGATCGGCTCCTTCGTGCCTGCAGAGGCGGCACATGTAGGGCTGGTAGATGGGATCTTCACCCGAGTCGGCGCTTCGGACAATATCTCTCGAGGGGAGTCCACCTTCATGGTCGAGATGCAGGAGGCCTCAAGTATCCTCAATGCTATCACGCCGAAGTCGCTCATCCTCTTCGATGAACTCGGTCGTGGTACCAGCACGTATGACGGGATTTCGATCGCTTGGGCGATCATCGAGTATCTCCATGACAATCCTCATGGGAGACCTAAGACCCTCTTCGCGACACACTACCATGAGCTGAATGATCTGGAGAGTCGCCTTCCCCGAGTCAAGAACTTCAATGTCTCGGCACGAGAGATCGACGGGAAGATGCTCTTCCTCCGTAAGCTCGTCCCTGGGGGTAGTGAGCATAGCTTTGGGATCCAAGTGGCACGTCTAGGGGGGATGCCTGCGAGCATTACTGCACGTGCCAGCGAGATCCTCTCCCAGCTGGAGGAAGCACATATCCACGAGGAGACGGGACTAGGGAAGGAGGTCAAGGTCAGCCGAGCTACCCCGAGCGAGACTCTCCCGACAGAGAAGATTACGGGAGGGGTACAGATGAGCTTCTTCCAGCTCGATGATCCTGTCCTTTCGGATATTCGGGAGCGCCTACTGAAGGTGGATATTAACGCCCTCACTCCTCTCGAGGCGCTCAATAAGCTCAGCGAGATCCAGCGTCTCCTGCAGACCAGCTAGGCGTTATCTCATTTCGATCCATCCTTACAGCGGTCTAGTCCGTGTCCTCAGGCACCGACTAGACCGCTTTCTTTGTGAGCCATGGATGAAGTTTCGCCGAAGGGGAGATACAAAGGAGCATCAGTGTTAACACAAAAGGGGCATCAGTAGTGCCTCTCCTGGGGTAATACTGTTGCCTCTGGAGAGGCACTACTGTTGCCTACTAGTTGGATTTTCGTTCCCCTCTCTCGAGATCGCTCTGAGGAGGGGAGCGGAGGGGAAAGTATCCTGCTTGATCCTATGCTTTGGCTGTCGAATGAACTCCAGATTGACTTCCAGAAAGGAGGTGCTACCCGCCATGAAGAGATTTACAGGCTTAGACATTTTGTACAAAGATTTTAAGGTGCAGGTATTGTAAGAGAGAATACATACCTTTGTAGAACAGTAATTGTAAGATATGAACGAGGTACGCGTCGATAAGTGGCTCTGGGCCGTCCGCATCTTCAAGACTCGCACGCTGGCTGCAGAAGCCTGTAAGAAGGGTCGCGTAAGTGTTGGTGGTACAGCCATCAAGGCCTCTCGTATGCTCCAGCGTGGCGATATCGTTTCTGTACGTAAACCCCCGATAGAGTACTCTTTCCTTGTAAAGGAGCTGTTGGGGAATCGTGTAGGGGCGAAGCTTGTCTCTGAGTATATGGAGAATGTGACGCCACGATCTCAGTATGAGCTGCTGGAGATGCAGCGTATCTCAGGATTTGTCGATCGGGCTAAAGGGCTTGGTCGTCCAACGAAGAAGGATCGCCGAGACCTGGACCAGTTTGCTGAAGACTTACCCACCGATATGGAGGTCTTCGACTGGGAGGAGGAGTGGGATTAGACCGAACTTCCCCCTTGCACTTTTACTACTGAGACCTACCAAGCGAAGTATATAACGATAAACGAGCTATAGTATGAGAATTAAAGACCAGATATCTCTCCGTAAGATCGCTGACGAGTATATTATGATCGCCGGATCAGGAGACAGCCTGGACTATACCCAGGCGGTAAGCCTTAATGACAGTGCTGCCTATCTCATCGAGCAAGTTCAAGGCCGTGACTTCACGGCCCGAGACTGGGTCGAGCTCCTTACCGAGCGCTACGATGTCGATCAGGCTCAGGCCGCAGAAGACATTGAGCAGCTTATCCAAATGCTTATCCAGGCAGAAATCGTCGATTGAAAGTACCCATAACTACCTTACCACGCGCTGAGGCGCTCTTCCTTACTCTCCTTCGTGCAGCACTGCATGCTACAGAGCTAGATCCTGAGCCTTTCATTGGGCTAGAAGATGGGATCTGGCGCCGAGTGCACCGTCTAGCTACTCAGCATGCTGTCCCTGCCTTTGTGGGGGATCGGATTCTTACGCTCCCTAAAGAGGCTCTCCCGAACCGCGATATGCGCTTGATGATCTTCTCGGAGGTCGAGCTAACCAAGCGTGCTAATACCTATCTGGC
>ERZ773233.1099-NODE-1099-length-16191-cov-7.694286_pt1 | contig 16191 bp, 16 predicted proteins | sample MGYA00580991_ERZ773233 | MGnify/ENA primary metagenome ERZ773233 (study PRJEB29015, sample SAMEA2738178) | human oral metagenome | biome: human oral; feature: human-associated habitat; material: saliva | place: China | collected 2161 ...
CTCACTCATGGCAGCAATCATCACAATGATTGAAAAGAAAAAGTTTGCAAGATAATTTGTAAGTAAAAACACTTTAATATGATGCAAAAAGGTAGAGATAGTAGATGAAAGTTAATTTCTCTTATCCACTGTTTCTACCTTTTATCTACAGTAAAAAGATACAATTATATGAAATTTTATGAATTTGAATAAGTAGCATACTTTCATGATAATTAGGATAGTAATTTTGGCTTATTATATACAAAAAGAAGCAAAGTTATGTAAACCTATCACAAAGAATACATATTAAGAAAAGATTAATAATTTAGAGTGGGCATATCGATTGCTAGCCTATACATTTGTTAGATATCATTAAAGAGATAACTCAAGATTGGGAAACTACAAGGGAATCTACAGAAAGTAAATGTAGATGGAATCGCTGTAAAATGCTTGAGTAAAGGAAACCGACGAAAAAGTGTGCGTCGAAGGAGGGAAGAAATGAAGACATCCAATAAGAGAAAGATTGTAAGCAGTGCAGCTTTAGGACTTGCGCTATTGATGACACCAACACTAGCGTCTAGAAGTGCAATCCATACATATGCGCAGGCAGCTTTAACAGCAGATGAAGAAGCTAAGATTCAAGCGTTCTTGGCTACTCAACCACAAAATAATGACACAACAAATATTGGTAAGGTAGCAGTTACTCAACCATCAAGTTACACATTCCCAGGTGTAAATAACTATACTTCTTTATTCCAGTCTCGTAGTACAAAGGTTAATATTGATCAAGACTATGAATATGTAATTGAGTCTAGTGATGCAAATAATGGAAAGACAGTAAAGATTAAGAATTGGGCAAGTGTTGATGCCTATGATGTTTTCAAGATGGGTGATGGAAGTCCAACTCCTATAGGTTATGAAGATAAATTCCTTTATGCTAAGGAAGTAACTTTAATTGATACAGCAGATGGATCTGAATTCACTGTTAAGAACGCAGTGTTTCCAGTAAATAATCCTGATGGTGATCGCCCATGGGAAACATTATGGTATAACCGTTACACATTTGATTTGCCTATTGAGGAATCAGATCCAAGATTCAAAGCTGAAATTGAAGATGCAAGTTTGATTCCACTATTTGGAAATGGATATTGGACATTACATGCGACAGTTACTGAGATGGTTCCTTATGAAACAATTGTTAAGATTGACGAATCCTTAAAGACAGGTGAAGTTGAAGAAGACGTTGCTGGTGTACTTGGTAGCAAGGCAGGTAAATACGATATTATGTATAGTCCTTATGAAGATTTACCAGGAGATACATACAAGCAATATACATCAGACGTAATTTACGCTGATTTACTTGCAAATGTAGATACTAATCCAGCTGTAAGTGATATGTTTTCAAAACCTTGGGGTGATGTAACAGTCACAGACTTCACATCTTCACCAGCTACTGATCGTGTACTTCGTGTAGGTATTGACTACACACACTTTGTAACAGAAGATGGTACATCTGTTGTAGCAGCAGATGGAACACCAGTTGCTAAGAAGTTTGGCTTACAACCACAGGAAACATTTGCTGGTTATGAATATGTTACAACACGTACTGAAGCAAATGGTGATAGAGTTCACGTGTACAAGAAGGCTTCAGCTACTCCAGTAGCGCCTTCACCTACTACACCTACAACTCCAGCTGCTCCAGCTCCTGAAGCTCCAGCAACACCAAAGACAGGCGATACAAACTTATTCACTGCTTTCGCTATGTTAGTAACAGGTATGATTGCAAGTGCTGCAGCATTCATTACAAAGAAAAAGAATGCATAATTAAATAAATATTCATTACAAATCCTATTGAGAAATCAGTAGGATTTTTTTGTTTGAACTATGTATAGCATCTATTAGATATATAATTATGCAATTGTATACATATATATTGAGTTAAAAAAATATTAATAAATTATATGAGCATATGAATTGCCGATGAGTGATATGTCAGATACAATAGCCTAGCATTTCGAGTCGTTTTGATACGCAACCGGTTTAAAAAATCGAATAAGGAACTGTAGTGATTACAGGTACTGGTTTGTTTGTGTACAGTCGAAAGCACGCAAAATATCAAGATAAATCGAAGGAGACCAATATGAAAAGAATTAAGAAGAGAGTGATTAATACAGCAGCGTTAGGTTTGGCGTTACTAGTTACACCAACTCTAACTTACAGAAGTGCAATTAACACATATGCACAAGCAGCTTTGACAGCTGAAGAAGAAGCTAAGATTCAAGCATTCTTAGCTACAGAACCACAAAATAATGACACAACAAACTTAGGTAAGGTTAAGGTTGACCAACCTACAAATGGTTACACATTTCCGGGTGTAAACAACTACACTTCATTGTTCAAGACAAGAGGACAGAAGATTACTTTAGACAAAGACTATGAATTTACGATTGATAATGGTAATCATGCTGGGAAGACAGTAAAGGTAAAAGATTGGGCTAATGTTAAGGGTTATTTAGTAAATTCGATGTCTGATGCCGAACTTGGATATGAAAATGGCTTGGATAAATACATGTTCACTGATGAAGTGACATTGATTGATCAAGCAGATGGTTCAGAGTTTACTGTAAAGAATGCAGTCCTATCACTTGAGGGTGAAGAGGGTTACCGTATGTTCGATTCATTATGGACTGACAGATATGTATTTGACTTACCTATTGAGGAATCAGATCCAAGATTCAAAGCTGAAATTGAAGATGCAAGTTTGATTCCACTATTTGGAAATGGATATTGGACATTACATGCGACAGTTACTGAGATGGTTCCTTATGAAACAATTGTTAAGATTGACGAATCCTTAAAGACAGGTGAAGTTGAAGAAGACGTTGCTGGTGTACTTGGTAGCAAGGCAGGTAAATACGATATTATGTATAGTCCTTATGAAGATTTACAGGGTGATACATACAAGCAATATACATCAGACGTAATTTACGCTGATTTACTTGAAAATGTAGATACTGAACCAGCAGTAAATGATATGTTATCTAAACCTTGGGGTGATGCAACAGTCACAGACTTTACATCTTCACCAGCTACTAACCGTGTGCTTCGTGTAGGTATTGACTACACACACTTTGTAACAGAAGATGGAACACCAGTTACTGTTGGTGGTACAAATGTTGATAAGAAGTTTGGCTTAAAAGATAAAGAAAACTTCGAAGGTTATGAATATGTTACAACACGTACTGAAGCAAACGGTGATAGAGTTCATGTGTACAAGAAGATTGTAGAAACTCCTGCAGAACCAGAGAATACACCAACTCCAGAAACACCTGAGACTCCAGCACAGCCAGAAGCACCAGCTCCTGTAACGCCAGAGACTCCAGCGCAGCCAGAAGCACCAGCTCCTGTAACGCCAGAGACTCCAGCGCAGCCAGTAGCTCCAGCTACAGTAGCTCCTGCAGTACAGTCAACACCTAAGACAGGTGATGCTGGTCTATTCACTTCAGCATTCATGTTATTTACAGGAATGATTGGAAGTGTTGGTGCATTCATTACAAAAAAGAAGAATTCTAAGTAAAAGATTACGGATAAAAAGCCTATTGATGTAAAGAACACATCGATAGGTTTTTATTAGAATAAAAAACTTATAGAATATGATTGCAAAGAACAAGAACGTATGTAAAAATGTGTTCGCATTGTATGCTAAGTATTTATTTGGAATCATCATAAAACGTTGTAGAATAAACTATAGCGATAATGATGATTTTTTAAGTATAAAAACACATCGTTCGTTATCTACGGAGGTATATATGGTAGAACCACTTATTTCAGTTATTATTGCAATTTATAATGGTGAAAAATATATTGATAACTGTTTGTCAAAGGTAGTAGCACAAACATATAAGAATCTTGAAATTCTATGTGTTATCAACGGTACAACTGACTCAACTGAAGAGAAAGTAAGAGAGTGGATGAAAAAGGATGACCGTATTCGTGTATTAGTAACGGAGATTGCTGACCTTGGACGTGCATCAAACATTGGAATTGAAAACACAACAGGACCATACCTATCATTTATAGACGTCGATGACTGGGTGGAACCTGATTATATTGAAAAGCTATATAGCGGTATTCAGAAAGGTTATAAAATCTGTAAGGGTAACTGTATCATGTATGATGGAGTTAAAAATCTACCAGCATACCAAGGAAGAAGTTCAGGAGAGATATCTATCCGTGGAGCGTCCTTCCTGCTCCCATGTAGACACAGTTCAGTTTATGATAGATCACTATTTGAGAAATTAAGATATTTAGAATTCTCCTATTATGAAGACCTTTCACTATGGCCAATTTTAATTGCGACTGCTGGATGCGTATACTACATAAATGACATTGTATACAACTACAATCAGACAAATGAAACATCTATCATGACAGTTAGGAATGAGAAGCACCTAGTTTTGGATAAAGTTTTTGCACATATCTTCTCAAATCTAACACCTGATTTAGATAAGGAAGTGAATCTTTTAATCACCGCTTTATTTATTCAGTCCTTCTGGACATCAAATTATCAATATGTACCGAAGGACGAAGTAGGACAGGCATACCTAAAACGTGTGAAGCAAGTTGTAGATAATAGATTAGTAGGATACTACTACATTGTTGAGAATTTACCTGTTCCAAAAGAAATGAAGGAGAGAATGATTCGTTTTTATCGAGATCCAATTGCATAAAACAAAAATAGAATTGTATTATCATGCATGAAACACATATTTTTGTAAATATACGCTATAAAGGATGAAGTATCAAAAATTTTTATGTAATGCATGGTGAAAAAACTTCTATGCTAAAGTGTTATTCGATGGAGATAGAAAGAATGAAGAAATTATGAAAGAGAAGAATTATTAATGCAGTTGCACTAGGATTATCGTTGTTGATGGTGCCATCATTTCTTGCAGGTCGTGGCAGATATGGTAGTCATAGATATTATTTTGCTAGAAAAGTTACAGTTATCAACCAAGATGATAATTCCGAAATAGTGTTGGATTATCCGATTTTAGATTTAAATTCAGGAGAGATTAATTCACACCATATTGTGTCTGGAATATATCCTGACGTTCCTGTTGAGGCAGAAGATCCACGATTCAAACTTTCTTTTGAAAATGGATATGAAGGGGAAGCGGGAGTATTTGCGTATAGCTCCGGTTATTGGGGGTTTGAAGTTGAATTCGTAGAAAAGTATTCATATGATACGATTATTCAGGTTGATGAATCTTTAAAAATGAATGAAACGATTGTGACTGATGGCTCATTTGGATTAAAAGAAAGTACAATGAATGTGGGTGAAAACTACAAGATAGCTTCTGAGATAGCTTATCAAGAATTTAGACAGCATACAGCGGATGATGTTTATAATCATTTAAAAGATAGATTTGATAACGCTACAGTTGATAATCCAATGATTCAAGGCAATTACGCATGGGCGTCATATATAGGAGAGGCGCAGTTTAATCTTCTGGTCAATTGTATCATTCGTGTAGGTATCGACTATACACATTACGTTATAGAAGATGGTACAGTACTCAAACCTACAACATATGGATTAAATCCAGTTGATACAATTACTGGTTATCAGTTTGTATCTTCTCATCGTGAAGCGAATGGGAACTTAGTGCATGTATATACAGTGCCTACTACTCCAGCACCGTCTACACCGACAACACCTGCTACAGGTGATAAGACTAATGTATTTGCTTCAGCAATTGCGATGATTTCTGCTATTTTTGTTGGTGCAATAACTTTGGTAAAAAGAAATAAAAGAGTTTAATTAACAGTAATGCATGGGATGTAATGTAGTATATACTTCACTACATCCCTTTTATATTAGAAAGTAAGTAAAGTTTCCTAGCATACGGCAGATTAATTAAGGAATATTAGTTAGATTTGAGATTAACATAATGATAGAACGATAGAAAGGAGGATAATTATGCATAAGATCTATCTGTTCTGTTCAGCGGGTATGTCTACATCTCTTTTAGCTAGTAAAATGCAAAAAGTAGCAACACAACATGGTCTAGATATCGAAGTTAAAGCCTTCTCAGATAATTCCATAGAGAAGATTGTTACAGAACATCATCCTGATGCCATTCTTCTAGGACCGCAGGTAAAATATCTATACGATAAGGTTGTGGAACGTTATGGTCATTTAGGAAAACCAATTTTTGTTATCGATTCTGAGGAATACGGTAATATGGACGGAGAGAGAGTTCTCAAACGTGCAATTTTAGAAATTAAAAAGAAAAAAGCAGAAAGCGAAGGTAAATAATTGAATATGAAGGGTTTAGAAAAATTTTTTGTCCCAATCGCTGATGCCTTATCGAAGAATAAGGTGTTAGTCGCAATCCGCGATGGGTTTGCACGTGCAGTACCTGTAGTTATCGTTGGATCCATGTTCCTATTAATCTCTAATTTCCCAATTAAGGGTTGGTCTGAGATGATTGCTTCTTTTGCAGGAGAAGGATGGGAAAAATATTTTAATGCTGTAACAGCCGTTACATTTGACTGCTATGCATTACTATCCGTTATTGGTATTGCGTACGCATACGCGCGCGAAAAGAATGTGGATAGAATTGCATCCGCAATGGTAGCTCTTGTTGTGTTCTTGATGATTACTCCTATGAAACATCCTGAATTCGTAAATGCAGATGGCAAGATGTTCTCTGGTTTTGCATTAAGTAACTTAGGTACTAAGGGTATCTTCTTAGCAATGATTGTTGCAATTATCTCTACGGAAATTTTTGCTTTTGCAGTTAAGAAGAAGCTAGTTATTAAGTTACCTGAGGGTGTTCCACCAGCAGTTATGGATTCATTTGCTGCGTTAATTCCAGCAGGCTTATCCATGCTTGTATTCTTCTTTGTAAACATGTTATTTGTAAATACTCCATATGGTAATGTACATGCATTCATATATAAGGTATTACAAGCACCGTTAGTTGGATTAGGTAAGTCACAAGCATTTGAAGTAATTTATCAGTTCTTAGGTTCATTGTTCTGGTTCTTTGGTATTCATGGACCATCAGTTACAAAAACAGTTTTCGGTCCAATTCATAAGGCATTATCATTAGAAAACTATGAATTGGCTAAGGCTGGTTTACCAATGACAAATATATTCACAAGAGCGTTCTCAGATTTCTTCTGTAACTTTGGTGGTAGTGGATCCACATTGGGTCTAGTAATAATGATGACATTCTTTGCAAAGTCCAAGCGTTTGAAGACTTTAGGAAAAATGGCTCTTCCAGCTGGTATTTTCGGTATCAATGAACCAATTATCTTTGGTTTCCCAATGGTATTGAATGTTACTATGGCGATTCCATTTATCCTGTGTCCTGTTATGAATACAATTATTGCGCAGCTTGCTACAGTGGGAGGATTTATCCCAGTAACTTCTGGTGTACAAATAGCATGGACAACACCAATCTTTATTTCGGGTTATCTAACAACAGGTTCTTTCAATGCTGTAATCTTACAATTCTGCATGTTACTTGCTAATATAGCACTATATTATCCATTCTTTAGAATGCAAGATAATAAGTATCTAGAGGAAGAGCAAAGATTAGCTAATGAAACAAAGAAGGATGAATTAGACGAATTGTCATTTGATGATTTGAAGTTAGACTAATATGAAAGTAATATTAATTTTTGATTCTGGCTTAGCTGGAGCAGGAGGTAAGAGTAATCCAAACTGTGCATTAACTGCAACACGAGAGATTGCTGGAACTGCAATGCTGTTAGAACCATATTTCAAGAAAATAGGAGCTCAAATCAGTGCAACTCTTTATTGTGGTATGGATTACTATAAGCAGAATAAAGATGAAGTGGTCATGAAAATGGCCGCAATGGTTAAGAAATTAGAACCGGATTTCGTCTTATGTGGACCATGCTTTAACTTCCCTGAATATAGTGAGATGGCCGCTCGATGTGCAAAACTGATTTCTGAGAAGACAACAGTAAAAGTCGCAAGTATGATGGCAATTGAAAATCAAGAAGTAATTGCACAATACAAGAATGATATAGCAATCCTAAAAATGCCTAAGAAAGGTGAAACAGGATTAAGTGAATCATTTGAGAATTTGGCAAAATTCATTGATACATCTGTCAATTATCCGGAAAAACTTGAAGGTATAAAAGAGATAATTTGTTACTAAAATAAGTAAAGCCCGAACAAATTCGAAATGTTCGGGCTTACTTTAAGTATTTACTTTCAAATCATATCTAGGAAGTGTGGTCAATTATGAAAAAGAAGATGTTTTTGCTTAAGTTGAAAGACGTAAACAAGATATGATTGGTGATATCTGTGCAATGGTACAGATTGATTCAACACGTGGAGAACCACAATTTGGGAAACCTTTTGGAAGTGGACCAGCTGCCGCGTTAGAAAAAGCACTATAGATTTGCAAACGTGAGGGTCTAGCGACAAAAAATATAGATGGCTATATGGGATATAGTAGTTTTGGAGAGAGCCAAAACTATATTGGAATCATTGGTCATGTAGATGTTGTGAAAGTAGGAGATGGATGGATTGATCCACCGTTCTCTGCAGTTATCCATGATGGTAGAATTTGGGGCCGCGGTGCGTTGGATGATAAAGGTCCATTATTTGCTGCTTTGTATGAGATGCTAGCATTAAAGGATTTGGAAGTTATTCCTAAAACGGCACTACGTATTATTTTTGGTACTAATGAAGAGTCAGGGATGGAAGATATGAAGTACTTCCTTCAGCATGAACAAAAACCTTTAGTAGGCTTTACACCAGATAATAAATTCCCTGCAATCTATGGTGAACGTGGTCGAGCAGTGATTGAGGTTTGGGGATTGCTGTTAAGGATGAACATTTTGGTGAGATGAAGATTCGCTTCTCACTGAGTTACCCAACGTGCGATATAGATAAAATCGTAAAACAGGTTCAACCCAAGGCAACAGACCCAGAAGTGAAACTAGTATCTAATTCTCCAGTTGTACTTCACCATAAGGATTCTTGGCTAGTTAAAACTATGCAGAAAACCTATGAAGAAGCCACAGATACTTTGACCAAGCCAACGACAACAACAGGTGGAACTTACGCGCATGTATGTGATTCGATTATTCCATATGGGCCAAGTTTCCCTGGTCAAAATGGAATTGCCCATCAGCCAAATGAATGGGTGAATATTAATGATTTAGTAAGTTGTGCAAAAATTTATGCATGGACAATATATAAATTATGTATGGCAGAAATCCCAATAAATCCATTGGAGGAGGAAAAATCATGAGAAAATTAGGAGTTTCGATTTATCCGGAGAAAAGTACTGTAGAAGAGATTTTTGCGTATCTTAAAGAGATGCGAGAAATAGGTGCTACAAGAATCTTCTCTTGCTTGTTATCCGTAAATAAACCTGCAGAAGAAGTAAAAGAAGATTTTACTAAGATTCATGATTACGCAAAAGAATTAGGTTATGAAATTATTTTGGATGTAAATCCATCAGTCTTTAAAGAACTAGGAGTAAGCTATACAGATTTAAAGTTCTTCCATGATATTCATGCGGATGGTATCCGTATGGATGGAGGTTTTACTGGATTTGAAGAAGCGCTTATGACGTATAATCCATATGGATTAAAAGTTGAAATCAATATGAGTTCAAGAACACATACAATTGATACAATTATGGATTATAAGCCAAATCGCTATCAATTGTGTGCGTGTCATAACTTCTACCCACACGACCATTCTGGCTTGGATTTGGATTATTTCTTAAAGAGTTCAGAGAAATTTACAAAGTATGGTTTAAGAACAGCGGCGTTTATTGGTTCATTAGAGAAAGGTGCTTTTGGACCATGGCCGACAACTGATGGACTATGCACATTGGAGATGCATCGTCATATGCCAATTGATATTCAGTTAAAGCATATCGTCGCAACAGATTTGATTGATGATATCATTATTGCTAACTGCTTCCCTAGTCAAGAGGAAAAAGAAGCACTGAGAAATGTGTGTCTAGATGTTGTGAATTTTAAGGTTACATTAGAGCCGAATATTCCAGAGACAGAGAAGAAGATTGTACTGCAAGAGTTACATTTCAGCCGAGGTGATTTGAATCCATGCATGATTCGCTCTAGTAAGAGTAGAACCACATACAGAGGACATCAATTCAATATCTTCAATGCACCTGAGAGGATTCGTCGTGGTGATATCTTAATTGATAGTAGTCTATATGGTACATATGCAGGTGAACTACAGATTGCATTAATAGATATGGATAACGATGGTCGAACAAATGTTGTTGGACATGTTCGTGATGAAGAACTGTTTATAGTCGATGGCTTAAAGCCTTGGCAGAAATTTAGATTTACACTAGAGTAACCAGATATTGTAATGCATGTACCTACAGGGCTATTGAAGGCTTCAAATGCGTTAACAATACAAGAAAAGAAGATGAAACAGGATGATTTGTCCATGATACATCTTCTTTTTAATTTATGAAATAAGATAACTGATGAATTCTTCGTAAGTATTACTTGATATTAAATGAGATAATTTTTCGTAATCTTCTGTAAGAGAAGCTACCCAATCAAAGAATGGTTTGAGTGTTGTGGTATCAAGTTTATCAATTGCAAGCAGGAAAATAAGTTGTACTTCATATTTGCCCCATTGTACTGGTTTATCTAATAACATAATCGAAATTACGGATTTAAGACAAGATGAATCAATTGGGTGTGGTATTGCAAAATTAAAATTAAATGATGTTGGGGATAGTGCTTCACGACGCATGACAGATGGATAGAATGCATCAGTTACAATAGAAGCTTGTTGAAGTTCTTTTGACATGAACTGTAGAATCTCTTGCGGTGAATGAAAGTGTTGATGAATATAGAAGAACTCTTTTGAAATTAATCCTTTTAGGTTTATGTAGAACTCTTTTTGTGTACGTGTTATTTCAATTTCATGAATCATCTCAAAAAGCTTAACTTCATCATCTTTATTGTAAAGTAGAGAAACTTCAACTGTTGGGATTGAGAGCTTATGACGCAATGGTATTGAGCATATTAATAAGTCTGGGTTGTCCGCAAGGATTAGTTCTTCTTGGAAGTATGAATACACTTTAACAATCTCGATATATTCGTAGAAGATTGTTTCAATCTTTTTACGCTGTGTACAGAATACTTTTTCACCCAGCGGATAAATCCAAATTGCTCTAAGTTTCTTAGAGTGATAAATACGCTCATATGCCAGTCCAAGATGCAAAGTAATGAACCCAATTTCATCTTCACTGATATTGATACGCAATCTATTTGCAAGGAAAGTTGCAGTACTTATTCCCAATTCAAAAATCAGTGGAAATTTGCGTTTGATTTCTTGTAAAAATAAGTTGGTTGTATATGTTTGACTAATACTGCGCTCAATTAATGATTGTAGATGGAGTGTAAGGCCGAGTTTAAAGTCGTCGTCATTGGAGAAGTCAATGCCGTGATGACCATATATGAAAGCAACCAATTCATTGACAATATCACTGCATAGTAACCCATCGGGCATATAGTTAGAGATTTCCGTATCGCTAATCTGTGCAGGATTGTTTCCCATTAGTAATAATGCGAGAAGAATAACTTCACTCTCAATCACATGCGCTTGGTACAATATAGCAATGCGTTCATAGAATTCTTTGGCAATCTTATATTCGATAGCTTCGTTTATCTTCGAACTAGTATATGTTGATTCAATGTATTTTCCACTTAGAATACGGTCAATAGAGATACTGATATGCAATAGGATAGACGGTAACGCATTCGCATTAATTGCATACCTATGCTCTTGGAGTAAGGATTCAAACTCACTTTTACATTTAAGTAAATCAAAGGTTTGATATAAATTGGACAGTTCATTAATGTTTAAGAAATTCTGCTTGGTTTCATCTATGAGCAAATGTTTATACAATTTACGTAGTTCATTTTCGGAACCTAATAGGACTAGATAGTTTGATGATTTTTTTAGTTTGATATTCTGATAATTTGCTAGTTGTTTACGAATCTCTTTTAGATGTGTATCAAGGGTATATTCTGAGATATATAATTGATTCAATAAATCAGGAATAAAGATTGAGTCACGTGATAAAAGAAGAGATTTTAGAATAAATAAGTTTCTCTCGAGAGAACTTTGTAATAAATTTTGCCGTTCTGATTGAAATTTTTTATAGTTTTCTGCGATGAGAGCGTATCCATTGCGAAGATTTGAGATGATCAGCTTCTCAGAATAAATTTTATTGATTGTATCAATGTCAGAACGGATTGTACGATTGGATACAGATAATAATTTGGCAAGTTCATTTGCGGTAAACCATTTATTTTCTTCACGTAGAATATGAAGAATTTTTTCTTGTCGTTTGTTCATATTGAGCACCTCTGATATCGTAGAAAAATATTTTCCTAATAGTAGGAAAACAAAACATATCCATAAATGAGATAATTGATTAAAATATTATTAGAAATAATGAGGAAAATAGATGAAAGAAAAACTCATCGATTTTAGAAATAAGCAACCAGTTCGATTACTATTTAGTATTCTATGTGTAATATTCTCAGCATTATTACAAACATATGCATTAAAAGCATTTCTTAGACCTGCAGGATTATTGTCAAGTGGATTTACGGGACTTGCAATCTTATTAAATGTGATAGGAAGTCAGCATGGATTACAGATTCCTGTTTCACTAATGATTGTGATATTGAATTTACCTGTAGCGATATTATGTGGTAAATCAATTTCTACAAAGTTTACAATTCTATCATCTTTGCAATTTGCATGCGTGTCAATATTTTTAACAGTATTTCAATTTGAAGTTCTATTTGATGATGTTTTACTAAATATTGTAATTGGTGGCGTTTTGTATGGACTGGGAATAGTTGCTGCATTAGTAGCGAATGCTAGCACAGGTGGTACAGACTTTATTGCACTATATGTCTCCAATAAAACTGGAAAGAGTATTTGGACTTATGTATTTATCTATAACTGTATTTTACTATGGATTTTTGGATTTGTCTCTGGTTGGGAGCGTGCTGGATATTCAATCATCATGCAGTTTGTATCTACAAAAGTAATTGAAGGCTTATATAGAAGATACGATAGAAGTACCATGCAGATAACAAGTACTATACCTGAAGAGATAATAGCTGCATATACGAAAAAATATAGGCATGGAATTTCGGTTTGGGAAAGTTATGGTGGCTACTCGCATAAAAAGAATTACATGTTGAATACAGTTGTATCAACGCTAGAAGTAAAAGAAATTGCACATTTGATTTTAAGTGTGGATCCACGTGCAATTATTAATGTTTATAGAACTGATGATTTCTATGGTGGTTTTTATAGGAAACCAATTGATTAGGAGGATGCTGGTATGTGGGCAATGATTGCGACATGGAGAATGGCTTTAGAAGGCGTAGAAGAAGCTGGGCAACTATTGAAAGAGGGTAAAAGCAGTGGTGAAGCAATTGAACATGCTATCCGCTGTGTAGAAGATTTTCCATTTTTTAAATCCGTTGGATATGGCGGCTTGCCGAATGAGGAAATGGTAGTTGAACTTGATGCTGGTTATATGGATGGAAATACAATGGCTGTTGGAGCTGTTGCGGGAATTAAAGATTTTGCAAATCCAATTTCCATTGCGAAGGAACTATCAAAAGATACTGTGAATTGTGTTCTTGTGGCTGAAGGTGCTGAAAAGTATGCTAGCAAGAAAGGTTTTGAAAGAAAGAACTTATTAACAGACCGTGCAAAACAACTTTATCGTAAACGGATGAAAGAAATTAAAGAAAGAGAATTAAAACCATATGACGGCCATGATACAGTTGGTGAAGTAGTTTTGGACCATACTGGAAGAATGGTTGCAGGTACTTCAACAAGTGGTTTATTTATGAAGAGAGCTGGACGTATCGGTGATTCTCCTATTGTCGGCGGTGGTTTCTATGCAGATTCTGAAGTGGGTGGTGCAACTGCAACAGGTCTTGGTGAAGATTTGATGAAGGGATGTATCTCTTATGAAATTGTTCGTAAGATGAAAGAAGGTTTAACACCACAAGAAGCTTGTCAAAAAACAGTAAATGAACTAGATGCAAAGTTAAAAAAGAGTCGTGGACTTGCGGGTGACTTAAGTGTTGTCGCAATGGATAAAAATGGTAACTATGGTTGTGCAACAAACATCCAGAATTTCTCTTTTGTGGTATATCGAGAAAATGAAGAGCCTACAGTATATCGTGCACAGAATGTTGATGGAAATACTGTTATTATAAAAGCTACACAAGAATGGATCGATGAATATATTCGTGAAAGGATGGCACCGATACAAGAATGAAGAATGATATTTTTGAAGTTTGCGCTGGAAGCGTACAGGACTGTATGAATGCGGAGCAGGGTGGTGCCGATCGAGTAGAGTTAAATAGTGCATTATATCTAGGTGGACTTACACCAAGTTTAGCTATGTTAAAGCTAGTGAAAGAAAAGACATTACTTAAGGTTATATGCATGAATCGTCCGCGTGCAGCAGGTTTCTGTTACAACGATGTTGAAATTGAAACTATGTTTGAGGATGCTAGAATTTTATTAGAGAATGGTGCGGATGGAATCTCATTTGGATTCTTAAATCCAGATGCGACAATTAATACGATTCAAACAAAGAAGATGGTTGAACTGATACATCGTTATCATAAGGAAGCAGTATTCCATAGAGCATTTGATTGTGTGTCTGATCCGTATGCAGCGATTCAACAACTTATTGCTTGTGGAGCAGACCGTATTCTAACAAGTGGGTTACACCCAACTGCTATGCAAGGGATTCAAAATATTTCGAAATTACAATCGGAATTTGGTGATAAAATAGAATTGTTAGTAGGTAGTGGCATTAATAGTAATAATATTCAAATAATCAAAGAACAGGCGGGAGTTTATCAATTTCATGGTAGTTGCAAGGAGTGGTGCAAAGATCCTACCACAACAGTTGGAGATGTAAGTTATGCATATCATGAAAGTGATGACTACGATTGCGTTAGTTTGGAGAAAGTAAAAAGTATCGTACAGGAATTGAGAGGAAAGTAAAATGGAAGGCTTGGAGTTAATCTGCTTTAAAATTATTGCATCGGCAGGTGAGGCGAGAAATTCATATTTAAATGCATATCGATTTGCTAAAAGAAAAGATATTGCTGCTGCAAAAAAAAGTATGCAAGAAGCTGAAGAGTTTTTTAATAAAGCACATCAAGCTCATGCAGAACTTATTACACAAGAAGCAAATGGTGATAGTGTGAGTGTGACGTTATTGCTAGTACATGCGGAAGACCAAGTAATGAGTGTTGAAACACTTAAGATGATTGCTGAAGAAGAAATCTCATTTGTGGAAGGGTTACAGGCATGAGTAAAAATAAGCAACTAAGAAAGAAGACAACAGATAACAAACAAAACAATCAAAATGCTTTTCTTGCTAGAAGAGGGTTTGCATTTGTAATTGATTTTATTATTACAAATCGCTTATCACTTCTTGTGACAGGGATTGTATATGGCTTCATGAACGGTGGAAAAATTCAGATTCTAAATGGTTTTGAAGGTATGCAGCCAATGCAGATTCTTGTGTTATTGCTAAGTGTACTCATCGCGCATGGATTCTATTTTGTCTTTGTACCTGCCAAAATTACAGGCGGTTCAACTATGATGCAAAAGGTTATGCAGATTAAAGTTATCCGTGAAGACGGTGAACCAGCAACTTTAAAAGATTTTTCTTTACGTTACTTCGTAGGATCTATTCTATGTGAAGGATTATTCTATGATGCATTCGGCGTTATATTGAGTGGTATTTTCTTTGGAATTTTTATGGCTGAGGATTTTAGCAGAATCATCTATATAGTAAGTGCAATTAGTAGTTTACTTTCATTGATTATGGCGCTAATGGATAAAGGAAAATATAGATTCTTCCACGACCAGATTTCCAAGACAGTCATGAAAGATGAATATGTCGCAAGTGGTAAAGTACTATAGAACTTGCTGAATTAACCCGTTCAAAAGAGAATGGGTTTTTATATGCATGCATGATTACAATGTATGAAAAATGAATATAAAATATGTGTTATTAAATTGTGTGATATGCAATATTCTATGAGGGATTGAAATGAAAGTCGAGGTTTGCTATACTAAGTCGCGTAAAT
>ERZ773233.1102-NODE-1102-length-16173-cov-20.807482_pt1 | contig 16173 bp, 19 predicted proteins | sample MGYA00580991_ERZ773233 | MGnify/ENA primary metagenome ERZ773233 (study PRJEB29015, sample SAMEA2738178) | human oral metagenome | biome: human oral; feature: human-associated habitat; material: saliva | place: China | collected 2161 ...
CGGCGATGGCACGAATCCTCTGCGTCGACAACTACGACTCGTTCGTCTTCACGATCGTGGGCTACCTGCGCCACCTGGGCGCCGCCGTCGACGTCGTGCGCAACGACGTCGTGGACCCCGCGTGGTTCGAGGCCGGCTACGACGGCGTCCTCATCTCCCCCGGACCCGGCGACCCCAAGAGCGCCGGTGCCTCCCTGCAGACCATCGCCGACTGCGCCGAACGTGGCATCCCGATGCTGGGCGTGTGCCTGGGGCACCAGTCCCTCGGCGAGCTTTTCGGCGCGACCGTCGGGCACGCGCCCGAGCTCATGCACGGCAAGACCTCTGTCATCACGCACGACGGGCTCGGCGTCTTCGAGGGCGTGCCCTCGCCGCTGACTGTCACCCGCTACCATTCCCTCACGATCGACCCCGCGACCATGCCCGACGAGCTCGAAGTCTCCGCGACCACCGAGTCCGGCATCATCATGGGCGTGCGCCACCGCACCCTGCCCCTCGAGGGCGTCCAGTTCCACCCCGAGTCCGTCATGACCCAGTCCGGGCACCTCATGTTTGCGAACTGGCTGGCGGCCTGCGGCGATGCCGACGCGCGCGAGCGTGCCGTGTCCCTCAAGCCCGTCGTCGCGGAGCGTTTCACGCTGTAGGTTGCGTGGGGGCTTCTTCCGGTCCGGGCTCCTCCGATGCGCCGTTTGGTGCGGGTTCCGGCCCGCTGGCTCCGCGTCCGTCTCCCATCGGGTCCGCGGTCGCTATTTCGTTGATCTGAGGTTCATCAAGCTGAGGGCTGCTGGTCTGCACTTTGAGCGCAAGGATGAGCGGTGTGGAGTTTTCGGTGGGGCTCGCGGTGGTCAGTATCAACACAGCGCAACATGAGTCGCTACGTGCGACCTGCACGACGCTCGCGGTGGGGCAGCATCAATGGAGCACAATGAATCCGCCCGACGCGCCCGGGCTGGTTGTGGCGGGGAGTAGATGGGTCCTGTCAGTTCCGCGTTTGTTCTTGTGTGTTGGGGCGCTGCACCCGATCCGTGGGCAATGCACCTCTTCTGTTCGGGTGCACCGCCACGTAACGGGTGTAGCGCCACGTAACGGGTGCAGTGCCCCTGATCGGGTGCGGTGCCCCGTGCTTGTGGCGGTTGTGGGGGTTGTGGGCGTCTTCGGGGCTTGGGCTGTCTTCTGCTTGGGGCACTTCGTGGGGTCTTTGTGGCGTCTCATGTTGTAGTTCCTCAGAAATGTCGCACGTAATTCCCCGACACGTATTTCAAACGTTGAAATCACATCGTTGGAATTCTGCGGTTTTCTCGATACCTATGAAAAGTTAGGGTACCCAAATTACGTGCGACTTTTGGTTGATGAGGCGCCGCCCGAGGGGCGCTGGAAGAGTTTGCGGCCAGCGACCTGGGAGCGCGCTACCCCCAAACGGTTGCGACCTGGCAGCGCGCCTGGCAGCGCTTCACGCCGTTCCTGGCGTTCCCGCCCATGCTGCGCCGCGTCGTGTACGCCACCAACGCTATCGAATCGTTGAACTACCAGCTGCGTAAAATAACCAAGAACCGCGGGCATTTCCCCAGCGAAGAAGCTGCCGTCAAACTCTTGTGGCTGGGAATTTGCAACATCGAAGACAAACGCGCCGCCCAGCGCCTCACAGACGCCGGCAAACCCGCGAACAAACGAACAGGACACACCCGCCTCATCCAAGGACGCACCACCACCAACTGGAAACAAGCCCTCGCCCAACTCGCCACCGCCTACCCCGACCGAATCACCCCCTACCTCTAACCCCCATACACAGAAAAATTGACAGGCTCGCACCCGTTGAGGAACGTTACGCCCGTTGAGGAGCGTTACACCCGATCAGAACGGGTGCAATGCTCACTGAAGGGGTGCACATCCCCATTAACAACAAGCTTTATCGCGGATGCGCTTCCTAGGCAAAATGGACACCACGACTAGCCCATTCCATACACCGACGCTCCAGCCAACGCCGCATATCTGAGTCCCAAGCACCGGCCACGAGGCACATCCACGACGACACAGCATCCATTCCGCCAAAGTGCAGACCCATTGAGCAAAAACAGCCAAATTTCGTGGAATTTTGGTGAATGGGTCTACGGTTTGGCGAAAGCCACCGCCTGGAACCACTACGCACACACCCATAAGCCCACACAGCCCGCTTCTAGCAACAGCTGACCACACTTTCACTTGTTCTAAGAGGCAGCGCACCCGATCCGTAGGCATTACACCCCTTCTGTTCGGGTGCAGCGCCACGTAACGGGTGCAGTGCCCCTGATCGGGTGTAGTGCCCCCGTGCTTGTGGCGGTTGTCGGGGTTGTGGCGACTGTCGGGGTTGTGGGGTCTTCTGGGCTTGAGTTGTCTTCTGCTTGGGGCACTTCGTGGTGCCTTTGTGGCGCCTCATGTTGTGGTTCCTCAGAAATGTCGCACGCAATTCCCCGACACGTATTTCAAACGTTGAAATCACATCGTTGGAATTCTGCGGTTTTCTCGATACCTATGAAAAGTTAGGGTACCCAAATTACGTGCGACTTTTGGTTGATGAGGCGCCCAAGGCGAACTCCTGTGTTCGGTCGTCGTCCCACGACACTGTCCACGATCCCCGGGACAGCTCACCGAGCCGGATTAGCCGCACGGCACTTCAGGACGAACCCGCCCTCCTGACAACGCATCCCCACAGCCACCAAACACAGCTCCTCCAACCCGCAATGGGTCGTCATATCCGGAGCGGACAAGGTACCATGAGATATGTCGGGGCCTCCCAGCGTTTGAAGTGTTGCAACCTCAATCATCGGGCAGGCCCCGACCCCATGCCAACACCACCCCCACACCCCACAATGCGAAGAGCCGGAAAACTGCGTTCGCGCGGGGTTGGGCACGGGCGTCGCGGGCTCATCCCCGCATGGGCGGGGAAAACGGTCAAGGTCCGAGTCCTCACCCCCTACGAAGGCGGCTCATCCCCGCATGGGCGGGGAAAACCAATAGCCGCGTCGGAGTTCGAGATCATGCGTCGCCTCATCCCCGCATGGGCGGGGAAAACGCCCCGCCGAGGGCACAGACCGGGAACTGGACGCCTTCGACGCGGCGCTAGCCGAGCTCACCCGCGACGCCCTCACCCGCTCATGAGCGCCGCCCCGAAGTACGCGACGCGCCGCAACCCGGCTAACCCCACCTTCGGCGCTCGGATCGCCGCTACCGCTGCCTTCCTCGGCGGCTCGCTCATGCCCTGGCAACGTCAAGTCGCCGACGTCGCCCTAGAACTCGATCCAGACACGCCGGGGGCCTGGAGGTATCCCGTCGTCGTCGTCACCGTGCCCCGCCAGGCCGGTAAGTCCTTCCTCCTGCGCGCCGTCATGGTAGATCGCATGATGGCCTACAACCGGCACGAAATCCTCATGACAGCGCAGACCGGCAAAGACGCTCGCAAACGGTGGAAACAGATCAACACCGCGCTCAACGCAGAAAAAAAGCCCGGCTATTTCCGCGTGTACGCCTCCCAAGGCTCCGAGCGCACCGAGTACCTGAAACGCGGTAGTTTCATCAGCCCGTTCGCGCCAACACCAAAATCAATCCACGGCGATTCGCTCCACCTCGTGACCGTCGACGAGGCGTGGGCTTTCGACGCCGAAGCAGGCCTTGCCCTGGAGACAGCGATCAACCCTACCCAGCTCACCATCAAGGACTCGCAGCTCTGGATCGTATCCACCAAAGGCACGGACAAATCGGCGTACCTCAATGAACTGATCCGCCAGGGCAGGAAGTCAGTAGAAGACCCACACAGCCGAATGTGTTTCTTCGAGTGGAGCGCCGACGAAGACGCCGCCGAGCGCGACCCCTACAGCGACGAAACACTGTCCTTCCACCCGGCGCTCGGACACACACAAACCGCCGACAAGATCAGGGCACTGCGCTCCGACAACCTCGCCTCGTGGCGCCGCTCGATCCTGAACCTGGAAACCGCCGCCGAAGAAACCGCCGTTGACATCCACCTGTTTAGCTCCCTCATGGACCTGGACCTGACCGCGCCCGATCCCTCGCGCGTCTGCCTCGCCGTCGATCTCGCCGCCGACCGATCCGCCGCGACAATCGCCGCCGCCTGGATCGACGACGACGGCGACCCCTGCCTAGCGACCGTGACATCAGGGCCGGGCATCGACTGGGTACGCCCCGCGCTCCGCGGCCTACAGGCCGCTGGCTATGCGTGGATCGGATGCGACCCGGCTGGGCCAACGCGAACGCTCGCCGCCGATCTCGAAGCCGAGGGGACGCCGATCACCACCCTGGCCACCCGAGAATACGCCTCGGCGTGCCAGCTATTCCTAGATCGAGTGAACGCGAAGCGCCTCACGCACGACGGCAACCAAGAACTCATCAAAGCAACCGGGGCCGTTGTCCTGCGACAACTGTCAGGCGTGACCGCTTTCGATGTCGCTAAATCGCCGCGCCCCATCGACGCCCTACGCGCCGGGGCCGTCGCCGTATGGGCCGCGTGCCAGCCCCGGCCCGGCATCCAAATCTACTGACCTCACCCAGGGAGCCATATCATGCGGATACACGTTGACGCCTCGGCTTGCACCTTCCTGCCCATGTGCGAGTGCGGTTGGAGGGGTCTCCCCGCCGCCTCGCATGAGCGCGCCCTGACCCAGGTCTCCGAGCATGAGCGGTACGCGCACCCCGGCGACCGGCACGCCCGCCGCGCCCTCAGCGCGTACCGCTGGCGACACGTATAAGCCGGTCTGCGAATCGGGTAGCTCGCATACTCTCAGCCATGGCCTCCCTCGCATCCTTATTCGGCTTCCACCGAGCCGAGACCGGAACGTCGATCCCAGCGGGCATCACGCCGCCCGCACGGGAAGCGGCACTCATCACCGCGCGCGGCGCGCTCGCACTGGACTCGGTCTATCGCGCCGTGAGTGTTCTACAGGCCGCTGGCAAGCAAATCTCGCTCGACGCCTGGCGCGACGGCTCGCAGCTCGAAGGCCGTGACCTGCCCACCGTCGTTGCGACGCCCGGCCCCGATCTGACCCCTACCGCGCTCATTGCCGAGACAATCGCCAGCCTGGCACTCCGAGGGAACGCCTACTGGCTCATTGGCCGCACCGTCGACGGGCGCGCCAACTCCCTGCGCGTCCTGGACCCCACCCAGTGCCTTCCTATCCTGGACAACAACACGGGCGAACGTACCGTGCAATGGCGATCGCGCACGTGGAAACCCGATCAGATCAAGCACCTGCGACTGACCTACATCCCCGGCGAAGCCGCTGGCCTTGGCCCGATCCAGGCGTGCGCGCGCTCTCTCCAGGGTGCGACCGAAATGGCATCCTACGCCGCGAACTGGACCCACGGCGGCGGCGTGCCCACCGGCGTCCTATCCACGGAGCAGCCGATCACCGCCGCCCAAGCCGCCGACGCTAAGCGCGCTTGGAACGAATCAAACTCCCAGAGCGGCGGCGTTGCCGTCATCGGCGCTGGCCTGAAGTACTCCCCGCTTCACCTCACACCGAGTGAGATTCAGTTCCTGGAGTCCCGCGCCTTCGATGTCCTGGCAGTCGGTCGCATGTTCGGTATTCCGGCGCACATGCTCCTCGCAGCGGTGAACGGATCGAGTCTGACCTACCAAAACATCAATGACGCCGCGACGGACTTCATACGGTGGACCCTTATGGCCTACCTGCGAGAGATCGAAGACGCCTTGACCGCAATCGTCCCGCGCGGTACGACCGTTCGCTTCAACCTGGACGCGATCCTGCGCGCGACCCCCGCCGCGCGCATGGCGACCCACAAGACGGCTATCGACGCCGGTATTTACACACCCGAATATGCGCGCCGCATCGAGGGGATAACCGACGACGCCGCCAAGACCGATAAGGACACCCCGCATGAATGACCTCCAGACCCGCGCCTTCACCGTCCGAGCCGCCGTCGACGCCGAGCCGCGCACCGTGCGCGGCCTGGCCGTGCCATACGGCGTCGAAATTGAGCTTGCCCCCGGATATTTCGAGACAATCGCGCCCGGCGCTCTCGCCGTCCGAGCCGACGACGCTACCAGCCTCAAACTCGTGTGGCGACATGACGAACCCATCGGCCTGATTACCTCGGCGACCGAGACCGCCGAAGGTATCGAGATCGAAGCCCGGTTCTCGGATACGCAGACCGCACGCGACGCCTACCAGCTTGTCAAGGACGGCGTCATTGACCGCCTCTCCATCGGCTTTATCCCGCTCACCTACGACCGCTCCGAAGCCGACGACGGCACGCACACCACCATTACCAGCCTGGACCTCCGAGAAGTCAGCCTGGTTCCCTTCCCCGCCTACGACGGCGCGCACGTAACCGAAGTACGCAACCAGCCCACCCCCGAAAGGACAACCCCCATGACCGACGCACCCAGCTACGCGCTCGCCTCCGACCTGGACGACCTGCGCGCCGACATCACCGCCATGGAACAGCGCGCGACCCTCGCCGCCGCCGAGCGCGGCACCGCCCCCGCCGCCGACACGCGCACCCCCGGCGAAGCCCTTAAGGCCCTCATCCACGACGAGGCATACCGCGCCGAGATCACCGCGATCCAGACCCGCGCCTTCAACGGCACCCCCTCCAGTGCAGATGCGACCATGGTCGTCCCCGAGTGGATCAAGGACCTGACGCGCATCGTCGACAAGCCCAACGTCCTGGCCAACCTGTTCTCGCGCGGCCCTCTCCCCGCCGATGGGATGGAACTCGACTTTACCGAGCTCGCGACCAACACCCTGACCGTGACCGAGCAGACCGCCGAAGGTGCCGATCTCCAGATGGGTAAGATCACCACCAAGAAGCGCAGCGCGCCGATCAAGACCTTCGGCGGCTACACCGAGCTGACCCGCCAGGCGATTGAGCGTACCCGCGTCAATCTCCTGGACACGTCCATGCGCGGCATGGCTATCGCCGCTGGCCAGGCCTCGGCATCCTACTTCGCAGGCCAGTTCGCCAACGCTGTCAAGGCGCAGGACGCCTCCAAGCTCGCCGTCTCCAAGGCCGCGACCGCCCTCACCTGGTCTGACATCTCCGGCCTGTTCATCGACGCCGCCGCGAAGTTCGCCGACCAGGCCCTGACCCTGGACGGCCTCGTTGTCGATCTCGCCACCTTCAAGGCACTGTCCGGCCTGACCGGCACGGACGGACGCCCGCTCATGCGCGCCACCGAGAACCCCACCAACACGATTGGTACCACGAACGCCAAGGCCCTGACCGGCGTCATTCTCGATGTGCCCGTGACCTGCAACCTGCGCGCCACGCCTGGCCAGCTCGGTACGGGCATCGTGGGCGCGTTCTACAACTCCGAGGCGATCCGCACCTACGAAACCCCGCTTGTCCAGCTCCAGGATGAGAACATCGTGAATCTCTCCAAGCAGTTCTCGGTCTACCGCTACGGGGCCGTGGCAACCGAAATCCCGACCGGCCTCGTGCCCCTCAAGATCGGAGCCTGACCGTGGGAGCCGACCTGACCGCCCGCATTGCCGCCTACGTAGGGGACGTGCCCAACGACACGTTTCTGAAAGAGTGTGCCGACCAGGCAGCGACGCTCATCCGCGATCAGGTCGGCTCCGCGACCGTGCCCGCCGAAATTCTGGAGCGCGCGCAAATCGAAGTCGCCGCCGAACTCTATCACCGTCGCAGTGCCCCCAACGGGATCAAGAACTTCGCCGATGGTTTCGACGGCACGGCGGCGATCCGCGTCGCCCGTGACGCCATGGTCGCCGCGCGCCCCCTCCTGGCCCCCTATCTACCCCTCGCGATCTCATGACAAACAGTGGACCTATCGCCGCCGCCCGCGCAGACCTCGCCGACGTCCTGACCCGAATCACCTCCATTCCCGTCCTGACATCGATCCCCGAACGCCTCGCCCCGCCGTGCGTCGTCATCACAGAAGGCACGCCCCTGGCCGCCGCCGACGAAACAGCGCACGGATCCGTCATGGTACGGCTCTCGATCACGGTAGCGGTCGCACCGACGACCAACGCCCTGACCGTCGCACGCCTGGACTCCGCCGTCGACGCAATCGTTATCGGCATGGTCAGGGAAGGCATGTTCGCCGCCGTGGACGCCTACCAGACGATCAAGGGCGCAGACGGGCAAGCATACCTCGCCGCCCCCATCACAACCGCAATCACCTACACCATTGAAAAGGACTCCTGACCATGACTGTCACCCGCAACGCCCGCATCCTCGGTAACAAGCTCGGTTTTTCCATCGGCGGGAAGGACTACTGGAGCGACATCTCCAGCTACGAACTCGCGCCCGAAACCTCTGACAAGGACGTTGTCACCTTCGCAGACGCCCTATCCGGCGCATCCTCGGCCTGGAAGTTGAAGGGCAAGGCCATCGTCTCATTCGACGCCGGCTCTTTCTGGGACATGCTCTGGCAGCAGGCAGGCCGCACCGTTGACGTGCTGGTCGCCCCCTTCGGCAACAAGACCGCGACCGCGAAGCAGCCGCACTTCAAGATCAAGGCGAAGATCGGCGTCAAGCCGTCGATCAGCTCCGAGGCTGGCGACGAGAAGGGCAGCACGTTCGACTTCGAGTGGCAGTGTGAGGGCGAACCCGAGAAGCTCACCGCCACGTCGACGCTCGGCGTTGGCAACATGGAAGACAACTAACCGCCATGACCGGGATCCTTGACGGCCGCGTCCATCTGGACGGCGGTAGCGTCGAAATCACAGGCATTAAAGCTCTCCTGCGCGACGCCGAAGCAGTAGGCGTGGCCGTCACGGACCTGAAAGACCTCACATACCGGCTCGCAACGCCTATCGCCGCGCTCGCCCGCACCCTCGCCCCACATGAGACCGGACGCCTCGCAGCCGGTATCAAGCCCAGCCGATCCAAGCGGAAAGTCATGGTGAGGGTTGGCTCCAAGTCCCGCCTCCCATACGCGGGCGTACGTCACTGGGGAGCCGATTCACGCAGCGGCCCCCGCTGGCTCTCCCAAGCCGAAGAAACCATGCGTCCCAGGACGTTCGACGGCTTTGGCAAGGGCATTAAAGAACTACTCGACCAACACAACTGGTAAGGACCACATCAATGAATATGAACGCGCTCACCCTCGGCGACCTGGAGTACTACGAACGCAAGACCGGCGAACCCATCACATCCTTCGACCCCGAAGCGGGCGGCAAGCTTGCCTCGCCCATGATCGCCATGTGCGCCGTCCTCCTGTTCCGGCGCGGCGGATACCCGACCCGCGACGACGCCTACACCGCCGCCGCCGAGCTGACCATGGAAGACGCAACCGCCCTCGTTTCCACCCAGGAAACGCCGGGGGAATGACCGGCGCGACCTCCCTAAGCCCCGTCCTAGCGATCCTCGCCGTGGACGCCGGTATCAGCCCATGGGAGGCGCGCGAACACCTCACACTCGAAGACGCGCGCGCGATCCTGGACCTCCTCCAGGAACGCGCACACGCACAGAAAGGATAGCCAGTTGGCTGGTCACGTCGTCAAGGTCTCAGTCGTCGCCGAGACCAAGAATTTCAGCCGGGCCTTCAAGGGCCTGGCAAAGGAAACCGGCCTGACGAATCTCGCGAACGCGGGCAAACAGGCCGTGACGACCCTCGCGACCGTCGCCGCCGCTGGCGCAGCCGCTATCGGCGTTGCCGGGGCGAAGGCAGTCAGTGCCGCCGCCGACCTGGAGCAGTCAACGGGCGCTATCGAAGCGGTATTCAAGTCCGGCGCAGACCAGATGAAGGCATTTGCCGATACGGCGGCGTCGACGGTCGGTCTGACCAAAAACGAATACCAGGAATTGGGCACGTTGTTGGGGGCGCAGCTCAAAAACGGCGGTACCTCCATCGACCAGCTCGCAGGCAAGACAAACGACCTGATCGGCGTCGCCGCCGACCTGTCCGCCCAATTCGGCGGCACGACCGCCGACGCCGTCGCCGCGCTCTCCAGCGCACTAAAGGGTGAGCGCGATCCGATTGAGCGGTACGGCGTGTCCTTGAAGCAGGCCAGCATCGACGCCAAAGCCGCCGAACTCGGCTTCCAGAAGGTGGGCGGTTCCTTCGACAATGAGGCACAGCAGGCCGCGACCCTTGCCCTGATTATGGAGCAGACAGCCGATGCGCACGGAGCCTTCGCGCGCGAAGGCGACACCCTCGCGCATCAGGTGCAAGTCCTCAAAGCCCACTTCGGTGACTTCGCCGCCAAGGCAGGGACACTGGTCCTGCCCATGGTGACCGCCCTCGCTTCCGCCGCCATTGAACACCTCGTGCCCGCGCTCGAATCGCTCTCGACGTGGGCGAAGGAGGTCGCCATTCCGGCCCTCCAGGACTTCGCCGCCCGCATTCAGGCGAACGTCGTCCCGAAGATCAAGCAAGCCGCCGCCGTCTTCCAGACCGAAGTCCGGCCCCGCCTCCAAGCCCTCATTGACTGGCTCACCACGACGGTCCCGCCCGCCGTTTCCCGCGTCGTCGCATTCTTCGAGAAGTTCGGCCCCGCCATTGGAGCCGCCGCCGCCGTCATCGGCACCTTCGTGGCAGGCTTCAAGACCTTCAACCAGATCAAGACGATCATCGGAGCAGCTAAGACCGCGTGGGCGGCACTCAATGCCACCATGGCCGCTAACCCGATCTTCCTTGTGATCGCCGCCATTGCCGCCCTGGTCGCCATTTTCGTGGCCCTCTACCAGAACAATGAGACTTTCCGCGCCGCCGTCGACGCCGCATGGGCACAGATCAAAGCCGCCGTGTCTGTCGTCGTCGAATGGTTCCAAACCAACGTTGTACCCCAGCTCCAGGCCGCGTGGGCGCAGATTCAAGCCGCCTGGGACGCGGTATGGCCCCAGCTCCAGGCCGCGTGGGCAACCTACGGGCAGCCAGTCGCAGATCTCATCATCAGTATCTTCCAGGGCGTCGCCGCGAACTGGGACACCATCTGGCAGGGCATCTCCACCGTGGTATCAGGCGTCTGGCAGGTGATCTCCAGCGTGATCTCCACCGTGGTGGGCGTCATCTCTGGCATTATCCAGGTCTGGACGAGCGCGCTACAGGGCGATTGGTCCGGCGTCTGGGCTGGCATTCAGCAGATCGTCTCCAGCGTCTGGAGCGGCATCCAAGGCGTGATCTCCGGCGCGCTCTCGATTGTCAAGGGATACATCACTGGAGCCATGGGCGTGATCTCCGGCGTTTTCTCCGGCGTCTGGTCCTCCATCTCCTCCACCGTCTCAGGGGCATGGAACGGCATCAAGAGCGCGATCTCCAGCGGCGTTTCCTCGGCTGTCTCCACCATCTCATCACTCCCAGGCCGCGCCCTATCCGCGCTCGGGTCCATCGGCTCCACACTTGTCAACGCGGGTAAGAATCTCATCCAGGGATTCATCAACGGGATTAGTTCGATGTTCGGTTCGGTCCAATCCAAGCTTGGGAGCCTGACATCAAGCCTGACATCCTGGAAGGGACCCGCCGATTACGACGCGCGCCTACTCACGCCCGCTGGTCGCCTCGTGATCGACGGCTTTATTAGGGGCCTGGAATCCAGGTACGGCGCAGTGCGTCGATCCCTCGGCGTGCTCACGGGCATGGTCGCCGACACCAACACGGGTTCGCTCGGCCTCCCAGACGCCAGCGGACTGGCCGGGATGCGCGCGCGCGGCGGCGTCACCATCCATGTGACGGCGAACATGCTCCACCCCTCGATTGACGCGGGCCGCGTGATCGCTCAGTCGATCAGCCAATACACGCGACTCAACGGCGCAGATAGATAAGAGAGTCATATGTCAACAATTCTGCCCCCACCGATTGTCGGTGACTGGAAAGGCGCACGTATTCAACGCCTCGGCGGCCTCGGAGGCGACCAATGGGCATTTGAGCTCGAAGAGAGCGCCCAGATTCTTCGCCTTGACTACGACCGACTGGTGCCTGGACACAAGATACAAGTCAGACTAAGGATCAGTGCCAGGCAGACAGCGTCCAACGTTACTGTCAGGATCGGTTCCTACGCGCGCCATTGGAACCGAGTTAAGTTGATTGACGAAATTGTCCGATCAGATCAGTTCGGACCATCGGTCACTATCACCCTAGAGGGAATCAAAATAGGGACTGTAGAAGTCCTCACGATTATTGACGATACTCCTATTCCTGCCAACCCGCGGCCCTGCGACGTGCTCAGCCTCCAGGCTCTCTATCCGTTGCAGGGACTAGACGGTCTACGCTGGAATCAAAGCAGGTGGAACCGCGAATCATGGACGCGGGGCGCTCAAAATCCCGCGTTTCTCCAATGGGACCTGAACTCCTGGAATACAAGAACGTGGCACTCTGGCGCATCGCAGACCATGGCCTGGCAGGACATCACCGGGCCGTGTACAGAAATCACGGTAACGCGAGGTGTAGAGTCAACGGGACCAGCGCTCACAGCCCAGGTCGGTACGCTCACCGCGCGCGCCGTCAACGGCTTGGCCCCGCGCGCGACAGGTATGTATCACGGCACGCCAATCCGTTTACTCCACTGGCCCACGCGCGAATACATTTTTACTGGGTATCTCACTGACCTGGCGATCTCACCTCATAAACCAGGTGCTCGAATTGCGTATGAGACGACTCTGACTGCCTCCGATAATGTGGCGCGGCTGGCCGCCATTACAAGATATGGAGCAAAGTCAGATGAAAGGGACGGCTCAGAAAACTGGGTACTCAGGATCGACCGCCTGACGCGCACGTGCAGAGATCTGATCTATTGGTTGGATACACGCGCGCACGCCCAAAGCGTCCCGCCTATTGTCTGGGAAACAAATCTTGCAAAGCACCTAGATGCCGCCGTCTCATCCGTGCTCGGCTCATGGACGGTCAACCGTAATGGTGAGGTCGCGATCAGAACAACGCGGCCCCGCATCCCGAGGGTGCGATTCACCGACGCCATTGGCTCGGCACCAGCGGCAGGCATCTGGTCCTACACGGCAGTGCAGGTGGCTTGGAGCGCCGCCGACGCAATTGCGCAGATCACTTTGAAGAACCACAGCGCGAAGTGGGACTCAGAGCAATCAGAGTGGCGCGCTGACGACACCGAAGTAACCGTTAGTGATCCGACAGCTGCGACCGTTTGGGGCGGGGCAGCCGTACAGGTAGATGTAACCCTTCCTGCAACTGATCTCGAATCCGTTGCGCGGCGATACCTCGCTACTGTCCGGCCTGACCCAATGCCATCTGCGCTGACCGTGCAGGCAGCCCACGCCTCTGGACCCTCCAACCGCGCCATGCATATGAGCGCCGCTGCTACCTTCGACCCAATTACCGCCGCCCGTGTCGAATATAGGGGAGAGGAAGTAAATGCCCTCATAACCCAGGTGGCCCACTTCATCACTCCATACGACTGGAAAACCCAACTCCAGCTCACCAACAATCAGGAAGGATCCAATCCGCAATGAAAACTTTTGTCCCCGGCGAAATTGCTCGCGCGGAAGACGTTAACGCGAACTTCGCTGAACTCAAGACAGTGACGGATAAGCTCGCAAATGGCATCCAGACTGGCCGCGTCGGCCTTGGAGCATACAAGCCGAACGAAACGTACTCCAAAAGCGTGACATTCCCGCGTCCGTTTGCAGCGCCCCCATTTATGGCGATCTCGTGTACATCGCAGCGACTCAGAATCGCCATTTACAGCGTGACCGCCACTGGTTTCAGTTTTTATGGGTGGAACGATACGAGTGCAGCAAACGGCGATGACGCCACCTTCGACTGGATCGCAATCAGCAATATCAACTGAAAGGACAACCACAATGACCGTGAATAGTGCCGTTACCGACACCAATTGGGGACCCAACTTTGACCCCGGTCGCCCCTACGGTGACCCTCTCGGAATCATCATCCACCATTGGGGAACAGACGGACAGTCTCACGACGCCGTCGCCTCCTACCTCGCCCGGCCCGATGGGAACACCTCCGCGCACTACGTGGTCAGCGGCGGGCGCGTCACCCAGATCACGCACGACTATGACCGAGCGTGGCACTGCATGGGCAACAACGCGCGCACAATCGGGATCGAGTGCCGCCCCGAATGCGACTCCGACGACTTCGAGACCGTCGCACAGCTGATCGCCGCGATCCGCGACGAATGGGGATACCTGCCCCTCTCTGGACATCAGGAACACTTCCCCACCGCGTGCCCTGGCCGCTGGCAGGCCCAGCTCGACGAACTCGACGCCCGCGCCCTCCTCATCCAGTCCGGCGGTCACGCCGTGCCCGCGCTCGCCGATCCTGATCCCGGTCTCCTCCAGGTGGACGGCTGGTGGGGACCGTCGACAACCGCCGCCCTCCAGGCCTACCTCGGTACACCCGTGGACGGCGCAGTATCCAGTCAGGACGGAGCCTGGCGCGAAAACCTCCCCGCCGCCGGGGCCGGGTGGGACTTCGAGACCGACCCGGATGGATCGCAGATGGTCGCCGCCCTCCAGGCCCGCCTCGGCGTCCCCGTCGACGGCTACGTGGGCATGGCGACAGTTGCCGCCCTCCAGGCCCATCTCAATGAGGGGACGCTCTGACCATGACTGACACGCCGAAGCACGCAGCGACACCTCAGCCAATCGAGTGGCTTACCCCCACCGTGCGACGGTGGGCATACGGCGTCGCTACCGCCGCCGTCCCGCTCCTGGTGATCTATGGAGTGATCGAGTCCGAGACCGCGCCCCTCTGGGTTGCCCTCGTGGCCTCGGTCCTCGGCACTGGTACCGCGCTCGTGCACGTCCCGACCGGGGGCGGCGAATGAGTGGAGCCGCCGAGGTCATTACTGCCCTCGGCGGCCTCACTGGCCTATCGACCGTCGTCGCGTCGGTCGCGACCCTCATCCAGGCGCGCCGCATCCGCGCCCAGGTCAGCCCTAACCACGGATCATCCCTAGCGGACGCCGTGAACAGGACAGACGCCCAAGCCGCGCGCGCGGGGGATGCGATAGAACGCCTCGGCGATACCCTCGCCGCTCACTCCGAGGCCATTACCCGGATTGAGTCGACGCTTATTGCAAGTAGTCAGAGCGTGTCACGGATCGAGATTGAGCAGACCAAGACCGCCGCCGATGTCATGGTGACCAGGCATCAGATCGAAGGCCTCGCCCGTGAGCTCAAAGGCCTTGGGTACGAGATCGGGGACATTCGATCTACCCGTGATCGCGAACACGGCGACTACGACGCCCGGATCAGGTCACTGGAGGGCCGCGCTTAGGCCACCGCCTCCACCACTGCCCTAAGCGTCTCATCGGCTATCGCTAGGTATCGGAGGGTGGTTTGTGGAGATTCGTGCCCTAGAACCCTCTGGACGGCGACTAGATCGCCCGTGCACTCGTAGGCGCGCGTGGCAAACGAATGGCGCAGGGCGTGCATTGTGACGCCACGTGGCAGGGCGCGCCCAACCAGTCGCCCGATCCACTCAGGGGACACGTGCCCCGAATCGGCCCCCGGAAATAGCCAGCCGGGGCCGCGGCCTTGAATCTCTACGGCGATTGATTCGGGTACTGGCACCGTCCGAGGTTTACCGCCCTTCCCGTGGACGATCAGCGACCAGCCGTGCATGTCGCGAACCAGGTCGCACCCGCGCACCTTCGCGACCTCGCCGCGACGCAACCCAAGCTCCGAGGCCAGACGCACCGCCAGACGCACACGCCAGTCAGGGGATAACCTGGCGCGGGCAATCGCGGCGGCGTCGGCTGGCCTCGGCGCGGGCGCAGACGCGCGCACCGTAGGGACGCGGGTCGGATCGACGCCGACCGCGTGGCGCTCGCTCGCCCACGCATAGAACCCGGCGACGGACTGGAGGGCGCTACGGCGCGTGTCCCGCGCCCAAACGTGCGCAGCGGACCATTCGATCACGTCGACAGTCTCCACCTCCCAGGGGCCGCGATCCACAGCGCGCGCGAAGCGCCTTAGCCAGTCGATCCGCAACCTCGTTGTAGCGACCGAGCGGCCCGATCCGAGCAGGTGCAACCGGTAATCTCCCAGTGGCGCGTCCCAGCCGGGCGGCACTAATGCTTTGCGTATAACCATGGCGACTATCCTCACCCGATCCGCTCTCTGCCGCGCGCGCTACGCCGCCGCGCCCGATCCGACGTGCGATAACGAGGCACCCAAAGTGTCCAGAATATGGACTGTGACGCAATCCCGAGGTTGCAGGTTCGAGTCCTGTCGGAGGCGCCAGCTTGTGATGCGGGT
>ERZ773233.1105-NODE-1105-length-16151-cov-5.478690_pt1 | contig 16151 bp, 13 predicted proteins | sample MGYA00580991_ERZ773233 | MGnify/ENA primary metagenome ERZ773233 (study PRJEB29015, sample SAMEA2738178) | human oral metagenome | biome: human oral; feature: human-associated habitat; material: saliva | place: China | collected 2161 ...
TGAAAATGGGCTTTAGTATAGTTAGTGTAGTATGTACGTAAGAGATGAGTTAGGTATCTTTCCTGAATGTGCTTACTCGCTTCTGCTGTCGATATCTTTTCTTCTCACCCATCGCGAGGCGGTGACTGGCTACCCAGCTGGTCACCGCCTCGCTTCGTTATACCCCCTTGGCTACTTGGGGACTTCACACGCGATACACTGTGTGCTTGTCATACGCGAGGGTTGGGGGAGTCTCTACATTATATATAGCTCCTGCGAGACGGGAGACTTGGAGGGTAGTTAGTTTTTATTACCTTTGCTTCAAAGAAACTCAAGAAGAGAAGTATTAGATGAAGCGTACAACGTACATGATGTCCATGATGATGATGATGCAGATGATGTCTGCGTCGGGCTCGTCACATCTGTACTTCGCATAGTCGAATCTCTAAGATATTACGTAAGCCCGCTGCAGTCCATGATTGCAGCGGGCTGTGCTTTTATAGCACCTCCCCATTTACTCCCCATTACTATTCACCCCACAAACAACGACGAAGACAATGAGCAAGAACGTATCTACCCTGGCCCTCCACCACGCTTTCGATCCCACTGCAAACTGCGGCTCCACTGCAGTGCCCCTTTATCAGGCGAATGCCTTCGCTTTTGATAGTACTGACCACGCTGCTGGGGTCTTTGACCTGCAGATCCCTGCCTACCTCTATACCCGCCTCAATAACCCCACGACCGACGTCCTCGAGCAGCGCCTGGCAGCCCTTGAAGGTGGTGTCGGTGCCATCGCTACGGCAAGTGGTATGAGCGCTATCGCTACGACGATCTTCACCCTGCTGCGTGCTGGGGACCATATCGTAGCCTCCTCCAGCGTCTACGGCGGTACGTACAATCTCTTGAGCGTCACACTGCCCCGCCTTGGTATCACGACTACCTTCGTCGATGCCCAAGATCCTAAGAACTTCGAGGCAGCTATCCAGCCCAATACCAAGCTCGTCTATACCGAGACGCTGGGCAACCCCAAGCTCGACTTCGTCGATATCGCGGCCGTAGCTGATATTGCTCATGTTCACGGCCTCCCCCTCGTCGTGGACAATACGCTGACGCCCGTACTCTGCCGCCCCATCGATCATGGTGCTGATATCGTGATCTATTCGCTGACGAAGTACTTCTGCGGTAATGGTACGGCGATGGGTGGTGCAGTGATCGACTCGGGTAAGTTCGACTGGACGAATGGTAACTTCCCTGACTTCACCGAGCCTAGCCCAGGTTATCATGGATTGATCTATAGTGAAGCCTTTGGCCCAGCAGCCTTCATCGCTCGTGTACGCGTCGAGGGACTACGTGATCTAGGCGCCTGCCTTAGCCCCACCAATAGCTTTATCTTCCTTCAGGGGCTAGAGACCCTCTCCCTACGCCTCCGTCATGCTAGTCAGTCTGCTCTGGAGATAGCTCAGTGGCTCCAGCGTCATCCTGCAGTCGAATGGGTGCGCTACCCAGGTCTCGAGGGAGATCCATATCATAACATCTGCCAGCGACACCTCGATGGGGGCTTCGGCTGTATCATCACCTTTGGTCCGAAGGGAGGCTATGAAGCCGCCAAGGCTGTCGTCGATGGGCTCAAGCTCTTCCGCATAGTGGCTAATCTAGGAGATACGAAGTCGCTCGTCATTCACCCAAGTAGTACGACTCACAGACAGCTTTCTGAGGAGCAGCAGCTCTCAGCAGGTGTCACTCCCGACCTCGTACGTCTCTCCATCGGGCTCGAAGACCTAGTAGACCTCAAGGCCGATCTAGAGCAAGCACTCTCAGGAGCTACACAGCATGCTTAAGGAGATCACGATACCCCGCTTCGAAGCTAGTCAGGGGGAAGTCTACCACGACTTCCCTCTGACCTACGAGGTGGCAGGCCCTCGTCTTGGCACAGCCCCCTTGGTCTTAGTCAACCATGCCTTAACGGGCAACTCCTCCGTCACAGGAGAAAAAGGCTGGTGGAACGAGCTCATCAGTGAGGCGGGGGCGATCTCCCCTAAGCACTACACCATCCTTGCCTTCAATATCCCCGGCAATGGCTACGATGGGCGAGAGAGCCCAAGGGCTGATCGCTTCTCGCTGAAGGATGTCGCCGAGCTCTTTCTACTGGGACTAGACCAGCTGGGCGTGAAGGAGCTCTATGCTATCATCGGCGCCTCTATGGGAGGAGCCCTAACGTGGCAAATGGCCTTCCTCCGTCCTCAGCTAGCGAAGATGATCTTCCCCATCGCCTGTGACTACCGAGCTTCGGATTGGCTCCTGACACAGACACTCATTCAGAGGCAGATACTAGCCAATTCATCAGATCCCCTGCGAGATGCTCGCATCCATGCTATGGCATGCTACCGCACTCCACAGTCGCTCAATGCCCGCTTCACCAGCTCGCGTGCTTCAGATGGATCCGGGAGCTACGCTGTAGAGCAGTGGCTTCGCTACCATGGTGACACGCTCAAGAAGCGCTTCCTCCTCTCCGCCTATGGGGTGATGACGCACCTCACCGCCACGATCGGGGTATGCACCGATGCCAAAGAGCTCTCAAGTATCGCCTCGGACATTCACCTCGTCTCCATCGATAGCGACCTCCTCTTCACGCATGATCGTGCCCAAGCGACCTACGAAGCGCTTGTATCGCACAAGGCCAACACCTACTTCCACACGATCCACTCCATCCATGGGCACGATGCCTTCCTCATGGAGTACGAACAGCTGAACCGCATCATCCAACCCTACTTCCCCACACCGCTATGAAGCTACTGAAGTTTGGAGGCAAGTCCCTTGATGATGGCCAAGGGATCGCCCAAGTCCTATCCATCATCACCGATAACTATGCACAGGGTGAAGCTCCCGTAGTTGTAGTCTCGGCCCGGGGAGCTACGACAGACACGCTCCTTGAGCTCATCGCCCAAGCTCGAGAAGGGAAGCCCTATGAGGATGCCCTCGCTCGCTTTTGGATCTATCAGCAGGGAAATACCTCACTCCACTTTGAGCAGGAGAGGGAGCTCCTATCTAGGTTGCTCTTGGGCATCTCGCTACTAGGGGAGTGTAGCCCGCAGGTCGAGGATGAGATCATCAGCCTCGGGGAAGTCATCTCCTCCCAGTTCGTCGCCTACCAGCTACGGCAGCGAGGGCTACCTGCCATCGCCCTCGACTCGGGAGACTTCCTCGTGACGGATAGTCAGTTTGGCTCCGCCTCGGTAGATCTAGAGCGATCCGAAGCTCGCTGTCGCAGTCGCTTTGCCGATTTACCGAAGGACAGTCTCCCCATCGTCACGGGCTTCATCGCCCGTGACGTCCAAGGTAGACGGACGACCCTAGGGCGCAACGGAAGTAATTATAGCGCCGCCCTCCTAGCGAACTTCCTCGGAGCATCTCTGCTAGAGAACTACACCCACATCGATGGGATCTATACGGCCGACCCCGCTCTAGTACCCGAAGCCCGCAAGATCGAGGAACTCTCCTATGCCGAGGCGGCAGAGCTCTCCCAGTTCGGAGCAGAGATCCTACACACCAAGACCATTGAGCCCCTACAAGCCAAGCGCATCCCTCTGCGTGTGCTGAGCACCTTCGACTACGGCGACGCTCACAATGGCACCCTCATCTCCTCCTATGCTCGTCGGGACAAAGTACGAGCACTAGCCTCCCTGCCCAAGCAGGCACTCATCCACTTCGAGGGGCGGAATATGCTCGGGCGCCCTGGGATCGACGCACGTATCTTCAAGGCCTTCGACAGCGTAGGCGTCAGTGCCGGCATGGTCTCTCAGGGATCGACCGAGCGAGGGATCGCCATCGTCGTCAAGGAATCTGATGCTGATCGCGCCATAGAGGCTCTCCGCGGGGAGTTCCCTCAAGATCTCTCCGAAGGGCTTATCACCGAGATCTATGCAGTCAGACAGATGGTCATCGTAGCGCTCATCGGGCTCAGTCTTCGCGAATTTGACCGGCCCTACCGAGCCTTAGTACGTAACCACATCCTCCCCTTACTCCTCAATAACTCGATCCCCGATAACACCGTCTGCCTCCTGATCGACGAGCGCAATCGACGCAAAGCGCTCAATGTCATCCACGGTGAGCTCTTCGAGCGTCCCAAGCGCATCCATCTAGCGATTATCGGCACCGGGAATGTCGGAGGAGAACTCATCGATCAGCTCATCCGACAGCGTGGGCAACTCTGTCAGCAGAAGAATATCGACCTCCGCATCTTCGCCATAGCGAACTCCCGCCAGCTCCTCATCGACCGAGAGGGCATCGGGGAGGGTTGGCGTGAAGCACTGCAGCACAAGCCCTACCACGGCGACCTCCCTGAGGATCTCGTCTTCTTCGGTAAGGAGCTTGCTCTGGAGAACATGATCCTCGTGGACAATACCACCTCTAAGCACATCGCCCAGAGATACCCCTACTTCGCCGAAGGAGGCTTCGACATCGTCTCCTCAAACAAGAAGGCGAACATCGCTCCCTATGATCAGTACCTGCATCTTCGCCAAGTCCTGCGGGACTTCCGCCGTAGTTACCGCTATGAGACCAATGTAGGTGCTGGGCTCCCGCTGATCGACAATCTTAAGCTCCTTCACCTCGCAGGAGAGCGTATCACCCGCATACATGGGCTCTTCTCTGGCAGTCTCAGCTATATCTTCAACCGACTCTCCGAGGCTCCTGAGCTCTCCTTCCGTCAGATCGTCGAGGAGTCTGCCGCTCTAGGGCTCACCGAGCCTGATCCCCGAGAGGATCTCAGTGGAGAGGATGTCGTGCGCAAGGTGCTCATCCTCGTGCGAGAGCTCGATGTGCCAGCAGAGCTCGCCGATGTCCAGTGGGACAATCCTGTCCCCGAGGGTCTACGCTCGCTCTCCCTCCAGGACTTTTGGGCACGATTTGGCGAGCTTGAGGAGACGATCAAGTCACTGCGCTCAGCCTGCGCCCCAGACGAAGTACTCCGCTATGTGGGAGATATACGCTGGGATGACCAGCTCCAGCAGGCGACACTCTCGGCTGGTCTGCGTCGGGTGAAGAAGTCCTCCCCGCTAGGTCGTGTGAGTGGTGCTGATAGTTGCTTCGAGATCTACACCGAGAGCTACGGATCCCAGCCCATAGTCATCCAGGGAGCTGGTGCAGGTGCTGTCGTGACGGCACGTGGGGTCTTCGGCGACGTCCTGCGCCTAGCCGAAGGGTATGACTCCTAGCCTCCCTGCTCTTCCTACCAGCCAGCCCCATTCTGTGAGCTGGCTGGTGAGCTTTAGTGCCATACCCTGGCTCCAGACCGTCTCGCCACGATATACCTAACCGGGGTGTCACGATATACGTAACCGACAGATCACAATATACCCAACACGGCAGTCACAATAGGCCTAATCTTTAGCACCCCATCGACCTCCACGCTGAACGAAGAGTAGCCACGCTCCTCCGTGGGTAACCAAGGGAGCTCATCGTCTCCTAGAGGCCTAAGATGAAGCTAGGCATCACCCACCCTCTCTAGCAGTATCACACGAAGGTGAAAGGTGGCTAAGCTACTCCGCCTTTTTCATTACCTTTGAGTAAGACAATTTTTATCTATTACACCACTAACTCGCCACTACTATGATTCTCGAGACAAGCTGGGAAGTCTGCAACAAGATGGGAGGCATCTATACCGTCCTCTCCTCACGTGCTGACATCATGACCCAAAGACACCCCCATGACGTTTGCTTTATTGGGCCTCTCCTTGCTCAAGAAGGAGAGCCTCTCCCCCTCGACTTCATCCCTGGCGAGATCCCCGAGCTAGCCTCTTGGGCGAAGGAGGTACTCCCCACCCTCGGCCTGCGGGTCAAGACGGGGCACTGGTCTGTAGCCGGTGAACCTCCCGTACTGCTCGTAGACTTCACTCCACTGTGGGATAGGAAGGGGAGCTTCTTCTTCGACCTATGGAAGGCCTATGGCCTAGAGAGCGACAAGGGCTACGGTGACTACGATGAGAGTTGTCTCTTCGGTATCGCAGCAGCTGAGCTGATGGCAAGTATCGCTTCGCATCTAGGCGGACACACACGTGCGATCTTCAATGAGTGGCAGACCGCAGCAGGGCTATTATGGCTTCATCTCCACGCCCCAGAGATCGAGACCCTCTTCATCACCCATGCGACCACGGTAGGACGATCGATCGCTGGCAACCACAAGGAGCTCTATACCTATATGGAGGCCTACAATGGCGATCAGATGGCACGTGAGCTGGGCGTCGAAGCCAAGCATGCCGTTGAGAAGCTCGCAGCCCACACAGCTACGACCTTCGCTACCGTGAGCAAGCTCACAGCAAGGGAAGCTAAGCAGCTCCTCGAGCGTGAACCTGTCGTCCTCCCCAACGGCTTCCGCTGTGGTAGCTCCCCCTTCTCTTCCGCTTACCGAGCTAAGCGCAAGAAGGCACGCAAGCGCCTGAGCCAAGTAGCCTCACGCCTCTATCATCAAGAGATCAGCAGTGACGAGGCCTTCTTCATCTCACTCGGCGGGCGCTACGAGTACCGCAATAAGGGGATCGACCTCTACCTAGAGTCCCTCTACCGCTTCAGAGAAAGCTATCAGGGCGAGCGAGACATCGTCGCCTTCCTCCTGGTACCAGCATGGGAAGCAGGGCCTCGCACCGAACTGCAGTACCTGCTCAATCACCCTACAGAGACGCAGGAGCAAGCCCTCCAGTATCCCTGCCTATCCCATTGGCTCTACAATACCGAGAGCGACCGAGCCGTAGCGCACATCCGTCATCGTGGCTTGGATCGGGTCGATAGCAAGGTCAAGGTGATCTTCGTCCCCTGCTACCTCAACGGTCTAGATGGGATCTTCGACCTCACCTACTACGATCTACTCGTCGGGATGGATCTCACGGTCTACCCCAGCTACTACGAGCCTTGGGGCTACACCCCACTCGAGAGCATCCGCTACGGAGTACCGACGATCACGACGACCCTAGCGGGCTTCGGCCTGTGGGCAGAAGAGGAGCAGATGAAGAAGCCCTTCGCCACCAGCCCCCACAAACCAGTGCATGTGCTAGAGCGCACGGATCAGAACATCCCCGAGGCGATCGACCGCATCGCTGGATTCATCGCCGAGCAGGTCGCCCTTAGCCCCGAAGAGAGCAAAGCCCAGCGTAAGCTCGCCTTTGACCTCGCCAAACAAGCAGACTGGTCACTCTTCTACCGTCACTACGAAGAGGCTTACCAGTAGTCGCTGACCGTGGGGCTCATGGGAAAGCAGTAACTTTGTGTTCCCTAGCGCACTCCAGCCGTGTGCTAGGGAACACTTCATTTGATAGCACCCTCATGCAAGAAGCCTATAGCAAGGACGACCTCGATCAGGCCGTCGAGACCCTCCGCCGTGGTGGCATCATCCTCTACCCGACAGATACCGTCTGGGGTATCGGCTGTGATGCGACCAACGAAGAAGCCGTGCGTAAGATCTACGACCTCAAGCGCCGTGCCGACAGCAAGAGCATGCTCGTCCTCGTGGCCGAGACCTATGAGGTAGAGCGTCTCGTGCGTGAAGTCCCCGATGTAGCCTTCGACCTTATGGAGATGGTTGTACGACCTATTACGATCATCTATAGCCAGGCCTCAGGGGTCGCTCCTAGCCTGCTCGGTGAGGACAATAGTCTCGGCATACGACAGACGAGAGAGCTCTTCTCCTCCGCCCTATGCAAGCGACTACGCCGCCCCATCGTCTCTACATCTGCCAACATCAGTGGTGAGCCTACACCGATATTCTTCTCAGGCATCAGCCCCGAGATCCTCGAGGGAGTAGACTACATCGTCCGTTACCGCCAGGAGGACAAGACACGTCGAGAGCCCTCACAGATCATTAAGTTAGGTCCTACGGGACAAGTCGAGGTCATCCGCCCCTAATCCTTACCCTATCTAAGCCCTTAGCCTCCTATCCCTATGCAGCTAGCCCGTCCATGGATCACTCCCTACCTCGATAGGCTGATACAATGGCGCGAAAAGCACATCAGCGAGCGGTACTTCATCCTCTTGCTAAGCCTCTTCATCGGTGTCACCATGGCACTCGTGGCGGGCTTTTTGAAGTTCATCATCCATCATATCGAGACCTTCGTGCTGAGTCAGACGGAGGAGCATAGTTACTTCTTCCTGCTCTTCCCAGCTCTTGGGGTCTTGCTCTCGCTACTCTTCGTCCGATACATCGTACGTGATGATATAGGGCATGGAGTGACGAAGGTACTTAGTGCCATCTCCCAGCGTAAGAGCCGCATCAAGCCACACAATACCTGGTCATCACTCCTAGCTAGCGCACTGACCATCGGCTTGGGGGGATCTGTCGGGGCAGAGTCACCGATCGTCCTCACTGGTGCTGCCGTAGGATCCAACTTTGGGCGTCTCTTCCGTCTGGAGCAACGCAATCTCATGCTCCTCATCGGCTGTGGGGTAGCAGGGGCATTGGGAGGAGTCTTTAAGGCGCCTATCACCGGACTGGTCTTTGTCATCGAGGTGCTACTCCTAGACCTGACGATGGCTTCGGTCTTACCGCTTCTGATCAGTTCGGTATCGGCAGCCTCAGTCGCCTACATCATCTCGGGCAAAGAGATCCTCTTCCAGTTCATCCAGACCGACCCCTATCACATCGAGCGCATCCCGCTGATGATCCTACTAGGGGTCGTATGTGGGCTCATGTCACTGTACTTCTCCAAGACGATGTTCCGCGTAGAGGGAGAACTGAAGCGAATCAAGGATTACCGCCTACGCTATCTCATCTCTGCTCTCATCCTCTCGCTACTCATCTTCCTCTTTCCTCCACTTTATGGAGAGGGCTATGACTCAGTGAATATCCTCCTAGACGGGCAATACACCCAGCTCCTGGATGGGAGCTTCTTTGGACCCTTCACCAGCTCCTATTGGGTAGTGTTTGCTTTCTTCCTTTTCACTGTACTCTTTAAGGTCTTTGCCTCTGTCGCTACCAATTCGGGAGGAGGCTGTGGTGGGCTCTTTGCTCCTACGCTCTTCGTCGGCGGACTGACGGGCTTCATCTTCTCCTACCTGGTGAACTACTTTAGTTCACTCAACGTCTTTATCTCCCCTAAGAACTACATCCTCCTCGGGATGGCAGGTCTTATGGCAGGTGTGATGCATGCCCCACTCACGGGAGTATTCCTCATCGCAGAGCTATCAGGAGGATACGATCTTTTCCTTCCCTTGATGCTGGTCTCGCTGACCTCCTTTGCTACCATCCGGATCTTCATGCCACACAGCATCTACTCGCTACGTCTAGCTGAGCAGGGCAAGCTCCTCACCCACCAAAAGGATACTGCGGTACTGACACTGATGAATCTGGAGAATGTCCTAGAGCATGACTTCGAAGTAGTTCATCCCGAGATGACTCTCGGGGAGATGGTCAAGGTCATCTCTGTCAGCCATCGTAATTCCTTCCCTGTGGTCAATGCCTCGGGGATCCTCGTAGGTATCGTGGAGCTGGATAATGTACGTAACATCATGTTCCGCCCCGAGCTCTATGAGCGCTACCAAGTACGCCGTATCATGGTTGCTCCCGAAGTGAAGATCCAGGCTTCGATGCCGATGACAGAGGTGATGCGCCTGTTTGATGAGACGAAGGAGTGGAAGATGCCCGTCGTCGATGACGAAGGTCGCTACCTTGGGTTTATCAGCAAGAGTACCATCTTCAACAACTACCGAGAGGTACTCAATGCCACCTTCATCGGAGACTAAGCACCCAGTATTCAAGTAGGATATATGACCCCAGCAAAGCGTGTAGGCGCTCGCTCTATCTCTCAGATACCACCCGAGATCCTCGAGCAAATCAATCGTGGCGAGCTCGAAACAGCCAACCTCACCGAATGGCTAGCTGTAGACCAAGTAGCCCTACTACAGCATCAGCTCCACCTCTTAGGACGTGACGAGTATCTTCCCATGCTTTTGGCTCAGATACGTGACCAAAAGAAGCCCTCTACCCATAGCACCTGTAGAGTGATCGGTCGCACTCTTGGACAACTCACCCTTCAGCATAAAGACGAAGCCCTGCTACACCAGCTAGCCTCGCACAAGTCTGATATGCTCCGGTGCTGGGCAGCCTATGCTCAGCCCTACACCACCCTTCAGGATGGACTGAAGTACATCTACCCATTCGCTCAAGATACCCACTTCGGAGTACGTGAGGTCGCTTGGTTCTCCCTCCGTCAGCATATCATAGAAGAGCTAGATGAGGCACTGCAGTCTCTAGCACATTGGGCGAAGGATCCAAACGAATACATTCGTCGCTTTGCCTGCGAAGCTACTCGCCCCTGTGGGGTATGGTGCGAACATATCACCCAGCTTAAGCAGACTCCAGAGCTAGGCTTACCTATCCTGACGCCCCTAAGTAGAGACACCTCACGCTACGTACAGAATAGTGTCGGCAATTGGCTCAACGATGCGTCCAAGACCCAACCTAAGTTCGTCGAGACGCTATGTGAGGCTTGGCTAAGAGAGCATGACTGCTCGGAGACAAGATATATCACCAAGCGTGCTCTACGTAGCCTCAATAAATAACACTCCCCTATGGCTCATCCATACACACCTACCATCATCTACGAGGACAACCATCTGCTCTGTGTCGCTAAGCGTCCTGGGGAGATCGTCCAAGGCGATAAGACGGGCGATGAGCCCATGAGCGAAGCACTCAAGGGCTGGCTCAAAGTGAAGTACAGCAAACCAGGGAATGTCTATCTCGGTGTCATCCACCGCTTAGACCGTCCCGTAGGAGGGCTTTTGATCTTCGCCAAGACAAGTAAAGCCCTCAGCCGAATGAACGAACTCTTCCGTAAGGGGGACGTATCCAAGCGCTACTGGGCGATCGTCACTGCTCGTCCGCCTAAAGTAGCGGATACGGTGGAGCAATGGCTCGTACGCAACGAACAGCAGAATAAAAGCTACATCGCTCGTCAGGGTGAAGCCACCCCAGGAGCCAAGCTCGCTCGCCTCTCCTACCGACTCCTTGCCTCAGGCGAACGCTATCACCTCGTCGAGATAGAGCTTCACACAGGACGCCACCATCAGATCCGCTGTCAGCTCGCCTCGCTAGGCTGTCCTATCCGAGGAGATCTGAAGTATGGTGCCCCTCGAAGCAATCCCGATGCGAGTATCAGCCTCCTCTCTCGGAGGATCCTCTTCACTCACCCCGTCTCAGGAGAGCGCATTGACCTCGTCGCTCCTGTTCCTGACGAGCGTCTCTGGAAAGAGCTCGAGCAAGCGATCCGCTAGTTCCCCTTCGCTCCTTCCTCTTTTACGCATAAGCCAACGACTCCCGCCACACGACTAGATCAGTCTCGGCGGGAGTCGTTTGTCTTTTAGTCAGAAGCTCACTGTGTTATTCCTACCTTCTGACAAGGCCAGCTCATCCCATCACTCCGCTAGGAACCTCTTCCGATGCCATTAGAAACAAAGCCCTAGGGTCGTTACTAACTAACTTTTCATTCATTCGTATTGGACTTTCCGTTCGTTAGTAATACTTTCATCAAATCATTCCTAACGAACCAATCTTCTTTATCCTATCAAAGTCAGCCATCCTCTCGTCTGAGAATGTTCTCTCCATAGATAAATCCCTTGTCCACCTTGGGTAGTAACCCAAGCAAGCAATGGTGACACCAAGCGAAGCAATACAAAAAGCCACCCGTAGCAGTCCACAAAGGAATACTACGGGTGGCTACTTGCTCTAGGATCTAGAGCCGATAGAGGGAGGCTAGCTAAAAGGGTAGCTGGGGGAGGTTAAACTTATGCTCCTTGAGTCGAGCGAGAAGCTCCTTTCCCTGCGTGGTCAGAGACACAAGCACCTGACGGCGATCCTCCTTGCCGAGGCTACGGGTAAGGAGTTCCTTTCCCTCGAGTGCATTGAGCACCTTAGACGTAAGGGGAGGACGGCATCCTGTTTGTTCGCTGACGAAGGAAGCCGTGACGCAGTCCTCACCGATAGCACAGAGCACCATAGCTCCATTCAGCGTTAGCCCGAAGGTTTCCTCAAGGTCTCCTTCGAGCTGAGCCAATGCCCGAGCGAGATCTCGCATCAGGCAGATTGATTGCACATGTTCCATAGTGCAAAGTTAGATGAAGAGATTGACACGTGAGCGCTCAGCCCGCTCCATATACGAAGCGACTCCTCCGATCGTGACTTCATCCAAAAGCTCCTCTCGCTGAATACCCAGTACATCCATCGACATCTGACAAGCGATGAACTCCACACCTGCATCTAGGGCCTGCTGGCGGAGAGACTCCAGACTATCTACCCCCTTGCTACGCATGAGATAGCGCATGAGCTTGGGGCCAATGCCACAGAAATTCATCTTTGAGAGTCCCAAGGAGCGAGAGTCCGAAGGGAGCATCCAGCCAAAGAGACGAGCTAGGAAATCCTTCTTGGTCGAAGGCTTCTGCTCCTTCTTAAGCGCAGCAAGCCCCCAGAAGGTAAAGAAGATGCTGACCTTAGTTCCCGTAGCAGCTGCACCATTAGCGAGGATGAAGGTCGCCAGTGTCTTGTCTAGGTCTTCACTGAAGAGAATAAAGGTCTTGCCCTGGGCCGTGTCTTGCACCTGGGCAGAAGCTATAGCACAAGGGCTAGCCTTCTCGATCTCGACGAGCTGAACGCCCCCTTGCGTACGATGCCCCAAGAAGCGATGCCCCGTAGAGTGACACCAAGCCTCTGCATCACGAGGGAAGCCTGCATCCGTAGCGCTGATCTCAAGGACATCACCTGTCGCGAGCTCTTCCATCGCCTGCTTCAGGCGCAGGATCGGCCCTGGACACTGCAGTCCACAAGCATCGAGCTTGACTCGCTGGCTCGAGGGAGAGGATACAGCCGATGAAGAGGGCTTCTCCGAAGGAGTCCCATGGAAGCCTTCGGGCTGAGGCAGAGGAGCCGTAGCCGCTAGGTAGGTCTTGATCCCTCCGACAAGGTTACGCACCTGCTGGTAGCCATGCGCTCGGAGGATATTCGATGCGAGATAGCCTCGTAGCCCGACACCACAGAAGAGCCAGACGGGCTTCTCTCTCGGGATCTCCCCAAGGCGATCACGCAGATCATCAAGAGGGATATTCACCGCTCCAGGGAGACTCGCCAAGGAGGCCTCGTGGACTGTCCGCACATCGACTAGGGTGACTTCATCATGATTGATCTCACGAAGCTCTCTCCAGTAGAGCGGGGTCATCTTCCCGCTGAGGATATTACTGGCCACATAGCCTGAGATAGCTACAGGATCCTTAGCCGACGAGAAGGGCGGTGCATAGGCATGCTCCAAGCGAGTGAGCGCTTCGACCGTCTCCCCTTGCTTAATCACTAGGGCATACTGGTCGATACGTGTATCGACACCAGTGTAGCCGACGACTTGCGCTCCATAGAGACGACCATCTGTGGGTGAGAAGGTGATCTTAATGTCCAAGGGCAAGGCTCCAGGGTAATACCCTGCATGCGATGCCGTGTGGATGGTAGCTGAGAGGTAGGGGATCCCCAGTTGCTTCAGGCGCTTGGCTGGCAGTCCAGTGGTAGCGACCGTAAGATCAAAGACCTTAGCGATAGCCGTCCCGATGGATCCTTCGTACTTCTGCTGGTTACCTAGGTGCATGTTATCAGCGACCAAGCGTGCCTGACGATTGGCTGGCCCTGCGAGGTAGTTTAGCCAAGGCTTACCTGTCAGAGGATGTGGATACTCGATAGCATCCCCCACGGCATAGATATGCTCATCGGAGGTCTGCAGGTACTCGTTCACGTAGATTCCTCGTGCTTGTCCTAGCTCGAGGCCTGCTTCCTCTGCCAAGCGGGTCTCGGGTCGTACCCCGATGGAGAGGAGGACAAGGTCAGTCTTCAGCGCTATCCCCGACTTCAAGTGTACGGTCAGCTCTCCTTCTTCTTGAGAGAAGGACTCGACCACTTGCTCCAGGTAAAGCTGTACTCCGTGCTCCAAGAGATGCTGATGCACGAAGGAAGCCATAGAGAAGTCGATCGGTGCCATCACCTGATCGGCCATCTCGACGATGGCGACTTCGGCTCCCGCTTCCTTCAGATTCTCGGCCATCTCTAGCCCAATGAATCCAGCACCGACGATCACTGCACGGCGCACTCCTCGCTCTGTGATGAAGGACTTGATACGATCCGTATCGGAGACATTACGTAGCGTGAAGATCCCCTCGAGCCCAATCCCTGGCAGGGGAGGACGCACAGGAGAAGCTCCTGGAGAGAGGAGGAGCTTGTCATACGGCTCTGTATACTCACGTCCGTCTGCCGTCTTCACCCGCACGGACTTACCCACTCGGTCGATAGCGATGACCTCACTCTGGGTACGGACATCTACCTGGAAACGCTTCCCAAAGGCTTGGGGAGTCTGGACGAAGAGGCGGTCACGCTCCTCGATGACGCCCCCGATATAGTAGGGCAAACCGCAGTTAGCATAGGAGATATGCTCCCCCTTCTCAAAGAGGATGATCTCAGCATCCTCTGTCAATCTTCTCAAGCGAGCAGCTGCGGTAGCTCCGCCTGCTACCCCACCTACGATGAGGTAGCGTGGTCGTTTATGGTTCATTTGCATTGTCTTGGTGTCTTGCATTCAGTCATATGGGGGCAGATAGTTTCCACCGTGAAATTACAACAAAGGTAAATAATCCTTGCTGCACTAAAAAGTTTCCACCAAGAAACACTTGCAATAGAAGTCTGAGAGCGGGATAAATGGATCAGGTTTATCTCCAGAAATAGCTTGCTCTCCTCCCTTGTATCTACCCTTGCTCTTCTAGGCTCATCCTTTTAAGGCACTAAGGTCTGCCCAGCTGAGACGAGACGAGCGACACTAAGGCACAAGCCTTATAGCTACAAAATAGCCACCCCAAGAGCCAAAGAAAGCTCTTGGGGTGGCAGCTAAGCACAGTGAAGCAGACAGATTAGTCTGCCCTGCCCGAGAGATGGATCACTACATACTCGCTCTGCGTACCGATGCGGTACTTCCCTCCCCAGATACCGATACCGCTACTCACGTAGTACTGCGTCTTACCACGGCGGTGATAGCCGTGCGAACGCTCATACATCCGATCGACGAGGAGGTTGAGTGGGAAGACCTGCCCTCGATGGGTATGCCCCGAGAGCTGGAAGTCTACACCAGCGAGCTCAGCCTGCTCGAGGTGGTGAGGCTGGTGATCAAGGACTAGGATCGGCTTCGAGGGGTCTAGCCCTGCGGTGAGTTGCTGGAGCGACTTGCGCCCCTGATTCGTCTCATCATCTCGCCCGATGAGGTAGACCGCATCGCCGAAGGTAGCCACCGAGTCGCACAGGAGCTGGATCTTCGTTTGGCTAAGAAACTGCCTACGATGGGCTTCTCCACCGAGGTACTCGTGATTGCCAAGGCTCGCATAGATGGGAGCTTCGATACGATTGAGCACTTCAGCCAATCTATCCTCTACTACGGGACGCACATCACCATCGACGATATCGCCAGCGATCAAGACGAGGTCGGGCTTCTCCGCATTGATGCGCTCCACCCAGCCCTCTAGCTCATCTCGCCCGATCGTGTAGCCTAGATGTAGGTCACTGATCCCGATGATCTTGAGGGGCTTCTCCAAGGGCTTCTCCACCTGAATATCCAGGGGCACACGGACCTTCCGATGGTAGGTATAGCTTCCCCACGAAAAGATCACTATGAGCACACAGAGCACTCCGCCAGCCAGAGGCCAGCTCGGCTGAAGCCATGGACGAAGCAGAGGAATGAGACGCAGGAGATCTATCGCCAGGAAGATCATCACCAGATAGAGCAGGTACACTATCCAGCTCATCTCTAGGGGATAAAAGATACGTGTGACTGCAACGGGGATCTGCGTACGCAAGATAAAGCTGAGCACCACCACGATGAAGATCAGCCCCCAGCCAAGACCAATGATCCAGCGCCAGAGAGGGGGAAGAGGAGCCAAGGTAGCTAGGCGCCACCCCGAGTAGCCTACCCCTGTGAGCATCAGGAGCAAGGCGGAGATAATTATATTCATCAATTCTACGATTTAGCGTTAGCAAAGATACGTTTTAGCTAAGCAAAAGGCGCGCCAACGAATCCCCTCTCCTCCTTAGGGGCAACAGTATTACCTCAAAAGGGGCATCAGTAGTACCTCTCCAGAGGCAACAGTAGTGCCACCCGAGGGGCATCAGTAGTGCCTACTAGT
>ERZ773233.1106-NODE-1106-length-16148-cov-14.053191_pt1 | contig 16148 bp, 16 predicted proteins | sample MGYA00580991_ERZ773233 | MGnify/ENA primary metagenome ERZ773233 (study PRJEB29015, sample SAMEA2738178) | human oral metagenome | biome: human oral; feature: human-associated habitat; material: saliva | place: China | collected 2161 ...
CTGGGGAAGTGCAGGCTCTTAGAGGAATCAGCTTTTCTGTGGATCGTGGAGAAACGCTTGCAATCGTTGGGGAGTCTGGTTCAGGGAAATCAGTTACTGTGCAGACGATTATGAGATTGATACCGATGCCTCCAGGAGAAATTAAAAATGGAGAAATTCTTTTTGATGGGGAAGATTTGGTAAAAGCTCCTCTTGAGAGAATGCGTGAACTTCGTGGAAGAAAAATTGGAATGATATTTCAAGATCCTATGACATCGCTTAATCCGACTATTAAAGTTGGAAAGCAAATTATGGAAGGGATTTTGATTCATAAAAAAGTAACAAAGGAAGAGGCAAAGCAAAAAGCAGTTGAAATGCTTAGAAAAGTTGGAATTCCTAAACCTGAAGAAAGATTTCATCAGTATCCGCATGAATTTTCTGGAGGAATGCGGCAAAGGGCTGTTATTGCGATTGCTCTTTCGTGTGAGCCAGACCTGCTAATTTGTGATGAGCCGACAACAGCTTTGGATGTTACGATTCAGGCACAGATTCTAGATTTGATAAATGAATTGAAGAAAGAACTGAATATTGCAGTAATACTTATAACGCATGATCTGGGTGTAGTTGCTGAAACTGCCGATAGAGTAGTTGTTATGTATGCTGGAGAAAAATTGGAGGAAGCTCCTGTAAGGGAACTGTTTAAAAATCCAAAACATCCATATACTTGGGGACTTTTAAAATCACTGCCAAGATTGGATATGAAAATTGGAGAAAAATTGGCTTCAATTCCGGGGACACCTCCAGATTTGCTTAATCCACCTGTGGGAGATCCATTTGCGGCACGTTCTGAATATGCGATGAAAATTGACTATGAAAGAAAACCTCCGTTAATTGATTTGGGAAATGGGCACTTTGTAAAATCGTGGCTATATGTAAAGGGTGCTCCAAAAATAAAATCTCCTTTTGAATCGGAAGAAGAAAACAAAGGAACGGAGGGGAAATAATGGCATCGAATGAAAATAAAAAAGAAAAATTAATAGAAATGAAAAACTTGAAAAAATATTTTCCAATGAAAAAAAGACAAGTTCTAAAGGCTGTGGAAAATGTCACAATGGATATTTACAAAGGTGAAATTTTAAGTCTTGTGGGAGAGTCAGGGTCTGGAAAGACAACGCTTGGAAGAACTGTCAGCAGACTTTATGCAAAGACAAATGGAGATATTTTGTTTAATGGAAAGCCAGTAGAAGAATATGGAAGAAAAGAATTTACAAAAAAAGTTCAGATGATATTTCAAGATCCGCAGGCTTCGCTTAATCCAAGAATGACAGTTGGAGATATTATTGCCGAAGGAATTGATCTTCATAAGCTGGCAAGCTCAAAGCAGGAAAGAATGGAAAAAGTCTATAAATTGTTGGAAATTGTTGGATTAAACAGGGAACATGCAAGCCGTTTTCCACATGAATTTTCAGGTGGGCAAAGACAGAGAATTGGGATTGCAAGAGCGCTTGCGGTTGATCCTGAAGTGCTTGTGTGTGATGAGCCGATTTCAGCTCTGGATGTGTCGATTCAGGCTCAAGTTGTAAATTTATTAAAGGATTTGCAAAGGGAAAGAAACTTGACATTGTTATTTATTGCCCATGACTTGTCGATGGTAAAATATATTTCAGACAGGGTGGCAGTTATGTATCGTGGAAAAGTGGTTGAACTGGGAACTCCTGAAGCTGTTTACGGCGATCCTGTTCACAGCTACACAAAATCACTTATTTCAGCTGTGCCAATAGCAGATCCTGATTATAAAAAGACAAAGAAAATTGATATGGATGAATCATATTTGAGAAGTCCGATGGGAGATGTGTCTGAAATAGAGGTTATTCCTGAAACGCCTGAATTAACAGAATATAGACCTGGGCATTTTGTAGAAACTTCTTTTTTAAAGGAAAAGGGGCTAATTTAGTAAAATTTGAATATTTTTAAAATAATTTTTATAAAAATTTATTGATGGAAAGGAATTGTTGAGATATGAAAAAAACTTTTTTAATACTTTGCTTAATGTTATCAATGTTTATTGTTTCTTGTGGAAAAGGGGGAAAAGGCTCGGGAAATTCAGTATCATTTAATATGGAAGCTGAGCCGACTTCATTAGATCCGCAAATTTTGACTGATATGAGCGGACTTTTTGTAACAAGTATGACTTATGAAAGTCTTGTAAGATTGAATGAAAAAAATGAAATTATTCCTGCTGGAGCTGAAAGCTGGACTAAATCAGACGATGGGAAAGTATGGACATTTAAAATTAGACAGGGGATGAAATGGTCAAATGGAGATCCAGTTACAGCTAAAGACTATTACAACGGTATAAAAAGAGGAATTGAACCAAAAACAGCCTCTGAATACGCATTTCTTGCCTATTATATTGAAAATGCGGAAGATTATAATACTGGAAAATTAAAGGATTTTGGAAAAGTTGGGATAAAGGCAAAGGATGACTACACACTTGAATTTACATTGTCACAACCTGCACCATTCTTCTTAAAAACGTTAATTATGCCAATTTATTTTCCAGTTAATGAAAAAGCATTGGCTGCCAACGGAGATGGATATGCAACTGAAGCTAACAAGTCTATCTATAATGGACCGTTTATAATGGAAAAATGGGTACACGACAACAAAGTTGTCATGAAAAAGAATCCTAATTACTGGAATGCTAAAAATATAAAAATTGATACACTTACAGGTTTAATTGTAACTGACTTTGAAGCCGCTACAAACCTTTTTGAAAATAGAGAATTGGATTTGACAAAAATTTCTGTGGAAAAAATGGCAAATTATGAAGGAAAACCTGAATTGCACAAATTCCCTAATGGAAGAGTTTACTATTTAGGATTTAACACTTCAAATCCTGTGTTGAAAAATCAAAAGGTAAGAGAGGCATTATCTCTTGCAATTGATAGAAAAGAACTTGTAAGCAGTATTTTAAATGGAGCTGGAATTGTAGGTTCTGGAATTGTTTCAAATGGAACAGCTGGGGAAAAAGGCGACTTTAGGGAAGAAGCTGGAGATTTATTTGCTGGATTTGCAAAAGTTAATGCAAAGCAGTTGTTTGATGAAGGGCTAAAGGAACTTAAAATGACGCCTGCACAAGTTAAATTGCATCTTTTGGTAGATGAAAATGGAACTGGTAAAAAGGAAGCTGAATTTTATCAATCTCAATGGAAGGATAAACTGGGAATTGATGTCGATGTGGAAGTTCTTACTAAAAAAGAAAGAATTGCACGTGCAAAAGCTGGAAACTTTGAAATTGTAAGATATGCTTGGGGACCTGATTATGCAGATCCTATGACTTATTTGGAAATTTTCCATTCAAAGGCAAAGGATATTAACTTTGCTAAATATTCAAATCCTGAGTATGACAGATTAGTTGACTTGGCTAAAGTTAATCAAGATAATAAAACTAGAATGGATGCGATGAAAAAAGCGGAAAAATTATTAGCAGATAACTTTACATATTCAACACTTTATTATGAAGTGGGAGTTTATTTGATAAATCCTAAATTAAAGGGAGTTGTAATACGTTCAGTTGGAGATTCTATCGACTTTTATAATGCATCTATAACAAAATAATTTTTAATTTTGTCAAATTTATTTGACAAAAGAAAGGATGGATGTAAATATGAAAAAAATATTATTGATATTTACAATATTGCTGGCTTTTGTGATTTCATGTGGAAAAAGCAGCGATTCTGAAACATTGAAACTTAATTTGAAGGAGGAGGGAAAATCTTATGATCCGCAGCTTGCAAATGATTCTACTGGAGAATTTGTGGATTCGCTTGTTACTGAAACACTGACAAGACAGTCGGATGATGGAAAATCTCTTCCTGGAGTGGCTGAAAAATGGGAACATAATGCAGATTCAACAGTCTGGACATTCCATTTGAGAAAAAATGCGAAATGGAGTAACGGGGATCCGATTACAGCAAAGGACTTTAGAGATGGCTGGGTTAGAGCACTAGATCCTAAGACAGCTGGAGAATATGCAGATAAATTGTTTTATATAAAAAATGCTGAACAATTTAATGCTGGAAAAATTAAAGATGAAAATCAATTGGGGATAAAAGTTATTGATGATTACACATTGCAAGTAACATTAAACAATCCTCTTACATATTTTGATTCAATTGTAAGAATTCAAACTTATGCTCCGCTAAATAAAAAGTTCTATGAAAAAGTGGGAGATAAATATATGACATCTCCTGAAACTTCGATTTCATCTGGTGTTTATGTAATAAAATCTTGGACAAGAGATTCTGAAATTGTATTTGAAAAAAATGAAAATTACTGGAACAAGGATAATATTAAATTAAAATATGTAAAAATGTTATTTATAAATGATCCATCTGCCAGTGTAAATGCCTTTAAAAATAAAGAAATTGATTCTACAAATATTTCAATAGAACAAGCGAAGGAATTTAAAAATGATAAACGTAAAATTCTTACAAAAGATGGTTCAGTATGGTATATGACATACAATATGAAAAATAAAGTGCTTGCGAACAAAAAAATTAGACAGGCATTGTCGCTTGCTGTAGATAGGGAAAAATTGATTACAGATGTGCTTGACAATACAGGAGAAGCTGCATATACTTATACAACAAAAGGTGTTGGAATAATCGGTGTTTCAAAAGACTTTTCTGAAGAAGCAGGAAAAATTTTCCCGGCTTATAATCCGCAAAAGGCAAAACAATTATTGGCTGAAGGATTAAAGGAGCTAGGATTACAAAAATTACCTGAATTGACAATGATTTTTAATGATTCTGGAAATAATAAAGTTATTTCTGAATATATTCAAGAAAGTTTGAGAATAAACTTAGGAGTAAATATTAATATTGAAGGAATGACATTCCAATCAAGATTGGATAAAATGCAACATAGAGATTATGAAATTGCTCTAGCTGGATATAATGGAGATTATAACGATGCTATAACTTATTTAGACAGATTCTTGACAAAGGATGGAAATAACTATTCAGATTATTCAAATCCACGTTATGATGAGCTTGTTAAAAAAGTTAAAAGTTCTGGAAACCAGCAAGAAAGAGTAAAAGACATGATTGAAATGGAAAAAATAATTGCTGAAGATATGCCTGTGGGATTGCTTTACTATAGAGAAAATACTAAGCTGTTAAATCCAAGAGTTCATAATATTGTGTTTAGCCCAATAGGAAAAGACTTTGTGCTGGATAATACTTATATAAAATAATCAAAAAAAAATTTTTTATAGAGGAAGGGAAGTTGTTATGAAAAAGATAATAATTTTATTGGCAATGTTAATTTTTGCCATTTCCTGTGGAAAGAATGGTGGAAGCGGAAATACGTTTACGTTGAATTTGACGGACGAGCCAAAATCCATTGATCCACAGCTTTCAACGGATGTTTTAGGAGGGACGGTTGATGACCTGATAACTGAAGGACTTACTAAAAGAGGAAAAGATGGTACGTTTGTGGCAGGACTTGCGAAAAGCTGGGATAAATCAGCTGACGGGCTAAAATGGACATTTCATCTAAGAGATGGAATAAAATGGAGCAATGGAGATCCGATTACAGCACAAGACTTTAAAAATGGATGGTTACGTGCATTAAATCCTCAAACTGCTTCACAGTATTCGTATATGCTTTATCCAATAAAAAATGCTGAAAAATATAATAAAAAGGCAGTTTCAGCTGAAAAAGTCGGAATAAAAGTTATTAATGACAAAACTTTGGAAGTGGAATTGGAAGCTCCTGTTCCGTATTTTGACAGTTTAGTTGCATTTAAGACATATATGCCGTTAAATCAGAAATTCTTTGACAAAACAGGTGACAGCTACTTTACAGAAGCTAATAAAACTATGTCTTCTGGAGCATATACAATGGAAAAATGGACACATGGCTCAGAAATAGTGTTTAAGAAAAATCCTAATTACTGGGATGCGGATAATGTAAAAGTTGAAAATATTGTCTATAAAATAATTCCTGATAATAATTCTGCATTAAATGCATTTAATAACAAGGAAGTAGATGTAACTTCAATTACATCTGAACAGGCAAAAGGATTTAAGGACAATCCAAAAATGGTTTCAAAAAATGATGGTTCAGTATGGTATTTGCTATTTAATTTTAACAACAAGACTTTGGCAAACTTAAAAGTAAGAAAAGCGCTTCTTATGGCAATCGACAGAGAAGGACTGATAAATAATGTATTAAACGGATATGGAACTGCGGCAAAAACATTTGTTCCAAAAGGAATTGGAATAACAGGAAAAGATGGAAAAGACTTTACAGAATTTGTTCCTACATCAACACTTGGATATAATCCTCAAGAAGCTAAAAAATTATTAGCTGAAGGATTAAAGGAAGCTGGACAGGCTAGTTTTCCAAAAATGTCTATGCTGATTAATGAAAGTGGAAATAATAAGGTTATTGCCGAATATATTCAAGAACAATTGAGAAAAAATTTGAATATTCAACTGGATCTGGAAATAATGACTGCTCAGGAAAGATTTTCAAGAATGTCTCAAAAGGACTTTGATATGGTATTTGCTGGATGGTCTGGAGATTATCCTGATGCAATTACATATTTAGATTTATTTGAATCAACTGGTGGAAATAATAATGGTTCGTATAAAAACCCTGAATATGATGCGCTAGTTAAAACTGTTAGAAGCACAGCCGATCAAAATGTAAGAATTCCTGCACTTGTAAAAATTGAAGGAATAATTGCGCAAGATTTACCAGTAGGTGTGCTTTTCCACAGAGAAAAACAATATCTTGTTGATAAAAAAGTAAAAGGGCTTGAATTTACGCCAATTGGTGGAGAATATTATTTCGGAAACTTGTCATTGAAATAGTGGCTGGAAAAATTCTTTAATTTGAAAATGAGGAGGAAATAAATTAATGAAAAAAATATTTCTAATATTGACATTGCTGGTATTTGCACTTTCGTGTGGAAAAAAAGGAGGAAACGGGAGTACATTTACTTTAAATATAGTTACAGAGCCATCATCAATTGATCCGCAAATAACCACGGATATTCCTGGAGGAACTGTTGATGAATTGATTTTGGAAGGGCTTTTAAGAAAAGACAAAACTGGAAAATCTGTAGCTGGAATTGCCGAAAAATGGGAAAAATCAAAAGATGGACTTGTGTGGACATTTCATCTAAGAGATGGAGTTAAATGGAGCAATGGCGACCCTGTAACTGCAAATGACTTTAAGGCAGGATGGATTCGTGGATTGAATCCAGATACAGCAGGAAGTAATGCAAGCATGTTATTTGTAATAAAAAATGGAGAAAAATATAATGCTAAAAAAGTTTCAGAAAATGAAGTTGGAATAAAAGTTATTGATGATAAAACTTTACAAGTAACTTTGGAATCGCCTATTCCGTACTTTGATGACTTGGTTACGTTTAAATCATTTATGCCATTAAATCAAAAATTTTATAATGAAGCAAAGGACAAATACTTTACAGAAGCAAAATATACAATTTCAAACGGTCCTTACACTTTGGAAAAATGGACTCATGACTCAGAGTTAAAATTTAAGAAAAATCCTAATTACTGGGATGCAGGCAATGTAAAAACTGATAATGTTGAATTAAAAATAATTGCAACTGATTCAGCTGTTAATGCCTTTAAGAATAAGGAAGTTGATGTAACAGCGGTAACTTTCGAGCAAGCTAAGGAATTTGCAGGAAAACCAGAACTTGTAAAAGCAAATGATGGTGGAATCTATTATTTATTGTTTAATACAAAAGAAAATGTATTTAAAAATGCAAAAGTAAGACGTGCAATAACTATGGCAATAAATAAGGAAGAACTTGTAAATAAAGTGCTGGAAGGATCTGAAAAATTAACTAAGACATTTACTCCGTCTGGAATTGGATTAAATGGCGTTTCAAAAGATTTTCCAGCGGAAGTAGCAACTGACCAGCCTAAATTTAATGCGGCAGAAGCTAAAAAATTGCTTGCAGAAGGACTTAAGGAAGAAGGGCTATCAGAACTTCCAAGATTTGAAATTTTATTTAACGATACAGGAAGCAGAAAAGCTATTGCAGAATATATTCAAGAAAGTTTGAGAAATAACTTAGGTGCAAATGTTGAATTAGATATGGTAAGCGGTAAGGAACGTATTGAAAGAACTAAGAAGAGAGATTATCAAATTTCATTGCAAAACTGGACTGGAGATTTCCTAGATCCAATTACATATTTAGATCTATTTGACAGTACAAATGCAAACAACCGTGGAGATTTCAAAAACGTAAAATATGATGAATTGACTAAAACTGTAAAAAGTTCTGCTGATCCAAAAGTAAGAGTTCCAGCAATGATTGAAATGGAAAAACTTATTTCAGAAGAACAACCAGTTACAATCTTATTCCAAAAACAAAAACTTTATTTAGTAAATCCAAAAGTTAAAAATTTGGGATTTGTGTCAATTGGTGGAGAATTCTTTATTAGAGATGTTGTAATGAACTAGTTTCAATTAAAACAAAAATTTAAGAACAATATTTTATATTCCCCATTTAAATAGCAGATTTTTTTTACAAGGGATCAAGACCTCTTGCCAGTAAATAAACAAAATATAATTTCTGTTTTTTAAATGGGGTTTAATATTATTAAATTAAAAAAATAAAAAAGGAAATGTAATTTTATGAAAAATAAGTTTGTCCTGCTGGACAGAGATGGTGTTATAAATGTGGAAAAATCGTATTTGCATAAAATTGAAGATTTTGAATATGAAAAAAATGTGGTGGAAGGACTTTTAAAATTGCGGGATTTGGGATATAGATTTGCGATTATAACGAATCAGGCAGGAATTGCGAGAGGATATTATACGAAAGAGGATTATTTAAAATTACAAAATTTTATTGAAGATGATTTAATGAAAAAAGGGATAAAAATTGAAAAGTCTTACTTTTGTCCGCATCATCCAAATGTTACTGGAAAATATGGAATAGAATGTAATTGCCGAAAGCCAAATACGGGGAATTTTGAACTGGCGATAGAGGAGTTTGATATTAATGTTAAAAATTCTTTTATGATTGGGGATAAAATAACTGATTTGATTCCTGCCAAAAAATTGGGGATTATGCCTGTCCTGGTAAAAACTGGATATGGTTTGAAGAGTTTGGAAGAACTTGGGGGAACAGGATTAGATCCGATGGTTGTGGACGATATTCTAGATTTTGCAGACAATATCGAAAAATATAAATAAAAAAAATAATATATACTCGAACCCGTTTAAAATAGAACTGCTAAAAATTATATAAATCTAGGGTTTGAGTAAAATAGTCATAATTTTTGAATTCAGTTTTAAAGCAGTTTTACTATAAATTTACGTTTGAATAACAGATTTAACGTGAATTTTTTTAGCAAGGGGTCAAAGCCCCTTGTTTTTTATCTATTTAAAATTTCTTCAGTTTTTCTTATATCTTTTTCCCTTGAAACAACATGATGTATTTTTTTTATTTCTTCTAACTTATCAATAATTCTTTTATTTTCTTCTCTGGAAAAATTTTTTACTGATAGAAAAAATTTCATAGAGCCTTCAAAACTTCTGATGGACTTTGTTAAATAAAGCCGTTTTCTAAAAAAAGGAGGCTTTCTGACAATATCATCAAAGTCAATAAATGCAATCTTCCCGCTATTTTTGTCTATAAAAAAGTTTCCCAAACCAAAGTCCATGTGATAGTATCCCTTTTCAAAAAAATTTTTTTCAAATTTATACCATAAGTCAATTGTCTTATATGTAAGCTCAAAATCATCCTTTCCCACAAGATAATCATAATAGGATATAAAATTTCCATTAAATGTTTTATTTATATTTTCCAAGACAGTTTCTATCTTTATATGAAGCGGCATATATTTTATAACTTTATACTTCGTTATTTTCATAAAGTTCAGTTCTGGAAAATCCCTTTCCAAATATTTTGAAACTTTTAAGGAATTTTTCCCCTTTTCTCTTGTAAATCCAAAAAAAATCTTCAAAGCCTTTTTATTTTTATATTCATAAGTTTTATAAAAATAATTTTTTTCATTATCTGTATTTAAATTTTTACTTTCCTGCATTTTTTTATTTTTCCTTTAATTTTATTTTCTTTATTAATTCTAGCATATCTTATTTTTTATTTCAATCGTAGCATATCAAATTTTTTTTAGAAATAAATAAAGCAAAATAATTAATTTGAAATTAGGTATTTTTGTTGCACCCAAGTGAATTTAGTACGAGGAATAGTATTTTTTTGTAGAATATTTTTTATTTTGGTTTGTAATATAGTTTTATTATTTAATTTTTTTATAATTTTTTAACCTCCCAAAAAAAAACAGATAAATATAAATTTTTTCAAAAATTGATATTGACAATACATTTTATTGAGGTATACTAAAAATATAAAATAAAAAATTTTAATTTAGGAGGAGAAAGCAGAAATGATTAATTTAATCGTAGCAACTCACGGAAAAATGTCGGAGGAAACTGTTAATCTTACAAAAATGGTTTTAGGAGAAAGTGAACAGCTGGATTTTGTCACTTTTGTGCCTGGAGAAGGACCTGAAGATTTGATAAAAAAATATCAGGACATTATTGCAAAATATGACAGTGAGGGGACATTGTTTTTAGTGGATTTATTTGGTGGAAGTCCATACAATGCAGCATGCCGTGTAGTTGCTGAAACAGAAAATACTGATGTAATAACAGGGGTTAATGTGCCTATGTTACTAGAAGTATTAGATGCTAGAGAAGAAACAGACGATGTTACAGAATTAGTTCAAATTGCAAAAAATTCTGGAATTAACGGAATTAAGATTTTTAGTGAATTATTCGTTGATAATTCTGATGATGAAGATGAAGATTTGGATGAATTGGATTTATAAAAGTTTACTAAACATTTATAAATTAAAATATAAAATAAATGTGAAAATTTTTACACACTCGAAAAAACAAAATTTTAAAAATTAAGTAAAAAAATATAAAAAATAAAAAAGAAGGGAGCGTTACTGCAAACTAAATTAAAATAAAAAAATAATTACAGAGTTTTCAGTAGCGGGAAATAGAATTATGGAATTAGTTTTAACAAGAATAGACTCAAGATTAATACACGGACAAGTTGCGACTTCATGGGTAAAAGCAACTAAACCTGAAGCAATTTTTGCGGTAAATGACGATGTGGCAGAAGATAAAATTAGAAAATCACTTTTATTACAAGTGGCACCTGAAGGAGTAAAATCATTTGTAATACCTGTTGAAAAAGCAATCGCAGTTTATAAAAATCCTAAATATGCTAAAACAAAAGTAATGCTGCTTGTTACTTGTCCAGCTGATGTAGTTAGATTAATCGAGGGTGGAGTTGACATTAAAACAGTCAATGTTGGAGGAATGACTTTTAAAGAAGGAGACAAATTAATTTCAAAAGCAGTTGCAATTAATAAAGATGATTTGGAAGCATTCAACAAATTAAGATCTATGGGAGTAGAACTTGATATGAGACAATTAGTAACTTCTGCAAAAGAAGATATTAATTCTAAACTAGATTCTATTTCATTTGACTAATAAAAAATATCAGGGAATATAAAATTTCCTGATTTATTTAGTAAAATTAAAAATCATTGTAAAGTATAAAAACTCAAAATTGTAGGAGGGCTAAAAAATGAATGTTGTTCAGTTAATTTTACTGGTATTGGTAGCAGCAATAACAGGAATGGGAAGCGTACTTGATGAAAGACAGACTCACCGTCCATTAGTGGCGTGTACTTTAGTCGGTCTTGTACTAGGAGATTTAAAAACAGGAATTATCTTAGGTGGTTCGCTTGAAATGATAGCACTTGGATGGATGAATGTCGGAGCGGCAATGGCACCAGATGCGGCACTAGCAAGTGTAATTTCAGCGATATTAGTAATAGTAGGTAAACAGTCAATTGGAGAAGGAATCGCAGTTGCAGTACCGATTGCAGCGGCAGGGCAAGTTCTTACAATTTTCGTTAGAACAATAACAGTATTCTTTCAACATAAAGCGGATGATTTTGCAGAACAAGCTAATTTTAAAGGGATTGAGATGTGTCACCTTGCGGGATTAGCTTTACAAGCGTTAAGAGTTGCGATACCAGCACTTCTAGTTGGTCTGATTGCGGGAACAAGTGCTGTAGAAGGAGCATTACATGCAATTAAGTAATTACTAGAGGATTGCAAATTGCAGGAGGATTTATCGTAGTTGTTGGGTATGCGATGGTTATAAATATGATGGAAGCAAAAGCTTTGATGCCATTTTTCTTCTTAGGATTCGTAATAGCAGCATTTACAGAATTTAACTTAGTTGGTTTAGGTATTTTGGGATTATGTCTTGCAATCTTGTACATTCAATTAAATCCTAAATATCACGCTTCTATTGCTTTGCCAAGTGGTGGAAATGATGGCGGTGGAGCTGGGATTACAGAAGAAGCTGACGATGAATTGGAAGGACTATAGGAGGTAAAAAAAATGGCAGAAAATAATGTAGAAAAAAAATTAACTGATAAAGATTTGAAAAGCATGTATTGGAGATCTACTACTTTATTAGGTTCTTTCAACTTTGAAAGAATGCAGTCAATGGGATTTTGTGTAACAATGATTCCTGCAATAAAAAGACTTTATTCTAAAAAAGAAGATCAAGCAGCTGCATTAAAAAGACATTTGGAATTCTTTAACACTCAACCTTGGATTGGTTCAACTATAATGGGTGTTACGGCTGCGATGGAACAGGAAAAAGCAAATGGAGTAGACATTGATGACGCAACTATAAGTGGTATTAAAGTAGGGCTTATGGGACCACTTGCTGGAGTTGGAGATCCAATTTTCTGGGGAACATTAAGACCAGTTTTAGCGGCACTTGGAGCTTCATTAGCTATTGCTGGAGGAAATTTACTAGGTCCATTGATTTTCTTCATTGGAATAAATATTGCAAGAGTTTTGACTAGATGGTATGGATTAAAATACGGATATGAAAAAGGAACTGAAATCGTTGGAGATATGGAAGGTGGAGTTATCCAAAAATTAACTCAAGGTGCTTCTATATTAGGGCTTTTCGTAATGGGAGCCTTGGTTTCTAAATGGACTTCAATAAATGTTCCATTGGTATTGTCTAAGTATACTGATTCAACAGGAAAAGAAGTTGTAACTACTGTTCAAAGTATTTTAGATTCATTATTACCTGGATTATTAGCATTATTATTAACATTTGGATGTATGCACTTATTGAAGAGAAAAGTAAATGCTATCTGGATAATTTTTGGCTTCTTTGCAATAGGAATAATAGGATTCTGGTTAGGAATTTTGGCATAATATGTTTAAGAAAATGATTTCAAAAGTGGAAAAATTTGTGAAAGTTCCGCCAAAGGAAGGATATATTAAAAATAGTTCTATTTTAGTTACAGGGCTTATGATTATTGGAATGATTTTATATCCATTTACAAAAGGTTATGGAACAATAATAGCTTTAGCAGCGGCTCTAATTGTTATGGTTGGGCAAAAGTTGCTTATAAAACAGGCTAAGAATGATTTTCGTGATATGTATTATGCTAAAGATATGTATTTGAAAACTAAAAATACTGAATATTTGGACTTTATTACAGCTCGTTCTAAACAAATGATTAATGATGTAAAAGTTTTATCAGATAGGGCGAAAAAAGAAATAGCAGAACTTCAGAAGTTTGTTGAAAAATATAAAAAGTAATTTTGTGATTATATTGAAAATATAAACTATAATTTAAATATTTAAGAGGGTGTCTCATAATTCAAAAATAATTTTTGCTAACATAAGTGTTATATATTTTAAAAATCAATAGATATTATTTTTATTGATTCTATAAATATGGTAAAATATATAAAATTTATGATTTAGGAATTTTGAAACAGCCCTATTTTTTTTCTTATTACTGTGTTGTCAAAATAATATTCATGCTGTAAAAATTTCCGTATCAAACCATTTATATTCTCATTTGTTAAGAAATTTTGGTATATCATTTACTATGTTTTTTTTATATATTTTTTTGTTGTGATTGATTATCCAATATACCTTTAAAAAAAAATCAAAAAAAATTTTAAAAAAGTAGTTGACAAATAGATTTAAATATGATATTATATTTCTTGTCTGTGAGTGGTAAAAAAATAAACAGATAAAAGAATAATTGTGCGGCCTTCGTCTAGTGGTTAGGACTCCAGGTTTTCATCCTGGCAACAGGGGTTCGATCCCCCTAGGCCGTACCATTTATTCTTTTAGGACCATAATTTGAAATTGTGGTATTTTTTTTGGAAAGTATAATGTTAATATTTTAATAGAGTTGTGGGTGGATGTCCGAACGGCTAAGGGACCGGTCTTGAAAACCGGCGAAATCGCAAGATGTCTGGGTTCGAATCCCAGTTCACCCGCCATTATGCCCAGATAGCTCAGTCGGTAGAGCAAGGGACTGAAAATCCCTGTGTCCGTGGTTCGATTCCGCGTCTGGGCACCATTAGAATAGTTAAAAATGTGATATATAGTGCAAATCAGTGTTTATGCTGAATTGCACTTTTTTCTTTTATTTATAGTACTTTGCAGTTTTATCCTGTCTTAATCTGTTTCTATTTATTTCAATACATTAAAAATTTATTGGCAACTTACTGGCAACTTATTGGCAACTATTCTAATAGACTAATTTATTTATAACATCTCTTAATTCTTTGATAGTCCAATGAGTGTATACACCATCTGTAATGTCTTTTTCCTTATGTCCAACAATTTTTTTTATTTTTGAGGCTGATTCATTTTTTAAACGTCGCATTTTAGTTATGAATGTATGCCTAATTGAATGTAAATTACCCGAAGTATTGTATTCTGAAATAATTTTATCAAATTGATACTTTAAAGAATCATATTGTTCTTTAAACAAATACTTGTCGTCATTCATAAATTTTTTTATAATAGGAAAAATTAAATGATGAATAGGAATTTGCCTATTCATTCCGGCTTCGGTTTTTGATCCTGTTACAAAGTATCGCTCTTTTAAGTTAATATTTTTATTTTCTATTCTAAGTAGATCTGCACTTCTCATTCCAGAATAGAATAACATCAAAATCATAGCACTATACCTATCTTTAGTATTTTCATATCTTTTCCATAAAAGTCTTACAAAATTATCTTCAAACACTACTCTTTCAACAGTTTTGGTAATTTGTGATGAAGATTCTAAATATAGTGGGATATTTTCTGATACAATTTTATTCTTTATTGCATCTACATATATTGATTTTAAAACTGTAAGAGCTGCTTTTCCTTTATTTTTAGCATATTTATCAAGTCTTGTCTGATAATCTTTATAATCAAGAAATATAAATTTACATTCTAGTATATCTTCAAATATACTTTTGAAATCAGTAGAATATCTGTAAAATGTTTCTTCTGTTTTTATATTTTTAACGTGATTTGATTCAGTCCAGCGATTAAATAAATCAATTAATTTTAAATCGGCATAATCAACATTTAAATTTTTTGAATTAAATTCAAAAAGTATTTTTTTGGCTTCTTTTAAGGTTTCAGCACTTCCTATAATAGGTCTTTTATATTTCCCTTCTTCTGTTAAATAAGCAGCTGCTCGTACAATATATGGCTTTCTTGATTTCCCTTTCTTCTTAAAAATACTTCCTGTTCCGTTAGGATTTCTCATTGTTAAACACCTGCCTTGCTTGAAAGTGCTTTTACTAATAAAGAAATACTTTCAGATTTAAATTTTTTATTTTCAATGATGTTCCACACTTGAAGATGATAAATTAAATTATTTTTGTTTAATTTAAATTCAAAGAAAGTATTTTTTCCGTAACTTTGATTACCATAAATTAGAATATAAAAATTGAGTCATTTCAATTCTTCAAAATTTAAATTTTGATACAGAATAACATAAATTTTTTGATCGTGAAAAATAATTCTAGCTTCTCTTTTTTCATTTGTATTGAAATCATTTATAATTTCAACTTTATCATGCATAACTTTAAACACCTCTTTTCTGCCAGTGTTTTCAGTTACTTTTTTAAAATTTCTTTCCATAAGAAATCCTCCTTGTATAATATATTTATACAGAGTAGAATTTCTTAAAATTATTCAATATTTTTTATGATAAATTTAT
>ERZ773233.1111-NODE-1111-length-16120-cov-42.914535_pt1 | contig 16120 bp, 8 predicted proteins | sample MGYA00580991_ERZ773233 | MGnify/ENA primary metagenome ERZ773233 (study PRJEB29015, sample SAMEA2738178) | human oral metagenome | biome: human oral; feature: human-associated habitat; material: saliva | place: China | collected 2161 ...
CCCCTCGGTGCGCTGTTGCCGCTGGTTGCGGTAAGTTCGCTGATGGGCGGCATATCACGCTCGCTTGAGCGGTGGTACACACGGGTGTGAAGGCGGGGGCGCGTTATACTTAGGACTGTCTCTAGAGGGATATCCGCGTGTAATATCCGCTCGCCGAGGCGCACTCTCACTCGTCTCTCACCTGAGATTCTCACTCGAAAGGTACTCCGTGGCGCTTTTCCCTTTGACCTCTGGGCTTTCTAATGGTTCCGCTACCGGCATCAGCCGCCGTTCTGCTCTGCGTTACGCCGGTGCGGGCGTTGCAGGCGTGTCGTTGAGCGCCCTGCTGGTTGCCTGCGGTGGCTCTTCGTCCACCACCGAGAACGCTGATGCGGATACCCCTCAGATGTCTCCCTCTGCTTCTTCGCGCAATGATTTTAGCGGTGAGGTCACCTTCGATAACTACGAGAAGAAGGGCACTTTCGTTCCGGCGACCGAGTCTGCTCCCGCGCAGAACGTGCCGGTGCCCAAGCGCCCGGCGAGCGCTTCGGAGAACTCGGTGCAGGGTCTGTACGATTCGATTGCGTTCGTGTATGCGGCGATTAACTACCTGGTGTTGACCGGTGATGCGGCTCCGCTGCGTGAGTCGAAGGCTGATGAGAAGTTCATTGCGTCGTTCTCTGCGTTCATGGATGAGTCGAATGAGAGCTCGCAGGCGCGTGACTGGTTTGTTTCGCCGAAGGTGACGATGACTGCGTTCACTGCTGTTCCGACCCTGGTGAAGAAGAGCGTGCAGTGGACTTTTGACCTGGTGATTGATTTGGGTCCGACCGTTGTGGTTGATGGCGCTCCTGCGGAGATGTCTGAGAAGGTTCGCCGCACTGAGCGTGGCCTGGTGGTGACCGGTGTGCGCCACGATAATGATTGGACTTTGACTATTCAGGACGAGTATGAGGCGCAGGCTTCGGCTCAGCCTAAGAATGGTGGCGGTTCCGGTGGTTCCGCTAACGGCGGTAATGCTGGTGATTCCGGTAACTCCGGCAACTCCGGTAATGGCGGCAATTCTAATGGTGACAACCTTTAAGCCCTCAGATGGATGAGGCATCATGCCCTAACTCGCACTCGGGTTAGGGCATGATCTGTTTTACTCTGGTAGTAACGTACTTTCCCGGATTCAAGGTTTTTGTATGTCTTCTTTTTCTCAGTCTTCTTTCTCTCGCCGCTCCCTGCTGCGTCTGGGTGTGGGCGTTTCTGCTGTTGCCGGTTCTGCGGCGCTGTTGAGCGCGTGCGGTTCGGGTGGCTCTAGCCAGCAGTCTGGTTCTCAGGGCGGTAGCCTGAACGGCGCGAAGTCGAGCGCTAACCCGAATGGGTACAGTGATGATGGCCAGAACTATTCGGGTCTGGTGGAGTACACCCACTATGAGGGCGCGGTGAATTATGAGCAGGGCACGGTGGAGCATCCGCCGCGTAATGCTCCGAAGCCGAAGGTGACTGATGCTCTGTCGGTCAATACGGTGACGGGTTTCCATGAGGCAATCGCTTATTTTGCGGCGGCTATGGATTATCTGGTGAAGACCGGTAGCACGGATGCGTTCTCGACCGGCATTACCTTGTCCTCGAAGACTCGCTCTGAGGTGGATGCCCTGTCGGCTTCTATTCTTGCGGGTGTGCAGAAGGGTTCCTGGTATGTGAATCCGTCGGCTTCCTATGCGCTTTCGAGTGCGCAGCCGTCCATTATGAGTGATGGCAACCTGCTGTTTAAGGGCAAGTACACCCTGGATTTCGGTACGGAGGCGGTGGCTGAGGGCAAGATCCAGCCGGTGGTCGCCTCCGCGAGTACTTCTGCTTCTGCCTCCGCATCGGTTGAGCCTACTGAGCCTTCTGAGGATGCGCTGGTGTCTGAGTCGGCGTCCCCCAGTGCTTCTGCCAGCGCTTCTGCGACGGCGGCGGGGCCGGCTTCTCAGGTGACGGTTCAGGAGTGCGATTTCCGCGGTCGCTACCATGCTGATTCTAAGATGTGGGAGCTGAGCGTGGCGTACGGCGCGACCTTGCAGGGTGGTGCTACTGGTGGCACCGCGAGCGCGGCAGCTTCCGGTTCGGCTTCCACGTCCTCTTCTGCCGCCGCTTCCGCTGGGGCTTCCACTGAGGCGTCCGCCACCTCCGCGGCGTCATAGTTCGTCATAACGCTTTGATCTGCGAGGCGCTTCTCACGCTTCGCCCACTCGACTCTGTATCCTGTTGGGTTTGCGGCTAAACTGGTTGCAATCACCGACTGACTGAAAGGTATCACTATGTCCGAGAACCTGACCCGCCGCGCGGCGCTGGGTGTACTGGGCGTCAGCTCCATGGCTTTGCTGGCCGCTTGTGGCTCTAAGGCTACTTCTGAGGCGTCTGCTTCCGCTTCTGGCTCCGAAAGCGCTTCTGCGGCTGCTTCTGGGTCTGCTACCGCCTCGCCCTCTGCTTCTGCGTCGGCGTCTGCCTCCCCTTCCGCTTCTGCGTCGGCTTCGGCTACCGCTACGAATTCTCCGCTGCCTAACGACAATAAGGATTACAGCGGCGTAGCGAAGCTGGAGAAGATGGAGGAGCACGGCGAGTACCAGCCGGGTAACGCTGAGCACCCGCCGCAGAATGTTCCCTCCCCGATTGTTCCGGAGGCTATGCACCAGAATTCGGTGGCTGGCTTCGCGGCGGCTCTGGCGTACTTCGGTGCGGCGTTTGAGTACCTGCTGCGTACCGGCGATATGCACTACATGAACGAGGTCAGCACCGACCAGGAGACCCTGGCGGCGATGAAGAAGTACGCGGACTCCACCAAGGCAGGTATTGAAGAGAAGAAGACCTGGTACGTGAACCCGACCGCTACTTTGACTATCGGCACTAAGCAGCCGGTTCTGGCGCAGGGCGCGTACAACTGGACCGTGACTTTGAACGTGGATCTGGGTGAGAAGCTGTTCAAGGACGGTAAGGAGCAGACCGTGGCGGCTGATAAGCGTCACGTGAAGATGTTCGGTGAGGCTGTTGGCCGCTACTTGAACAACAAGTGGGACCTGCACATGGACATTAACTAGTCCTCTGAGGCTGGTTTTCTCCCCTGTTTTTGGGTCTTTTCCATCTCAGGATGCGGTTTTTACTGTTTTTTCCATTGATGGCAATAAAATTTGTGGCTCCAGCTTGCGGTGAACAGAGTTCATCATTACTCTTATATACAGAGGTTGTCTTTTGGGCTACATAATGTTTCTAGAGAGCGCCGCACATTCATCATCCTTTATCGAGAAAGGGTTTGTGCGGCGCTTTTCTGTACCCTCTTCCTGAACCTCGTTCCTTGAGGTTTTTCTCTGGCATTATTACGAACTGTGACCGCAGGTTTAAACCTGCCGCCGGCGAGTAGTAGAGTTGCCACGTAACCGATTATTCATTGCGGAGACCCCGTCGCGGCTGGCCTCCCTCCAAGCTCATGTAAGGAGCACCCCATGGCAAAGATTCTCAACAGCATTGTTGAAGCAACCGGCCAGACCCCCCTGGTTAAGCTGAACCGACTGGACGAGGGCCTTCCCGGTAACGTTGCGGTCAAGCTTGAGTTCTACAACCCCGCAGGTTCGGTTAAGGACCGTATCGGTCGCGCCATCATTGACGCTGCTGAGAAGTCGGGTGCGCTGAAGCCCGGCGGCACCATTGTTGAGGGTACTTCCGGTAACACCGGTATTGCGCTGGCTATGGTGGGTGCTGCTCGCGGTTACCGCGTCATCCTGACCATGCCGGAGACCATGTCTGCTGAGCGTCGCGTGCTGCTGCGCGCTTACGGTGCTCAGATTGTGCTGACCCCGGGTACCGAGGGTATGCGCGGCGCTGTGGAGAAGGCTAAGGAAATCGTTGCGACCACCGAGAACGCTATTCTGGCGTCCCAGTTCACCAACGAGGCAAACCCCGCCATTCACTACAACACCACCGGCCCTGAGATTTGGGAAGCAACCGACGGTAAGGTCGACATTTTCGTGGCGGGTATTGGCACCGGCGGTACCATTTCCGGTACCGGTAAGTACCTGAAGGAGCAGAACCCGGACGTGAAGGTTGTTGCGGTTGAACCGAAGGACTCCCCGCTGCTCTCCGAGGGTCGCGTTGGCCCCCACAAGATTCAGGGCCTGGGCGCTAACTTCGTTCCGGAGACTCTGGACCGTGGCGTCTACGATTCGGTGACTCCGGTCAGCGCTGAGGACGCTATGCGCACCTCCCGCCTGCTGGCTACCCAGGAAGGTATTCTGGGCGGCATTTCTTCCGGTGCGGCCGTTTGGGCTGCTCTGGAGGAAGCTAAGAAGTCTGAGAACAAGGACAAGCTGATCGTGGCTATCGTTCCCGACTTCGGTGAGCGTTACATCTCCACCGCCCTGTACGAGGATATCCGCGGCTAGTTGAACTTCTGTACCCCCGTTAGTGGGAGAGGCATATAGTGCTACGCCCCGTCTGCCGGTTGCATACACGGCAGGCGGGGCTTTTGCGTCTTTTGACCGGCAGAAATATTACGTTCCGCGCGTTTGTGTGACTGAGTTTTTGGTAAGCGTGTCTACTATGACATGTAGCCGGCCGGGAATAGGCGATTGGGCCCCGTTGTTGGTACCTTTGGAAAGGTCGCATATACAGAGGACGACCGATGAGGGAAAGGGAACCCATGAGTTTTATTGCGCGTCTGCGTGAAGATATTGAGAACGTCCGCCAGCACGACCCTGCTGCGCGCGGCGCTGTCGAGATTGCGCTGAACTATTCGGGTATGCACGCCATTTGGGTTCACCGTCTGACCCATAAGCTCTGGCAGAAGGATGAGACGAAGGCTCTGGCTCGTACTCTCTCGCAGTTTGCTCGTTTTCTGACCGGTGTGGAGATTCACCCCGGCGCGACCATTGGCCGCCGTTTCTTCATCGATCACGGCATGGGCATTGTCATTGGTGAAACCGCTGAGGTTGGTGACGACGTGATGCTGTACCACGGCGTGACCCTGGGCGGTCGCTCCCTGGAGAAGGTGAAGCGCCACCCCACCATTGGTGACCGCGTGACCATTGGTGCCGGCGCTAAGGTGCTCGGTCCGGTGGAGATTGGTTCCGATAGCGCTATTGGCGCGAACGCCGTGGTCGTCAACGATCACCCCGCCGATTCGATTATTACCGGCATTCCGGCGAAGCACCGCCCGCGCACCCCGGAGAAGAAGAAGCCGCTGGTGGACGCTGTGGAGTATATTGACCCCGCCATGTGGATTTAGTGCTTGTTAGCGTTTTGAGGCGGTAGCGGCGCGTCTGGAGGCTCCTGACGAGGCTCTGCAGGCCTTCTCCCCTGCTATAGCCCCTAAAATACCCCTGGAGATACCCTTGAGACACCTCGGGGTACCCCATATCATGACATAACGAAAGCCCGCCTTCGACCGGATTCTCATCCAGCCGAAGGCGGGCTTTATGTGTTCAGCTACGGGAGCTTAGTGAACGTGAATGTCCGCCGCGTTCACCTCGGAACGGTCACCGCTCCACATGGTGTGGAAGGCACCCTCTTCGTCAATACGACCGTAGGTGTGTGCACCGAAGAAGTCACGCTGACCCTGAATCAGGGATGCGGGCAGGCGGTCGCGGCGCAGACCGTCGTAGTAGGACAGTGCGGAAGCGAACACCGGCACGGGGATGCCCAGTGCGGTTGCCTTAGCCACCACGCGACGCCAGGAAGGAACGAGCTCCTCCATGAGGTTCTTGAAAGCGGGTGCCAGAAGCATGTTCGCGGGAGCCTCATCAGCGTAGGCAGCCATGATGTCGCCCAGCAGCTCGGCGCGGATGATGCAGCCTGCACGCCACAGCGATGCGATGGTGTCCAGCTTCAGGTCCCAGCCGTATTCCTTGCCTGCGCGGGTGAGCAGGTCCATGCCCTGTGCGTACGCAACGAGCTTGGAGGCGAAGAGTGCGCGGCGCACATCCTCAACGAACTCGGGGTCGCCTGCACCGATGCCGGTGGTTGCGATCAGGCCTGCGGGCAGTTCGCGCTGTGCCTGCTCACGCTGCTCACGCTCGGAGGAGGAGAGGGCGCGTGCGAACACGGACTCTGCGATAGCGGAGACGGGGGAACCGAGGTCCAGGCCGGCCTTAGCGGTCCACAGGCCGGTACCCTTCTGACCCGCTGCGTCAACAATAACGTCGACCAGGGGCTTGCCGGTCTTTGCATCGACCTGTGCGAGCACCTCAGCGGTGATTTCAATCAGGTAGGAGCTCAGGTCGCCTTCGTTCCAGGTCTTGAAGATTTCTGCCTGCTGTGCCGGCTCAATGCCCGCGATGGAGCGCAGAATGTCGTAGGCTTCGCCGATCACCTGCATGTCGGCGTACTCGATGCCGTTGTGGACCATCTTCACGAAGTGACCCGCACCGTCGGTGGAGATCCATGCGCAGCAAGGTGCGCCGTCCTGAGGTGCCTTCGCTGCGATCTTTTCGAGCAGCGGACCCAGGTGCTTGTAGGACTCTGCGGAGCCGCCGGGCATCATGGAGGGGCCCCAGAGAGCGCCCTCTTCGCCGCCGGAGACGCCAACGCCCACGAAGTGCAGGCCCTTTTCAGCCAGGGCGTGCTCGCGACGGATGGTGTCGGGGAAGTGGGAGTTACCGCCGTCGATAATGATGTCGCCCTCATCGAGCATGGGGGTGAGCTGCTCGATCACTGCGTCGACGGGTGCGCCCGCCTTGACCATAATCAGGATGCGGCGGGGAGACTCGAGGGAGTCAACGAGTTCCTGCAGGGACTCGGTACGGATGAAGTCGCCGTCTCCGCCGTGCTCAGCCAGCAGTGCGTCGGTCTTCTCTACGGAACGGTTGTGCAGTGCCACGGTGTAGCCGTTACGTGCCAGGTTGCGGGCGAGGTTTGCGCCCATGACAGCAAGGCCGGTGACACCAATCTGTGCCTTCTTGTTTTCAGTCATGTATATAAGGATACGCGCTTAGGGCAGGCTATATATAGGTGGAGTGCAGTTTTATGCCCGAAGGAATCGCAGTTCCGACTGGATTATCTTCGCGAGCTTCCCGCTGGGCACCCTCGTGGCAGGTCAATGGGTAAACAAAACCGGTAAACAAAAACCCCGGTACCTTGCGGTACCGGGGTTAGCGGTGGGTCCTACCGGGATCGAACCGATGACATCCACGGTGTAAACGTGGCGCTCTACCAGCTGAGCTAAAGACCCGTAGTTCTCACTGTTTTTTGTTCCAGTGGCGAACACAAGAGAAAACTATACGGGCTTTTGGCGCGCCACGCAAATCCGAAACATGTGTTCTATGTCTCAATATTTTTTTCTTTTTCGCAACTCACCCCACAGCAAGCCACATCAAGCCATGTTGACCCTCGGCCTTATAGGTAGGTCATACCCCATCATTCCGCGCCATTCCGCCACCCCCACCATTCCGCACTATTTAGATACAAAAAGACCCTAACTAGTACTTTTGATGCGCATATTTTTCGCTCAGAGAGCTAAGCCACGAAACCCACATCACAAAAACCTTCGTTTGATGCCAAGAAGCCCACATTTAGGTCTAAGATAGTAGAGATAAGTAGCGAAGTAGACCCCACGGATCTATAGCGCTTAAACGCAGAGATTGTTCGACAATGCAACATCGCGGCGAACAATCTACACAACCGCACAGAAGAGAGGTTGGATTAGTTTGGCTAACGTACCGAACGAGCACTCCCTGAGCACCCTTCTTGATGGCCTCAAGGACATCGACGTAGAAGAGACCCAGGAATGGGCTGAGTCCCTCGAGGACCTTATCAAGACTCACGGCACCGAGCGTGCAGAGTACATCCTTCGCGCGCTGCTCAAGGAGGCTGGCGCAAAGGGCGTAAAGGTCCCCACTCTGGTCAAGACCGACTACATCAACACCATCCCCGCAGACCAGCAGCCCGAGTACCCCGGCGATGAGGAACTCGAGCGCCAGTACCGCGCATGGATCCGTTGGAACGCAGCAATCATGGTTCAGCGTGCCCAGAAGAAGGGCATTGGCGTTGGCGGTCACATCTCCACCTTCGCAGGTGTCGCTGACATCTACGAGATGGGCCAGAACCACTTCTTCCGCGGCCGTAACCACCCCGGTGGCGGCGACCAGATCTTCTTCCAGGGTCACTCCTCCCCCGGTGTCTACTCCCGCGCATTCGTTGAGGGCGTCCTGACCGAAGAGCAGATGGACGGCTTCCGCCAGGAGAAGACCAAGGGCGCAAACGGTATTCCTTCGTACCCGCACCCCCGCTGCATGCCCGAGTTCTGGCAGTTCCCGACCGTTTCCATGGGTCTGGGCCCCCTGAACGCAATCCACCAGGCATCCTTCAACAAGTACCTGCACAACCACAAGATCAAGGACACCTCCGAGCAGCACGTCTGGGCATTCCTGGGCGACGGCGAAATGGACGAGCCCGAGTCGCGTGGTGCACTGCAGCTGGCTGCAAACGAGCACCTGGACAACCTGACCTTCGTCGTCAACTGCAACCTGCAGCGTCTGGACGGCCCCGTTCGCGGTAACGGCAAGATCGTTCAGGAGCTCGAGGCATTCTTCCGCGGCGCAGGCTGGCACGTCATCAAGGTCCTGTGGGGCTCCGACTACGACGAGCTGCTCAAGAAGGACAAGAGCGGCAAGCTCATCCAGCTGATGAACGAGACCCTCGACGGTGACTACCAGACCTTCCGCGGCGAAGACGGCGGCTACATCCGCGAGCACTTCTTCGGCAAGTACCCCGAGACCAAGGAACTGGTTGCAGACCTGACCGACGAGCAGATCTTCAACCTGCGCCTGGGTGGCCACGACGACAAGAAGCTCTACGCAGCCTTCAAGGAAGCTATGGAGACCAAGGGCAAGCCCACCGTCATCCTGGCACAGTCCATTAAGGGTGCGGAGCTCGGCCCGTTCTTCGAGGCACGTAACTCCACCCACCAGATCAAGAAGTTCACCATGGAAGCGCTGAAGGGCTTCCGTGACCACCTGAACATCCCCATCTCCGACGAGGAGCTGGAGAAGGATCTGTACAACCCGCCGTACTACCTGCCCGAGGCAAGCCACCCGGCACTGCAGTACATGCAGGCACGCCGTAAGGAACTCGGCGGTTACATCCCCGGCCGCGCAAACGCACAGCCCGAGATCACCCTGCCCGAGTCCAAGGTCTACGCACAGACCAAGAAGGGCTCCGGCAAGCAGACCGCTGCTACCACCATGGCGTTCGTCCGCCTGATGAAGGACCTCATGCGTGTGAAGGGCTTCGGTCACCGTATCGTTCCCATCACCCCCGATGAGGCACGTACCTTCGGTATGGATTCCTTCTTCCCGTCCGCTAAGCTGTACAACCCCAACGGCCAGAACTACGTGCCCGTTGACCACCAGCTCATGCTGACCTACACCGAGTCCCCCGAGGGTCAGATCGTTCACGTGGGTATTAACGAGGCAGGCGCAACCGCAGCGTTCACCGCTATCGGTACCTCCTACGACACCCACGGCGAGCCGATGATTCCGATTTACATCTTCTACTCGATGTTCGGTTTCCAGCGCACCGGCGACGGCTTCTGGGCAGCTTCCGACCAGATGTGCCGCGGCTTCATCATCGGTGCAACCGCAGGTCGTACCACCCTGTCCGGTGAGGGTCTGCAGCACGCTGACGGTCACTCCCCGATCCTGGCGTCCACCAACCCGGCGGTCAAGATCTACGACCCGGCTTACGGCTACGAGATTGCGCACATCATGGAGCGCGGTATCGAGCAGATGTACGGCACCAAGGACGAAGACCACAACGTCATGTACTACCTGACCGTGTACAACGAGCCGATTCACCAGCCTGCTGAACCGGCAAACGTTGACGTTGAGGGCATCATCAAGGGTATCCACAAGATTAGCGAGTCTCCGCTGACCTCCGGCCCCAAGGCACAGCTGCTGGCATCCGGCGTTGCTGTTCCGTGGGCTGAGAAGGCTCAGAAGCTGCTGGCTGAGGACTGGGGCGTCTCCGCAGACGTCTGGTCCGTCACCTCGTGGACTGAGCTGCGCCGCGACGGTATTGCCGCTGAGGAAGAGGCTCTGCTGAACCCGAACCAGCCCGCTCGCGTTCCTTACGTGACCCAGAAGCTGGCAGGCGCTGCTGGTCCGATCATCGCGACCACCGACTTCGCTTCGGATGTTCCCGACCAGATTCGCCAGTTCGTTCCGAACGACTTCGCAACCCTGGGTGCTGACGGCTTCGGCTTCGCAGACACCCGCCCGGGTGCACGTCGCTTCTTCCACATCGATGCAGAGTCGGTTGTTGTCCGCACCCTGCAGATGCTGGCAAAGCGCGGCGAGGTTGCAGCAGACGTTCCCGCGAAGGCATTCGCTAAGTACGACCTGCTGAACGTGAACGCTAACTCCGAGCTGGAGCAGCACTAAGCATTTAGCGGTAGAACCTCGGTTCTGCGTTAGACGCTAAACGATGCCCCCGGTTGATGATTTATCAACCGGGGGCTTTCGTGTTTTAACTGTGAGGAGGCGCAGGGTACCCAAGCTGCTTCCTGTTGATATTCTCGTTGACTACGCATTTCTTATGTAATAAATCAGAGGTGACCGGAGTTTTGGTTGCCGTGTGTACCTAGCCGGTGGTAGCCTTTAACTACCCTTAACTATGATATTCACCACAGCATTGGTGGATATTCAGGGTGCCCGGTCAACATTACGGAGGGCACAGCTCACTCATCTACGAGCATTTACCCTCCATAACTCATAGGGGTTCCTGATGAAGCTCTAGAATACTCTCCCAGCAGTGACGACGCTGCAGAAACACCCTTGTGCGTGGTCTGCCATAGCGTCTTAGCCTTTCGCTATGGGTGCACTCCCAAGCTAGCAGGCACTCCCCCGAGATTCTGCTTATCGCTCTGGGATTCACATAGATTCCAGATTCTCTCGACGCCCATATTCACCGAGGCATATGCTTTGCAACAATCAGCAAAATACAGCCCCGCTTTCTTTACTGCCGCATATTCTTTATCCAATTAAGGAGGGAGAATCATGAACCTCAAGAAATTCTTTCAGCCCGCAATGGCTATAACATTTGCATTCACGCTAGCCTGCACATCCTGTTCTACAGGCCCGCAACTAGAACGTGATGAAACGGCCCAAGCAACTCTAGACTATAAAAATAACCGAATCATTACTCCACTCGAAGAATACAATGACACTTTCGATGAAAATTCCCAGTATTACAATCAAGCCTTGGAAATTCTCAGGCAGCGCTGTTTCGCAAAACACGGCCAATCCTACGAAATATATATCCCGGATGTAGAAGATAGGAAATTCTTTTCGTCCAGTCGCGAGTTTGGTCTCTGGAACCCCGAATACTCCGCCAAATATGGAAACTACAAGCGACCCGGGAATGCACCATCATCGGGGGGCTATGACACAAAAATCATGGAACAGTGCATGCCTGAAATCTTAGCCACGTTGAAAGAGATTGCGGGCATCAGCCTCGAAGAGCAAAGTGGCCTCAGAGAAGCCTATCGTCGAATCCACGGCCAATCCTATGCAGCTGCCATGAATCATCCTGAATGGAAAAAATACCGTGAAGCATGGTGGAAATGCCTATCGGATAAAGGTCTAACGCCACGAAAAGGCGACTATGAATGGGAAACACAAGAACTATCAAATGCAACCCGTGCTAGCGGTGATAATAATGCCCCGGCATCAGAAGAAGAAATTCGAATCAGTGTCATTGAAGCACAATGCAGTAAAGATACCGGAATGGCTCAAGGTCTTGCCAATCTTGTAGCTTCATATCAGAAACCGCTCATTCGAGATAATGAAACAAAACTAGAAGAACAGCGACGGCAGCTATCAGAAGTTTATCTCCGATATAAAGAGTGGGTTCTCAAAAACCAATAAATATAAAGGTCCCCGATTGATGATTCATCAATCGGGGACCTTTAATTTATTAACTACTCTGCAGATAGAGAGGGCTAATCGGTGAAGTGGCCGGTCACCTCCGCCAGACGCGCCGGGTTCACCAGATCAGGGTGCGTGCCCTCCAGCAGCACCGCACGGAACGACGACGCATGCGCCGCCCAACCCTCCGTATCCAAATACGGCTGATCCTCATGCGGCACACCCACCAGCAACACATCACCATCAAAGAACGCCTGCTCAGCACCACGCATCAACGCCGCCGAAGCACGCATACTACCCAAGCACACGCCCAGCTTCTCCTCCGGTAGGTAACCCATCGCCGAACCCGCCTTCTGCAAACGCTCCAACGTACCCGGCAAATCAAGCTGCTCATCGGCTGCAGGCTCCGGCAAACCGCCCATACGCAACAGCGCACGGAAGCTCTCCTGCTCATCCGGCGCAGGCACACCCTGCCACTGCTCCGAAGGATACGCATCCAACAGGATGACGCGCTCAACCAGCGCACCCGCAGCCTGCGCCAGGGCCGCCACCTGCACCGCGGCAGTACCGCCCACAGACCAGCCCATCAACGCAAAACGACGCGGCAACGAACGCTCCGCCAGAGTCTTCTCAATCAGCTTCAGGTAGCCCTCAGCCAGCTCCTGCAGGCTCGACGCAAACCCGGCATTCGGGTCAGAGAACGCCTCAGCCTGCAAAGCATACACACCCTGCTGAGCCGGAAGATGCGAGAGGTACCCCGCATAACACCAGCCCAAACCACCCGCAGGCGGCAGAATAAACAGCGGCGCAGGCTGATGAGCGGGCTCAGCGGCATCATGCGCGGCAGGATGCTCACGTAGCGGCAGCACCGGCGCGAACTCCGCACCCTCGCCGCGCTCGCCCGCAATCGACGCCGCCAAAGCCTGCACGGTCGGATGCGCAAAAAGCGCACCGATGCTCACGCGCAGACCCAGCTGCTCCTCAACCGCGGCAATCACCTCAAGAGCCGCCAGCGAATGACCACCCGAGGCAAAGAAATCCTCATCCACGCCAAAACGCTCACGACCCAGCACTCCCGCAATAATCGAGCACAGCTGTTGCTCCAGCAGACCGTGCGGACCCTCAGCATCAGAAGTTTGCGGGGTCAAATCGAGGGACGCCAACAGCTTACGATCAGCCTTACCGGAGGGGCTCACCGGCAGAGCAGGCAGAGTATGCCACAGGGTCGGCACCATGTAGTCCGGCAGAACCTGCGCACAATGCTCACGCGCCGCCTCCACCAGCTGCTCGGCACGCTCGGCGGACACGTCGCCCACCTCCAGCACCGCCGCCAGGGCAGGCTCACGCAGACCGCGGTACAGCAGAGCCACCGAAGCGCTCACGCCCTCAACCGCTGCAAGAGCCATCTCAATATCGCCCAGCTCCAGGCGCTGACCGCGCACCTTAATCTGGTAATCCGTGCGGCCGCGGTAACCGATAACGGCGCGACCATCGGGAAGAATCTCCCAGCACGCCAAATCGCCCGTACGGTACAGGCGCTGGCTCTCACCGTTCAGCAGCGCGAGCGCACCGGCAGGAGCCTGCTCCACGAAAGCCGCTGCGGTCGCCTGCGGGTTGTTCTTGTAGCCGCGCGCCAGCTGCACGCCCGACAGGTGCAGTTCACCGGTCACGCCCACCGGCACGGGGTGGCCGGTCGGGTCAAGAATCAGGGTGCCGGTGTTCCAGACCGGCTCGCCAATGGGCACGCTCTCGCGCTGCGGGTCGGTGGAGGTTTCCCAGAAGGTCACGTCCACTGCCGCCTCGGTCGGGCCGTACAGGTTCAGCGGGTACACGCCCAGAACCTCACCCGCGGCCTGCACCTGGTCCTTCTGCAGTGCCTCGCCCGAGCAGACCACGTAGCGCAGGGGCTGCTCTCGTTCCCTGCCGAAGCCGGCATCAGCCAGGATGCGGCGCGCCGCCGGCGAAGAGGTCAGCGCCGAAAGCATGGTCGGCACAAAGTGCACCGCCGTGACGGACTGCTCGGCAATCACGCGCGCCAGGTAGGCGGGGTCGCGGTGCCCATCCGGGGCGGCAATGACCACGGCGGCACCCTCTGCGAGCGGCCAGTACAGCTCCCACACGTGTACGTCAAAGGAGATGGGGGTCTTGTGCAGAACGCGGTCGCCCTCCCCCACCGGGATCTGGTGCTGCTGCCAGCGCAGGCGGTTATCAATCGCGCGGTGGCTGATGGCAACGCCCTTAGGCCTGCCCGTGGAGCCGGAGGTGAAGAGCACGTAAGCATCCTCGTCCAGACCGGTTTTCACGCCCGGAAGCTCCTCGGCGGCGGGTGCCTTGCTGGGCTCGTCAGTGCTCAGCAGCGGCAGAGTGTGCTGGGGCAGGTTCGCGTGACGCGCAGGCTCCTGCGGGTTCAGCTCCTGTGCACTCAGCGGATGCAGACCGGGGCCGTGCAACAGCAGGGAACATTCGGCGTCCTCCATCATCACGCCCACACGCTCGGCAGGCAGATCCGGCAGCACCGGCACGTAGGTGGCGCCAGCGTACAGCAGGGCGTACAGCGCCACGTACTGCTCCACACCGCGGTGCACACGCAGACCCACCGCATCGGAAGGGCGAACGCCCCAGTCCAGCAGCTGCGCGGCAAGCGCACGGGCACGCTCATCCAGTTCGGCGTAGGTGAGGGCGCGGTCAAAAGCGTAGGCGCGCTCCGACTCGGGGGTGAGCACCTCACCGCGCGCGGGGGCAGAATCCAGCACCGCGAGCGCCCGCGGATGCGCCGCCACCGCATCACGGAAGCGACCCAGCAGGGTCTTGTACTCCAGCGGATGTTCGGTCAGCGCCGGGGCGGTCAGCTCGCGCAGGGTCGCAAGCTCCGCCTCGGTCGCCAAACCCAGGTTGTTCAGGGAGGCACCCTCGCGCTGCGCCTCCGCGGCGTAGGCGGGTAGCCACTCGCTCAGGCGGGCGGCGTGGCGTTCCAGCTCCTTGGCGGTGTAGAGCGCCGGGTTCATGTCAATCTCGCAGGAGATGCTGTTGCCGCGGCCGGGCATGCCACGCAGGGTGAAGGTCGCGTCAGCAACGGGACCGGCAGAGATATTGTGGATGCGCGCGGTCGGTACCGCGGATCCGGACTCGTCCTTGGAGGGTGCCGCCAGCGGCAGCACCGCGTCAAAGGGCACCACGTTAATCTGCGCACCAAACAGCCTGGACTGGGCGTTACGCGCGGTACGCTCGAGGTCTTCCTGACGAGCCAGCGGATGCTCAGCGTTACGGGCGTACTGCTCCTTCACCGAGTGCAGGGACTCCGCGATGGGACCAGTTGCCGCAACTTGCACCGGCAGAACATTCACTGCGGTACAGCCGGTCTGCGCGCTCGCCGCGCCCAGGGCGCGGGTCGCCTCCGGCAGGGTGCGGGCGAACATGCGGTTCATCTGCGGCACGCCGAACGAAGCCTGCGGGTAGCCGCCCACACGCGCCAGGTACGAGCCCACGGCGGCGGTCGCCAGCACCGGCCAGGAGACGGCGTGCTGCTTTGCCGCATCCAGCAGAGCCTGCTGGGTGGGCGGATCAATGCTGAACGCCAGGCGCACAGACCGCGCCGACGGGGAGGCGGTACGACCCGCCAGGGAGGTGTCTTCCTGTTCCAGGGCGCCGCTCGCCTCCCAGAAGGCGACGTCTTCGTCACGGGCGTCGGAGGCGGCATCGTCGGCGTCGAGTAGCTGTTGCAGGCTCATGCGGCGGGTTGCCGGGACCGGCTGACCGGCGGACAGGGCGCGGTATATCGCCGCCACGCGGGAGAGGCCGTTGAACGCGGCGAACCCGTCGGCAACCACGTGGGAGAAGGAGTGGTAAACCCAGAGGAACCCGCCGTAACGCACCACTGCGCTGCGCACAGTCACGCCCTCATCGGTGGTGAGGGGCTGGGCGAGTAGGCGCTGCGCCCAGGCGCGTACCGGCGCGGGCAAGTCAGAGCCGGGCAGGTCAGAGGAGTTCTCCTCCCCCGCCTTCGCGGTGTCGCTCAGCTCGCCCCCGTCCAGTTCGCCCCCGTCCACGAGCAGGTCAATGCCCGCGAGGAACGCCTCCTCGGTCAGAATCTGCTGGGAGGCGGCACCATCGGCAATGCGGGTGCGCACGCGGAAGCCCTCGTTCTCGCGGTAGAGCTGCACCAGCGCCTCACGCAGCAGATCGAGGTCGGTGTCCGCGGGGCATTGCAGAACCTCCGCGGTGTTGTAGCAGGGGTTCGACGGGTCAATCGCGGCGGCAAA
>ERZ773233.1113-NODE-1113-length-16108-cov-5.260824_pt1 | contig 16108 bp, 12 predicted proteins | sample MGYA00580991_ERZ773233 | MGnify/ENA primary metagenome ERZ773233 (study PRJEB29015, sample SAMEA2738178) | human oral metagenome | biome: human oral; feature: human-associated habitat; material: saliva | place: China | collected 2161 ...
TTATATTTTAATGCTTTTGCTTTAATGATAGTCTCACTTTTTTTGTCTTTATAATATGAAATGCCAACAGAAATTAAAACGACACTCACAATACCAACAATATAAACAATGCCTTTTTCATCTTCATCATAATATCTGAAAAAAAATTCTACAATTATAATAAGTATGAAAAATAAAATTAATGTAAGTAGAATAATGAATTCAATATCTGTTTTAGATTCAGAATATAATTTAATATAATCTATCATTTTTTCTCCTTTCTTTTTATAAAATTTATTTTATAGTAGGTTCCAACAGTTTAATAAATCATTAACAATTTCATTTTCAAGATTTTTTTATACTGTCATAAGTAATATTCGCAAATTGAAAAAATTATATATGGTTTGTTTTACACACTTTAAAATATGCTATTCCAAAACTGGTAACTTTAGCCTTACAATTAGGACATTTTTTACCTACGCCCGATAAAGACCAAGCGTAAGCTCTGATTTTAGAGTTACAAAAAGGACAAGTTATGTCATAAAAACTACGTCCTTCTGATCTTGAATAATAATTACAGTCTTTTATTTTGATATATTTTGTTTCATTCATTTGTTTTTCTTCTCCTTATAAAATTTTTTCTACTTGAGAAAGCGATCATTTTTGCCTTTCTTTTATTTTTCATAAGGTTCTGTTAGTTTTGTTATATAATCCCAATTTTCTTTGAAAATAGGAATTTCTTTATCAACAATCCATTTTCCATTTTGATCTTTTTTTACACAAACGCCACGTTTGAAAACTGTCGGATAGTCTTCCCAATTTACTTCTTTTTTCAAAAGCATTGTTTTTTTCTGTTCGCCGTTTTTCCCGTGAAGTTCCTTTGGGGAAAAGTATTTCTGTGCTGCACTTGAAATGCTGTTTTTAATTGCATCATTCTGTCTCCAGTGGAAGTAATTCGCAACTTCTTCTTTTGGCAGATTAAAGGCCCTGCTGTCAAACAATGCCAATGTTTTTATTTTGTTTTCAAGGGCAGATATATAACTGCTTCTTTCTTCGGAACTTAATCCTTTAATATAAACTTCATCAAGTAAAAATTCTATTTTTTCTTTTGCAAGTTTTTTAAAGCTTTCATTGAATTTTGCCGTTGCCATAGAAGCTGTTATGCTTACTATTTTTGATATATTATTATCAAACCATGGCTGACTTTCGAAAGTTTTATAATCAATCAGCAGAAGTGAAATTTCGTCTGACTGCCTATATCCAAGGACACAGTTCTGAATATTTTCGCATAAATATAGCATTGTTTCTTCCATTGCTTCTGCTAAAATTTCATCATAAGGGGAAATCAATCCCTTTGTAAATGTGTGAAAAGCTTTCCCATCAATTCTTATTATGACAGGAGTTCTTATTGTTAAAAAATTTCTAGTAACATATTCGTATTTTTTCATTCTTTTGTCTATTTCCATATTTTTCTCCTTGTTTTTTTGTTTAATTAATAGTATCATATTTCTGTTAAAATGTCAAGAATTTTTATATTTTTTTGAAAACAGCATTTTTAAATAAAAAAGGGCTTAGGCCCTTTGTTTTCAAATCCTCTATTTTTTAAAAATTCATTTATATTTCATCAGAAATAAAACGAATTTTTGTTTTTAAATTTGTTGCCCAGCTTTCTTTCATAAAAAGTTTTTCTAAAACGTTTTGTGGAAGTTCGTAAACTTTTTCAGTCATATTTTTGATTAGAAAACCAATATCATTTCCAGAGTTTTTTATTTTATAAGTATTTTTTTTAGTTCTCATCTTGAGAAATAATGAGTTCCTCGATATCTTTTAGATTATCTTTTACAAGTTTAAAATCTTCAAAATCTGATACTGATCCTGCGAGTTTTTGTGTATGTTCTTCTTGATATTGAGCATAGATGGCCTCAATTTTATCTACAAAAAGAGGAAAGAGTTTCTGCTTTTTATGATATTTTTGAATCCAAGCATGGAAAGTTGAAAAAGGGGCAATATTTTGATAAGCATAAGGGATTGTTTTAAATGCTTTGAAGTAGTTTTCTAATGCTAATGCTGCCCCTTTGCCCATTCTGATCTGAAGGAGAAACATTTTGAGAGCTGTTTCATGCTGCGTCAAAAGCTGCTCCATACTATTGAGATGAAGCTGGATTACTCCAATTTGAGCTTGTAAATAAGCAAATCTTTTCTCAAATTTATTTTTTGCTCACTGGAGATGATTTGCATCAATACTCCTATTTGAATACGTCATTTCCTGGAGATTTTGAAGGTTTGAGGCAAGCACTTTAGCATTGGTTGCATTTGAGATTTCCTTAATCATATCTCAGATTCTTTTCTGAAAAGTAGTATCCTTTGTTTCATAGCCTAGTACCTGAATTTCTTGAGCAAGTTTCAGACATTCCTGCTGTAAGATTTTATATTCATCCTTTTTCTTTTCACTAGAATCAAGCGTATGATACTGGCTTCTGACCGCATCATAAATATTTGAGTAGGTATTGAAAGTTGTCTTGTATTCAGTGCGGTTTTTCTCGGCTTTAGTCAGCTTTCTCTCTGAGTTTTTATGGGTAAGGTTTTCCTCAGTTCTGAAAATAACAATCTTATCATCAATAAAGCTAATCCTTGAAGATTTTTTGTCTAAAAGTCTCGCTTGCTTAAAAAGGCTTAAGGTCTGTTTTTTGATCTCTTCTTTATCTCATTTCAGCTCAAAAAGCTCAATAAATCTCTCAGGCAGCTGCTCAGGATCTACTTCAACATAAGACAAGAAAAGATCATAGATTTCCCTATTATGACTTGGATTATTTCTCTCAAAAAGATTTTTATTTCCAAGGAAGTATTTCTCAGAAGGAGAAACTGCCCTTTGTAAATTTTTATAAAGCTCTGCTGTCAAAAGCTCGCGCGATTGCGTCCAAGGGAAAACTGACTTCAGACGAGTAATATGTCATTTTTCAATTCAAATCTGCTGTTTATCTTTCATTGTTTAGATAAGAAAAAAATAAAAAGTCTGATTATTCATTTATTTTAACTTTTTATTTTTATTAACTTAATTTTTTGTATCGAAATTTACACTTCTCATCTCAGTTAAAGAGCTGTTTTGAGCTTCGTTGCTGAGTATTTTCTGGTTCGATAGCTAAGTTTGTAATATATCATCCAAATACCTGATCAGAGAAGCTCTTATTGAGTTTTTGATAGAGTTTTTGTAGCTCTGATGAGGTAATTCTCTTACCATAAGGAGGATTTGAGAGGATTCGAGTTGAAGAGGAGAAATCTATTTTTTTCTGAAGAAAATCTCAGGTCTCAAAAGTGATTTCCTTTTCTAGATTTCGATTTTTTGCATTTTGGATTGAGATTTGTGTCATTTTTGGATCAATATCGTATCCAGTGAGCTGATACTGACCAGAAAAAATCTGATTTTTTGCCTCTTGAAGTAGATTTTCTCGAATCGAAAGGTTTTTATTTTCAAAGTGCTGAAATGCAAACTGCCTATGCGATCCAGGTGCAATATTTTTAGCGATCAAAAGCGCTTCCATCAAGATCGTCCCAGCCCCTGCAAAGTAATCAACTAATGGAGATTTAAACTTCCAACCAGAAAGCAAAACCATTGCAGCAGCAAGATTCTCCTTGAGTGGAGCAGATCCTGCTTGAGTCCTATATCCTCTCTGATAAAGAGCTTTTCAAGAGCTATTGAGATAAAGTCAGCACTGATTTTTCTCTAGAAAAAGCATCAATTCATCAGTATTTTCCTGCTGTTTTCCAATTCTTGCGATGCTCTCTAGAAGAGCTTTATGCGCAACAGACTGTACCGTTCTCTGTGATGAGAGCTGAGAAGATTGAATATTTACTTTGAGGGTTATATTGGTATTACTGGTTCGCTGAGGGTAATCAGATTTTTTTATCAGTTCAAAAAGCTGATCAAAAGTCCTAGCTTCCCCTGAGACGAGCTGAATATAAACCTTATTTGCGAGTCTCGACCGAAGGTTAATCTGATACATTCCCTTTAGATCAGTCTCAACCCAGCATCCTCTTGAGAAAGTATCAAAAGGAACGAGTTTAAGCCTCTTGAGTTCTTGAGCAAGCAAGCTTCCAAGTCAGAAAGGGCAGGTAACAAGGAGTTTCATCACTTTAGAAAAGAGTTAAAAAAAGCTGATTTTTATAATTGATAATCAGCTTTATCATAGTGGATAGCTTGCTTTTTTCAAGAGGAAAAGACTTGAGTAAAATTTCACAGAAAGAAGATTCTCCTAATAAATACAATTTTTCTCATCTAATACAACATCAACAATACTTCATTTTGCGTACTCTCAAGGGAATTGAACCTGAATATAGTTTTGAGTTCGGCCTTTTGATTTCCCATTTTTAACTTCCTCAATAAGGACCTGCATCGTTTTCCCATAATGAGACTCAACAAAGCGATCACGGACTTCCTCTCCGATTTCAATCAGTCTTCTATTTCTTTCTTTCCTGATTTCCTGTGGGATCTGGTCAGGCAACAGTGAAGCTGGGATTTTCTCAGCCTTATGATGATCAGAAAAAGGGAACGCATGAAGCTTAGTAATTCAATATTTTTGCACTGCATCACAGGTGATTTGAAAATCTTGCTCGGTTTCTCATGGAAAACCAGAGATAATATCAGCTCAAATAGAAATCTGATCCTGATCTGGACGATCTAATCTTCTAATCTTTGTCAACACTTCATCAAGCTTATCACTCAAATATCCTCTATTCATTGCCTTGAGAATTGGATCAGAAAAGCTCTGAATCGAAAAATGGAAATGAGGGACAAACCTTGGATTGCTCACCACCTGAAAAAAATGGTCAGTCAGATATTGCGGATCGATACTCGAGATTCTGATTCTTGGAATAGTCGTTTGCTTAAGGATTTCCTCTAAAAGATATGAGAATCTACTTTCCTCTGATTTTCTTGTATCACTTGCTCACCAAGCTGCGAGGTTAATTCCTGTGATCACTACTTCTTTTCCACCTTCTGCTTCTACTTGATTGATCTCAGCGATAATTTCCTCAAGCGGTCTATTTCTATGCCCTCCTCTCTTAAAAATTGTTAGACAAAAACTACAGTAATTATCGCATCAGTTCTGAATGATAATATAATTTTTCGTTCGAAGCTTTTGACCTGGAGTTTTGAGTCCACTAGAAAAGTTTCTAGGATCCTGATCTGGATCCTCTGCTAGCAAAACAATCTTTTCCTCATAAGGAAAGAGTTCTGGATATAAGCCAAAAAAAACTGATCTATCCATCGCTTCTCCTCTGTTCATACTTCCACATCCAGCGATATAGACTCTCTTGTCTTGATGGAGATGATCCAAAATTTCTTTTACCCACTTGGATTTAGCTCTATCAGTCACTACACATGTCGCAACAAGAAAAATATCATCAGCATCCTGCTTAGTAGTTTGCAGATGAGCGATTCGTTTATTGAGATAGAACTTATTAACTTTACATCAAAAGAGTTTGTGTTCCATAGCACTATTGAAGGTAAATATTAGGGCTGATTGTACTAAAAAGGCAAAGGGAAATCAAGTCAAAAACAACTCTGATTTTAGCTTTCTAGTGAGCTTTTATTGATAAGGATTACTCTAACTAAAAGCCTAGGAACATAAAGAGCTTCAAAAGTATAAAAAAAAGAGAAGTCAGACTTCCCTTTTTTTAGATATTAAAGTTTCTAAGCTCAGAATTCTGAGAATATTTGGTAAATAACAAACAAGAATAGAAATAAACTACCAACTGCCAATACGATATTAATCAGCGTATTTTTTGCCTTTTTAAAGTTTTCTCCTTTCCCTCCATCAACAACAAGGAGATATCCAGAGTAAATAATCATAATCACGATCACAGATCCACTGAGATATCCAAGCATCTTTGCTATTTGGATAATAAACTCCCCTGCTCTCTTTGTAAAATCTTGCTGACTAGCAATGTAGTAAAGAAAGTCGACCACTTTCATTCCAACAAGAGCTGCAATTACTGCCGCAAGATTCTTGAAGAGCTTTTTTCCTCAGCCTTCTTCTCCAGAAGAGGGATTCATCATTTGGAATCCTGTAATCACAATCATCACAATTGCGAAGAAGAATGCTGCTCACTTGAGGAATGTCAGCACAAAAAAGAGAATTCCTGTATTTGAAACGAGGTTATCTTTTAGACCTGTAGTTTGATCAATCGCTGAGAGATTGATCACCTGAGAGAAAAGCCATACCGCTCAAAAGAAGAGTGCTGCCCCAATCATAATATAGAGGAAGTTATTGAGTTCAGCTTTAAGATTTTCTGATTTTTTACCAGATATTACAAGCCTAATTGCGCTCATTACCAAATAAATAAACACTAATATATAGCCTACATACTTGATAATGCTTCGTAAATATCCACCAGCTACCGCCCCTTTCGCTGCAGTTGCCTTTGGGAAGAAGAGACACTCAACATTTTCTTTAAAGGTATTTGTTTTTGATACACAGGCGATATCAAACACTTTTTCAGAACGTCCTTTTTGATCTGGAGTCCCATTTACCATTGGTTTTGCATAGTGCGTTTCAAAGCTTGGAGCTTGATTTGTCGCGAAGGTATCAGTAAATGGAAGCGTCAAACCAAGAGCAAGCAGTCCACTAATTAAAGCTATTTTAATCCAAGAAGCCATTTTATATAAAGAAAAGATAAAAATTCTGATTTCTTTCTTTTAACTAAAGAAGATATTGAGTACTCCTAGCGTCAACCTTATAATTATTAAGAAACTTGTCAAAATAACTACACCAATGAGCACACTCTGAATATCTTTTTTAATTTCAGCGACTTTATCGCCAGAAACACTTTGTGTTACCAGCTTAAATCCGTTCCAGATAAGCATTATTGCACCAATTGAGAGACCAATAAACACTATCCACTGAATATAAGGGAAAATATTTTTTCTAATATATTCAAGCGTACTGGTGATTTTATATTTTCAACGAGATTCTATTCCATCTAGCTTTGTTTGCTGGATCTGAAAATCTTTATTGGCGATTGTATGAACACTTTCTACCAATTGCTTAGGACTTCAATCAGCACTTACTCGTTTAGAGTTTAGAGAAGAACTTGCAAAGGCCTCACTCATTAGTGGCATTGCGAAAAGTGATAGAAATACTCAGCATGCTAAAATCAGTTTTTTCATTTTATTAAATATTTGGATAAAAGATAGATTTTTATTCTTCTTCATCGTGATTTTCTCTAAGTTTTGCCTTGATAGCAGAAACTGAAATGACTCAGATAAATCCGAATACAACAATTCATAATATCCATAGAATGATTTTTAACCAAGATGGAAATCCTGATGTTCCAATTGTTTTTGTTGTTTCCACAGGAGGGATTGTCTTTGTCTCTCAGTATCTTTTATTAACATCCTGGCATACTTCAATAGTTGATAATTCATATTGTTTTGCGATATTTTCACAGATATTTTTCTCAATAACATTTTTGAAATCATCAGTTCAAATCTGATTTTCTCAGATACTATTTCAGTCAACCGCATTTTTCTGTAAAAAGGTGTAGAGTTTGATAAGCTTCTCAACTCTAATTGATTTAGTATCAGAGCCACTTTCTACTAGGCTTTCTGCTCTCTCAAACTCATCAAAAATCTGACTTGATTCCTTTTGTAAATTTAGAGGGAGTATTGCGAGAATTTCAGATTTTGCTTCTGAATACACTCGACTCCTCTGTTTCCAAGAATCCTTATTCATAAATTCCTCCGTACCATTTAACTGCTCTGGTTCTGCATCATAACTGTCTCATTTCAAATGTGAGCTAGAGGCAAAACTATAACTCAAAGCTGAAATTCAAAAGACAAAGACAAGGATTCAGCACAATAATTTCAGTTTTTTCATTTTATTTAATATTTAAATAAAAGATAGATTTTTATTCTTCTTCATCATGGTTTTCTCTGAGTTTTGCCTTGATAGCAAACGCAGCAATAACTCAGATAAATCCGACTACAACAATTCATAATATCCATAGAATGATTTTTAACCAAGATGGGAAACCTGATGTTCCAATTGTTTTTGTAGCTTCTACAGGGGGGATTGTCTTTGTCTCTCAGGATCTTTTATTAACATCCTGGCATACTTCAATAGTTGATAATTCATATTGTTTTGCGATATTTTCACAGATATTTTTCTCAATAACATTTTTGAAATCATCAGTTCAAATCTGATTTTCTCAGATATTATTTGGGTCAACAGCATTTTTCTGCAAGAAGGTGTAGAGTTTTATAAGCTTCTCAGCTCTAATTGATCTGGTATCAGAGCCACTTTCTACTAGGCTTTCTGCTCTCTCAAATTCATCAAAAATCAGACTTGATTCCTTTTTTAAGCTTAGAGGAAGTAATGCGAGAATTTCAGATTTTGCTACCTCATAAACTCCAACTCCTTTTGCTGAAAGTGTTGCATGATCACTTAAAGCAATCAAAATATCATCAAGTTTTTCTTGCTGTTTTTTAGTGAGTTTTGTAGCATTTTTCTTTAAGAAGTCCTCAATTTGAATCACACTTGATCTAGTTTTATTGATGTCTCCAAGATCATTTCTCAGAGAGATAAGGAGATTTCTCAAATCAGCATTAGCAATACTCGAACGATCATCAATATTTGCTATAAGTTCACTAAGTGCGGAATATTGTGCTTGCAGCTCTGGACTAAGCCCATTCTCATAATCAGCAAAAGTTACGGTAAAGTCTTTCTTAAAAAGTTGAGCACTTCCCTCTGCTTGATAGACAATTCTTCAAATAATAGATTCAGACTTTGGAATATATGATTGTGTCAGGATTTTATTACAGCTTAGATCACGATCATTATCAGGCGCTCCATCTAAATTAGTATCAATCAAAATATTGGTATCAACCCAACACTGATCATTTCTAGAGGCAGTTTTCAGATAGAAAACAACCTCATTATTTAATTGTCTACCAACGAAAATCTCAAGATGTCCTTTATCAGATTTTTCTATATTTGGTAATGAAACGATTTGAAGTCCACTTGTCAAAGAAGTAAAATCTGAACCAGAATCTACTTTTACTTCGAGTTGTGCAGTAGCCTCATTGGCATTACTATCCTTTGCCTTGATTGTTACAGGATAAGTTCCTGGTTTTGGATATTGGACTTTAAATGTTTTTTTATCCAAGGTTGTATCAAGGTATTTTTTATTTCACTTTTCACATTCTCTAGTATCCCAACATATTTCTCTACTGATGAGGTTTCCAATACTCACATCCTTGAAAAGGACAGTTGTTCCCATAGTTGCATAAATCAGAGCTGGTTTAATTCAGTTTTTTACTACAATCTGAGCTCACTCTCACATACCTTTATGGTCTCTGTAGGTCACATAAGCAACTGGTTTATACGGCTTATCTTTTGGACTTTGCTTATTGTAAACTCGCTTTACACGATCATTTTTGGTTGTCATATCGATAATACCATCGCCATCGAAATCTAGCTGAATAGTCCTATCTTTTACAAAATCTGACCTATCAGAGAGCACCTTTGATATAATATCAAATGTGATTTCATCTCAGACTTCTGCATTAATCTTATCTGATCTCAATGTAACAATCGGAATATCTGGCTGTTTACCATCCGGTGGGAACATAATCAACGGTCAATTTCCAATAATTTCTTCACTTGTTTGATTCCCATCATCATTATCAAACATTTTTACTCAGAATACATATTCTCAAGGGATTTTTGGTACAGCGAAAAAAGTATACGGGATACTTCCCTGAGTGATCCTGGTTTCTATAATTTTATTTGGATTATCTTTTGGGTAATAATACCATTTAAAATAAGAGATTGCTCCATCTGGATCCATTGGATTTTCAGCGGTAACCTTAACTATGATAGGATCAATTCCTGAATTAAAGATATCTTGTGTCTTATTTCATTGCTGAAATCAGATTCCAATCTCATTTCCATATTGAGGGAAACTTATCATAAGATTATCAAGTCTTGGAAGAGCATTAACTACCTTAAACCAAATTCTCTCTTTTACATTCTTACCAAGTGCTGTATCCTCTAGAATATAATCAATATATTGACATCAAAGCGAATTAAACTTGTGAGAAAAAGTATGATTGTTTATATTGATGATTTCATCATTCTGAACCTGAAAGTAGGTACGAAGATTTGTGGCATTTCATTGAGCATTTACGGATGAAGAAGTATCAATATTAAAACGAGCCTGTCTATCAATCCTAAATGCTGAATGTTCATTTCCTTTTTCATCAGTACATTTATCGTTTTGAGCTACTTTGATACCGTAGTCATTATTAATGTCATAGCTGATAATTGGGCTATCTTTTTCCCCAATATATACGGTATCATAAACTGTATTACTATTTCCCTGTTCATCTGTTGCCTTGAGCGTAATTCTGTAAGTCCCAACTCTTTGATATTCATGCTTCATAACATTAGTCTGATTGACTCTTGGGACTGTTCAATCTCAGAAATCTCGCTCATAACTAAGGACTTGATGATTTGCCTGTGCTGCAAAAGTCACATATGTCTTCCAAACAGCAGCTCTTGGACGAATCTTTAAGACTGGTCTCAGAGTTGATTTTACCTCTACTGCTTTTTCAATTTCTGAGATTTTACCGAATTTATCAGAAACTACTAGTGTTACCTTATGAGTTCACGCCTCATTAAAGAGCACAGTAATCAGTTTATTTGCTTTTTCTGTTTTGGTGATATGCACAGCATTAGGATTTGAAAACTGCCAATCATAGGTAAGTTTATCATACCCATTTCCTACATCAACATCACTTGAACTATCGGCATTAAAGGTAAATTCTGAAGGATATTCTCGAAGACTTGTAGGTGTAATAGTAAACTGAGGAACTGGAGGGGTAGATTCAACGTACACATTCACTGTATCCAGATTTTTATTTCCAATTTCATCTTCTACAGTAAGTTTTACTGTATAGTTTCCAGGTTTTTTAAATTGTTTTTTAATTTCCTTTCCCTGCAAAGTATCCAGCTTTACGCCTTCAGAATCATAAATCTCCCAAGTAAATAATTTGATCCTAGAGGTCAATGAATAAGAAGCTGCAGCTGAAAAACTATATGTTGTAGAAGTCATTCCCTTGTCTGGAGTCTGCTGAATAGAGGCTACAGGGTCAGAAACAGAAAGAGAATATCTCTCAGAAACGGTATTACTCTCGTTATCATTTACGGTGAGGGAAATATTAAACTCTCACTGACTTGGAAGTGGAAGATTGATATATCCAGGTTTTCAATCTCATTCTCTTGCCCAACTAAATCCATCTCTTGACGTAATTTCCCAGCGATGAGACATAATTTCTCTCCCTCACATAGGCAAAGTCGCGCTTCCATCAAAAACGATTCCTTTTTTTGCTTCTTGAATTCCGACTTTTACATACTTGTTCTTATCCATCTTCTTCCCATTTGCATAGACGATAACATTTGCTGATTTCGGGCTTACATTTACAGAAACAGTAGTTTCTCAGTCGAAAATTCCAGCATTTGAACTCCTAACGGTAAGATGCACAAGATAAATACCAGATTCGTTGAATCTATAATTTACTACTGGTCAATATCAGATAGGCTTATCAATTCCATCAATATCTCTGTAATACCAAAAATAGTTCCTTGAAGGAATAGTCTCATTTGATGGATCACTACTCCCTCTTGCATCAAAAGTAACCGTCAAAGGCGCAGGACCACTAGATGGATTAGTTGAAGCGGTTGCTTTGACTGTGTATTTATTTTGGATTGTTGCGTTTACATTGCTGAGAGGGTTTTTACAATTTTCAATAAAACTATTATAATTTTCCCTAGTAGTATTTCATTGCATTTCTCTGGTAGTTTTTAGACATTGCTTATATACCACTTGAAAATTATAATCTTGTGGGAAATAAGGGAAAATTCTGGTCATAATAGCATTGAGCTCATTGTAGATGGTAGTTCATCAGATTTTTCCTATTCTACTATCAGCATCAATATCAACAAAAAGCTCTTGTAATCTATTTCGATCCTTTTGAATTTGATAATTGGCAAAATACTCAGTTGGCACCTTTACACTACTAGAGCTTGTAGCTGAGGTCACCGCTGAGATTCAAAAAATCAAAAACCCAAGTACAAAAAGGATTTTTTTAGGCTGAAGAAGAGTTTTTTTTGGAATACTATTCATAGCACAATCTGAGGTATAAAAGGCTTATCTCAAGTATACACCTGTTTCTCAATTTTTGCAAATCTTAGCTGTTAATTTATTTTATACTCTATTGACAATTTTTACTTTATATTTTTTAGATATTTTATCATCATTGGCAGAATGCTATAGTTCTATCTTTATCGAAATAAAAAGAAAAAATCTGACTGCAAGAGCCAGACTTTTCTTTTATTTATGAGATTTTTATTTAGCAATTAACTATTTAGTGAAACATGCAGCAAATTCATTTTTATCAAGTCCAATAGCTGTAGCGATTTCTGTTACATTATCATTATTGAATGTAGTGTAAGTGAAAGCTTTTTCAAGGAAGGTATAGAATGCCTTAGTTCCTGCAATTTTCCCAGCACATTCAACTCCTTTTGCTCCAATTGGTGCAGTTGGATGAAGAGCTGCAATTGGCATATTTTTGAATACCATTCCAACAGTACTATCTGCATCTACGATATTTTCAATAGTTTTTGCATTGTAGTGTCTTTGACAGAAAGGACAAAGAATATCTGAATATTCTACAATCATAATTTCTGCTCCTTCATTTTTATAATAATGAACTCCTTTCAATAGACCAGCAACTTGTTCCTGAGTAAGTGTTCCCGCACGTCCTGCTCCATCAGTAGTAGCACTTCCAGCTTTAACAGCTGCAACAGCAGCCTCAAATTCAGACTGAGGATAAGCACCTCCGATAGCTTTATAATTTCCAGTTTTTGTGTTAATCACCACATTACCTGGAGTTCCCTGAAGGTCAAAATACTTAAATGCTTCTTCACTATTTGCAGCCCATTTTGCGTCTCCAATAGCTACATCAGTATTTACAACTTCACTTGTTGCTGCTTGTCCGTTTTCTTGATTCTCTTCATCCCCTGCTGTTATAGATTTCTTCAACTGCTCAACTTGGTCATCAATTTTTTTCGTAATTTGCTCTTGATACTCTTTGATTTGAGTTACAGCATGAAGCTTATTAAGATTTGATTCATTTGCGAACTGTAGTTCAACAGTAGATTTGTAAACTGAATTGATCTTTAGGTAAGCCATCACAGAAAGAATAAGTGTTGGTACTAGAAGGACAAAAGTCACGATAGGAAGTACCTTAGCACAACGACATGGTCTTTGAGCACATGATTCTCCAGTTGTTTTTTCGTTTTTAACCATAATTTGTAATAATACAAAGATAAATAAACAAAATTCTGACTTTTTCTTTTTTTTATAAGCAGAATTTGATTTCAGAGTATGAATTTTTTTTTTGAATGCAAGTGATTTAAGATTCTTGATACTCACTACCCCTTGACATTACCTCCATTCTCCCAAAAACATCTACTCAAACATAAGTAAATTCAATCCTAAAATCAGCTTACAAAGCTTATTAAACAAAATAAAAAGAAAAATCTCAGCTTTTATGCTGAAATTTTCCTTCGCTATTAGTATATAAACTACTTTACTTTCTGAGGAAGAAGGTAAAGGGTATTATTACTTCTGTCGTAGCTGAGATTATAAGTTACACCATCTACCTGGATTTCGTTCTTCTCAAGAGAAAGTCTATCTCCAGAAAGGTTGAACTCCAAAGGTACTCTATTTCCCTTTCCATCAATTACTGTATATTTTGCTGGATTTGTTGAATTCTCGATATCAAATTCCTTCCATCCAGACACTGGTGTTCTACCAACTCCATGTTCTCCTCCGATAGATTCATAAAGATTTCTATTTCTCTTTCCACTCTTTCATCTTCCATCAGGTGAAACCTGAACATCCATTGCATTTAGTCTCTCTAATCCATTAAGGTATGTTCTCATCGCAGCAAGAATCTTCTGAACCTTTTCTGGAGTATTATCGTTTACAGTGATCAGTTTTCCTTCATTTCTTACATCTACAGTTGCATATCTTCCATTTACTACAATACCATTGAGCTGATTCTTTCCTTGGAACGTCTTATCAAAGAGCTCCTTAAACTTATCATACACTTCAGCATCTGATAATCCTAGATTAATTCCCTTTAGAATAAGTGATTGATCTTTATTTGATGCCTGAGAGAGCAAATAAGAGAAGTTATCAGCAGTCACCTGTACTGAATTTCTCTCTGTATCATAAAAATATCCTGTAAGTTTCTTTGACTTTGGAGTAGGATCTTGATCTTCTACTTTTACTGGGATTCTTGCAACCTCCTTATTATTCTTAGGATTTCGAAGTGCTACCTCCCCTTTCTCTGCATTAAATGATTTTACAGTATTTTCAAGCGTCTTAGCTTCACTTCCCTCAAATGCAACCTGAGTATAAGGCTGATCTGCACCGATAAATTCTTCAAGCTTATATCCTCCTTCTTTATCTCCGAGAGAAATTGAAGAAGTTTTTCCGTGTTGAATACGATTTCCCGCTAAAGTTCTACCTAGTTGATCAACAAGTTTCATATCTGATTTTTTACCTTCTTCACTATTTTCAATTACATTACGAATAATTACTGGTGAAACTCTGCTAGTTACATTTGTTTCAAATCCAGTTGATGGATCAGCTGTAATGATTCTTGGAGAAACCGCAGTTTTCATAATATTTCCAACCTTGTATGGAACTTTATTAAGATTTTGGAAAACATTTTGATCTCCAAGGTGGGTCTTGTTTGTCTTTTCCCAGATTTCTGTAAATGATTTTACAAAATGCGCCTTGAATGCCTTAAGACCATTCTTTCCCTCTGTTGGAATCTCAACTTCAAGTCCTCCATTTACAACTTTACACTGAAATTCTAGGTCAAATCCGAATAATTTCGCCTTAAAATCCTTTGGCTTTTGGATTTCAATAGCAACTTTATCATCGTTAAATTTTACTGCAACATCTGTAAGTTCCTTTGTAGTTGCTCCATTTACAACCAAGGCTCTAGACCAGTTTTCTAGATCATTTTTTTCATTAGTTGCATTTTCAAGTTTTGTCTGAGAACTCCACTTGATACTTGTTTGCAAAAGTCTTGCAAGATCAATATGATCCATATAACTTGGCATATCCTTTAATACTTTTCTATCAAGATTAAGTTTGAAAGGAAGCTTTGAAATTTCTGACTCAAGTCTTTCTTTTGTCGCATTTCTATCATAGTTAACTTCCACTGACTTAATTCTTTCTTCTATTGCAGTTGCCCCCTTCACATCAAAAACAAGCAAATTATTGAAAAGCATTTTATTCCCAGATTCTGTAAGTCCCACATTATACTTTTCACTATTTACTCAAAATTTATTGAGTTTTAGTTCATGCCTATTATCCTTCATCACCTTTTGAACAAGGAGATGCATATCTACAGTTTTGAGCTTATCTGCATATTTCTGATCCTTATTTGGATTCATGGTTGCATCAAGAAAATAATCCTGAACGTAAGCATACTTTCCATTTGCAGTTCTCTGAGATTCACTAATATATTTTTTTGCGATAAGATCAAAGATTTTAGGATCATCTACAGAAACCTGGCTAATATTTAGAGAATCCCCATTGATATGAAAACTTGTCTTGAATTCATCTACAACAGCCTGTTTTTCTGCCCCATCAAGCTTCACTGGCTCTCCATCTTTCTGTCCTTCTACCTGATTGCCAAGCTTAGATAATACCTCCTTATAATTGGCAGTAACTGCTTTTTCCTCTTTATTCTTATTGGAAAGAGTTTGTACAAGCTCGTTTTTATTGTTTTTAATAAGTTCTTGCTGAACACTCGTTCCATTCATTTCTGCAGAAGCGCTTGCTGACAACAATACACTTGCTATAGTAGCTTTAAGGCTACTATTGTTTAAATGAGAATTCTTTTCTTGCTGATCAAGATGATTTTCAAAGTTGTTTACATTCATTTTCTTCTATATAAAGAATAAAATAACGTCTATATTCAAAATATATTATATATAGTATATGTAAAAAGTCAAAAAAATCAAGAGATTTATATTGACTTTTT
>ERZ773233.1114-NODE-1114-length-16106-cov-7.421843_pt1 | contig 16106 bp, 10 predicted proteins | sample MGYA00580991_ERZ773233 | MGnify/ENA primary metagenome ERZ773233 (study PRJEB29015, sample SAMEA2738178) | human oral metagenome | biome: human oral; feature: human-associated habitat; material: saliva | place: China | collected 2161 ...
TCTAACGGAAGAATAAATCCCGTATCACATGACAGAAGTGATAACAAGAAGAAAACGTAAAACCCCAACCATTTAACACGCCGGTAACTAACTATCTGTTTCGACAATATATTAATAAACAACTTGTATAAGCCCATACTAATCAAATTGATAATCTATAAAATCTTATTCTCAAAACAATTCTTTATTTTGTACATGCCAATGTCATACTTATATCTACCAAAAAGTATTTGGGGATTTACATCATACTTTTCAGCTTCTGCCTTTATAAAAGGAGCAACCTTATAAGGACTAACATCGCGAATCCTTGCTAAAAATTTCTTCCATTCTGGAGTTGGAATAACTGCATTCAAAGCAAATTCGTCAGCCTCTGTTTCCTCCGAAGATTTTTTATCATCAGGAATATTTATCATTGCTTGACCATCCCTTACAAGATGATTGTAAACATGACCAACCTCATGCAAAATTGTAAAAGCAAAATTGTCAATAAAAGGGATGCGCTCAGTAACAACGATGGTAGGATTATCGCCCGTCCAAAATGACATACCGTCCACTGGAACCTGACCAATTTTTATGACATGTAAAAAGCGAATACCAAATTTATTCAGAAGTGCTGCGGTCTTTTTAACAGTCTCCTTATTCTCTTTAAATACTTCGTTAAGACCTTTTGTTAATTCACTTACACCATTCTTGTCAAAATTACCCAAAGAAGAATTATCATGTTGAGAAAGATAGTAACAGTAGTATTTCCATGAAAAGATATCTATCGGATTCGTGGTAACTTTGTCAGACTTACGATAATAGTAAGAAAATTCTTTTTCCTTTGCTTTAAGTTCCAAGAAACTATCTAAACAGTCGACAGAAAAAACATCAAAGATTCTTTTGACATCGTCGATGACATTGCCATTTATAATACCAACTTTCTTAAAAAATAGTGTGTTTATTTGTTCTTTGAGAACATTCCATACGTTTAACATTTTTGTCTGCAACACAACTCTTTCGCTCAGTTTTGCACTGTCTAATTCGTATTGTGTCTGAACCTGCATGAGAAATGTCGCAGAAATATTAAGAGCTTTTTCCAATAATAATGCCATTTCAGGCGTTAGAGAACGCTTGCCTTTTATGACATCATTCAGAATTGGTCTCTGTATGCCAGTGAGTCCAGACAATTCACTCTGCTTCATATCGCGAGCAGAGAGCTCGTCCTTAATCACTTCTCCCACATGAGTTGCCTCAAAGGGAACAGCCTGATTAAAGCTAAACTTAGTCATAATGATGTGAAATTTCTAATAGTTCAATGTTTGTAATAATGATGCTTCCATCAATAGGAAAACTTCGGAATATCAGCCGCCAAGCTCCATTGCAACGTACTGATTCTTGCCCTTTCCTTTTACCTTTCAAGGCTTCGTAGTTAAGTCCTTTCAAAAGGAAGAGGTCTTCTATTCGCCGAGCAGCTTTCATGTAGTCTACTGCTTTCTTAAATCCCTTTACCACTTGGGGCGGCAAACTCCTATATCTTTTATCTGATGTCTTGCCATTTATATATAATTCGAGGAGAGCTTCGTCTTCTGAGGATATAATCATAAGCTTCAGGTATATGTAGATGATGCAAAGATAAGAACTATATCTTAATTATCAAAATAGATAATTAATTATCTTCATTAAAATAACTATTTTTAAATTAAAAAGCTGTTTTATAGTCCTTTCTACTAATTATAATATATAAATAATTACTCAATTTGATAACTAAACTAATTAATATAAGCACAAAAAGGCAGGCACTTTCAAAAATATCATAGACTCATGATAAATCTCTGTACACATTATTTATTATCGTGCGAAGGCTCTGCACATTTGGTGCGAAGGCATAGCACAACACGTGCAAAGGGCATATAACATTACAAGAATAGGAAAAACCGTGGCGAACGTATGATGAAAAGGGCGACAAATAGGGAGAGAAAACCGAATAAAAAGCAATTGTGAGAGTCGACAAAATAGGAACATTCTTACTACTCATAGATTAAATAGGCAAAGAAAAACTGTCGATAGCTGTAAAATAAATCAAAATTACCATGCTTTGAGAGCATAAAACGACAAAAAGGGAATATTTTTAATTGACTTAAGAAATCGGCATAAAAGACTGAATATCAGTTGAAAACAAATATTGATAAAAGTAAAGTGCGACAAAAAAGTGACAAGTTTTTGTACTTTTTGAAGCTAAAAAACGAAGAAAATAAGCATAACTATCTTATTACTAAATGTTTATAGCATGAGTAAAGCAAAAAACTAACGAAAATAGTTTCCCTATTTGTCTCACTTTTCTTTGCTTACAAAACTGCGTTATTACAGGCTGTAAGAACATGAAAAACGGAAAGGTACGACAAAAAAGGAAGAAAAACTCAGTCTACAAAAAGCGAAAATATAAGCGCAACAATGCCATGAAAAAATGAAAACTCTACTCCATTAAAGGCGATAAATTCAAACACAAAATTTCGAGAAAGCCTGCTATCAAAAAGAAAAAAATAAAGAGCAAAAGCAAATCAATAACCGACAAGATCATAAGAAAGAAAAATGAACATCCAACCTAACCTGACATCAAGAGATAAAACATTATGCAAGAGTGGGGGGAGAACTGATTATCAACCCCATAGCCGACTATAATATATTGAAACACAAATATATAAAAATATATTTACAACTTACTTGCAGTACCCTAAAACACGTAAAAACCAAGCTATCGAACGTAAAACTGACGGCAACAAAAAGAAGAAATCGATACAAAGTAGGCTACTCATCCGAATCGTTTTTCACACAAAACTGCGACGCGCAACCACCTCGTCTTCGCCAACAAGACTATAAAACAAATACAAAACCCGACTCCCAAACGCGCAGCCGACAACCGAAATGCGCAACAAAAACCGCCCCCAGCACCCTAAAACGTATGTGCGACAAAAAGGGAGGTTGCGCCCAAAACCTTTGTTTAAAGTCTTCTTCCCCCACCAAAAAAATATATATTTTCTTAAAACAAAACACCTCTTCATAACTTAGAATATCGTTATATAATCTTTATTAGATATTAGTAAGGGACCTCAAAGCCATTGAATCTTAAATAGTTACACGACTAATCTGCGACAAATTAGTAACTTAGCGGCGACAAATTAGTAAGTAGGATGCGACAAATTAGTAAGTATGGTGCGACACTTTAGTAGCTATTGGGGTGGGGTGGTCGACAACTTAGGAGGTTAGGTGCGACGAATAGGGAGGGAATCAGCCTTCACTATGAAAAATATAAACAAATCCTTTCTTTTTACAACGATTCTTCCTTTCTTTCATTTCTTTTCCTGTGCGCCTTTCATAAATAAACTTGTGATTCTCCGAATTTTGTCTTCTTTGTTTTATCTTATAAACTATTGTTTTGTTGATATTTACGAATTTGTCCCTAAGCGTGCGAGACAAAAAGGGAAGATATTGCCCAACTTGAAACTCACTACTTACCGACAAAATAGGAAGTTTGTAAAAATACTTTACATTTATGAAACCAGAATGTACATAATGAACAGAAGCCAGAATGACATAAAGACATAAGGGACTGAGTATGTAAAAGACAAAGTAACAGAGGAACGGAAGACATAATGACATAAAGACATAAGGGGCTGAGTATGTAAAGATAAAGTAACAAAGAGGCAGAAGCCATAATGACATAGGGGACAAAGTATGTAAAAGACATGGTAACAGAGGAAAGGAAGACATAATGACCGAAGGGACAGACTATGTAAAGACATAGTAACAAAGGAACACACAGGGGGGGCTGTAACAGAGGAATAGGGTAGTGAGGTGTTGGAAAAGGAACAATGGGAGGGTAGACGAACAAGTAATAGCGATATATACAGATAAATAAGTGGATGTGTGTATATTCTGTTTTATACACCAGCCTAAAGGATATCTTGCTATTCACTCCCTCTCCCTTTGGGATGGGGCAGAAAGATAGAATATGTTATTTTGATGATTTGTGGGTGCCATTTCAGTTTTGTTTTGTACATTTGTGATTTAAATATAATTTTGACAAATATGAATAGACAAGATATAACAGAGTATATACGGATTCAATATCCTAACGAGAACGAAGGATGTGATTGGAAAGAGTATAAGAATCTAAAAAACAGTCTTTGTGGACATGAAGGTGATGATGTTGTTTCTTATGTTTCTGCAATTTCTAATATGAATGGTGGTGCCATTGTTCTTGGAATTCAAGACAAAACATTAGAGGTCATCGGTATTCAAAATTTTGGGAATTACAATATTGAATCTGCTAAAGCAAAAATAGCAGAGAAATGTCGAAATCTGCCAATAGAGGATCTGAATATAGACGAACTTAGAGCTGAGGACACTGACCAAATTGTTTGGATAATTACAGTCCCTAAACACAAAGCAAAGTTACCTGTTTATGCTCATAATAAGGCATGGCAGAGAGTTGGTGACTCTCTTATTGAAATGAGAGAGGAGAGACTAAAAACAATATTGTCAGAACTTGAAATCACAGATGATTGGAGTGTCGAAATCATACCTGATGCGTCTATCGAAGACTTAGATGCTGATGCAATAGAAAAAGCTCGTAAGGAATATATTATCCGTAATCCCTATCGGAAAGCAGAGATTTTAGCATGGGATAATGCGAAATTCCTTGATAAAGCGAAAGTAACAATCAATGGTAAAATTACCAGAGCTGCCCTTGTACTGTTGGGAAAAGAAGAAAGTGAACACCTTCTTAATCCTTATGTAGCCTGTATTCGTTGGTCTTTAAGGAGTTTAGGAACGAATCAAAACAAAGATTATGAGATATTACCAATGCCATTACTGCTGAGTATTGACCGTTTATACAACAAGGTAAGGAATGTGAAGTACCGGCTCTTGAGACCAGAATCTCTTTTCCCAAACGAAATGTTACGTTATGATATGTTTAACATACGAGAGCCTCTAAATAATGCTATTGCACACCAAGATTATACAAAGTGTGCAAGAATAGAAGTTGTAGAGTTTGAAGATAGTCATATAATTTTCCAGAATCATGGAATGTTTTTGCCACAAAGTGTGGAAAATGTTGTGACTAAGGATTGTCCAGAGTCTGTTTATCGGAACCGTTTCTTGGTAGAAGCTATGCGTAATCTGAATATGATAGAGACAGAGGGTGGAGGCATAAAGAAAATGTTTATTAACCAACGAGTTAGATTGTTTCCGTTGCCTGAATACGATTTCTCTGACGGTAAGGTTAGAGTAACGATTATAGGTAAGGTAATTGATGAAAACTTTGCACGTATCTTGACGGAAAATCCTGATATTAGTCTTGAAGAAATAATGTTGTTAGATAATGTCCAAAAACGAAAATTAATTTCGGATGAGCAAGCTGCTTTTCTTAGAAAGAATAAGTTCATAGAAGGAAGGAAACCACATTTTTATTTATCACACGGGGTTGTATCTAAAACGAAAGATACGGGACTGAAGAGTCAATATATTAAAAACCGTAGCTTTGATGATGAATATTTTATGAAAATGATTGTAGAGTATTTGAAGAAATTTGGCAAAGCTTCTCGTAAAGATATAGATAATTTGTTAATGAATAAATTATCTGACGTGTTAAATGTTCGGCAAAAGAATAATAAGATAGATTATCAATTAAAAAAATTAAAGAAAGCAGGTAGAATAAGATTCAGTGAAGATAATTTTTGGGTTTTGGTGGAGTAGCTTTACATGCCCCTGAGAATTCACAGAAATTCCGTGAGAATTCCGTGAATCTTCGTAATAATTCCGTGAACCTGTTTCGTAACCTACTGATTAACAATGGATATAAGTTTTTGTAGTTTATGTAGTTTCCGTGAGTGTATTGCATAATTCCGTGTCCATCAATAATGAGAAAGGAAGGATTTAAAAAGGCTTTTGGTTCATTTCCAATAACTTTTGTAAGTTCTATACTTTTATACCCCTTTTGAAGTCCAACTAAGCACCTTTTCTTGCACAGCTTTATAACTTATTGATTCCATGTAGGTTGCAAACTCATCTTTTATACCTGTTTTCCAACTTTATCTTAGGTGTTTTATACGAAGTTATATCATGATTTTTCAACGTCTTATCTGTATATTTTCGAAGCGTTAATATGGGAAGGTTTCTGTCTCGGAGGATGAATAAAAAAGACAGCCAAGACAGTCTTAACAGTGCTTTTGTTTAATGATAATATCGCTTCTTCCATTAAAGTTACACGAAAAGTCTCCAAGCATTTAACGGAAGAACCTTTTTTGCGTCGTGGCGGCGTATAGCAATTCTGATTTGTTCTCCCTCTTCTGTTCACATAAAATCCCTTCTTTTCTGCCTTTATGTCCTCTAAAATGATTATCTTTGCAGTGAGTATATATAACATGGTTTTGTACTAAATGAGGAGAAGGCTATAACTCCAAATTACGGAGTGAGAATTTATAAAAAGCTGTTCTAAATCACAGGCAAAGAATTGTTATATAACTCATAATTATTACCGAGAATTTGAATATAACTAAAGCATATTAGACTAAATGAATATAAATTATGGGGTTGAATAACAGATTACAGATTGGCGATGTATCAAACAATGGTCAGGTAGAGATTGTTGATGAGGACAGATTATGTTATTTGGTTAGGTCAACAAGTAGAGGTGCCTCTGGGTTACGCACTATTTCCAAAAAACTATTAGACGAATACGTTACCTATTGGAGAGAGCATCCTGATACTACACCTGATTCTGCAAGGCAAGCATTGTCGGGGACCAGTGAGATAGATAAGTTTGAGTATGGTTATACTTCAACACTGTCTGTTATGGCTCAAATGGTTCTTCAATCGACTCACAAGGTAAATAATAAAGTAAGTTGTCTTCCTCTCCAGCAAATTTTCTATGGTGCGCCTGGCACAGGTAAGTCATTTACTATCAATCAGGAGATAGACGGAGAAGATGTAATTCGTACTACGTTTCATCCAGATAGTGACTATTCTTCTTTTGTGGGCGCGTATAAGCCAACGACAAGAGAGATAACGATGCGTGATTTGTCGGGAAATCCTGTTATTGAGCGTGGGCAGATACTAACGGAGGAGAAGATTGTCTATGAGTTTGTACCGCAAGCATTTCTTCAGGCTTATATTGAAGCATGGAAGAAGTATGCAGCGTGTGACGAAGGCAATCCACAGCGACAGTTCTTGGTGATAGAAGAGATTAATCGAGGAAATTGTGCTCAGGTGTTTGGCGACTTGTTCCAGCTCTTAGATCGAAATGATCGTGGCTTCTCTGACTATCCTGTGAAGGCTGATAGCGATATGAAGCGTTATTTGGCTAAAGCCTTTAAGGGTCTGTCTGTTCGTCAGGCAGATAGTATCAATAGTCTTTATGGTGGTCGTGATGTGGTGAGTGAGGTGTTAGAGGGTAATATTCTCCTACTGCCAAGTAATCTGTTTATTTGGGCAACGATGAACACCAGCGACCAGAGTTTGTTCCCGATAGACTCAGCCTTTAAGCGTCGTTGGGATTGGAGCTATATGCCAATATCGGATGCAAAGAAAGGTTATGTCATTGATGTTGCGGGCAGTCGATATGATTGGTGGCAGTTCTTAGAGGAGATAAACGAGAAGATAGAGAACACGACTAATTCGGAGGATAAGAAGTTGGGCTACTTCTTCTGTAAGGCAAAGGACGGCATTATCAGTTCTGAGACGTTTGTGGGTAAGGTTGTCTTCTATCTGTGGAATGATGTGTTTAAAGACTACGAGTTTAGTGATGACATCTTTGCTGATACTATTGATGACGGAAAGCTATCGTTTGCAAAGTTCTATACTGAGGAGGGAGAGAGTATCAAGGTAAATACGGATAAGGTAAGGGTGTTCCTTACAAATTTAGGGTTGATACCACTTGAGGAAAGCGAAGAAGAATACAACGGACAGGCAGAGAGTACAGATACCTCTGAGAACCCAAGGGCAACATGGTCAGTGACAGAACGAAAGCGTTATGATTTCTGGCAGGAATTCTTAGCCTATGCACAAAAGAATGACGAGTTTAAGACTTACTTTGGAGGAACCAAGAAGGCAGGTAAGGATCATTGGAAAAATTTCTATGTATCTGGTGCTGATTTCTATATGTCTGTAGTTCTGAAACTTTGGGAGCGTGCTATTGCACTGCAAGTATATTTCGATAGAACCACAGATACTTATTATCATCTTGCTACGCAGAAAAAAGAGATTGAAGCAGAGATGGAAACAACGTATGAGTGGCGTGAGAATCCGGAAAAGAAATCAAGTACGATTGTAGAGCGGATAGACGATATAGATTTTGAGGATAAAGAACATTGGACTACTATTTTCGATCTTATTATTACACGAACACTTCGTATGCGTGAGGTCTTTGTTAAGTATTCAAAGCAGCAGTAGACACTCGTTATGCGAATCCTTATAGAAGAATATCAGTACGATGTCTCTAAGGTTAGGGACGTTCTCTATGGTATTGATGCCTTAGAGAATATGGAGGGTAGGGTGTCTATCCACTATGTAGGGTATTATTATAACACCCTACTCAAAGACTGTGTGTTTATTCTTCCGAAGGTATTGCTGAAGAATGTTGATGGTCATGACCTCGTTTTAGGGAAGTATAAGCCAGAGGATATAGCCAACTTAGATACTTTCGACTCCAAAGAGCGTAGTTTTCTTTATAAATTTGCTGTGTGGATATATCGTGCCATTGTGGTCTATAAGAATGATAAGCGCAGCGACACAAGGATAGTATGCCATTCTCGCATAGCACAGATGGGTAATGGAGGTCGTCGGTTGAGTAACACCTACCTCGATATTCTCTTGTCGCTGATACAATTCAATCGTGACAACCAGAACTTTTTCTTCTTTGTTATAAAGAATCTGCATAGCGGACTAAACAAGATTAATTGGCAACGAACGATAGCAACGAAGACGGCTATTATTCAAGATGGGCAGGCAGTTTATCTAAATCCTGTTAATAAGCGTAGACAAGTAAACTTCGATGAAGAACTACTCATTATCTTCTTCTCTATCTTGAATTATATCGGTGACACCTATGGTTTCCCAAAAGATATCTGTTTTCAGTTCCCACTCATCACAGGTAAACGTTTTGAAACCTATCTCAATGGATTAGGCAAGACGCGATTGAGACAGATTAAGTATAAGTATTTCTCTGATAAAGCCCTGCAGCTATGGAATTTGTGTTATGCCTTCTTTAAGGAGGCAAGGCAGATATCTGTTTCTACAGAACAGCGGGAATATCTATTGGTAAAGAACTTCAATATAGTTTTTGAAGCCATTATCGACGAGCTGATAGGCGATAACCCATTACCAGATGGTATGGAGAAACAGCAAGAGGATGGGAAAATCGTTGATCATCTGTTCACGTCACAGAGTCTTATTGCTGGGGAGAACGAGCAAACGTATTATATCGGGGATAGTAAGTATTATAAGATTGGGCACGAGTTAGGAAGTCAGTCAATCTATAAGCAATACACCTATGCACGGAATGTTATACAATGGAACATTGATATTTTTAGCAATGGTGATAAGCCATCTTCGGGTGTTCGCCTGCGAGATGATGTGACAGAAGGCTATAATATCCTGCCTAATTTCTTTATATCGGCAAAGCTGAATGAAATGTTCAGTTATGATGATGACAATATAGAGAAAACCGACAGAAAGAGAAACAGGCACAAGCGTGTACAGTTTGATAACCGACTCTTTGACCGTGACACACTGTTGCTGTCCCATTATGATGTGAACTTCCTTTACGTTCTTTCACTGTATGCGAGAGATAATCAAAGTCAGAAGACCGCGTGGAAAATGAAGGTAAGACAGCGTTTTTGTAAAGAGATACAGAAATGGTTAGATGAGGATTATGACTTCTATTTTATCAAAGCTAAGACTGGTGTTGATGATAAAGAATACTTTAAGACACATTTCCAGCAACTATTGGGAAAGTTTTATGCGCCTTTTGAGCAATATAAGGATATCTACTCCTTGGCACTTGAGAAGGGAGAGAAGTATCAGCAGGAGAATAAGTTGCTACTTAATCAACTCAAAGATTACTTCTTTGTAGAGAAGTTCAAATTAGAAAAAGATCAACAGGATGTATTGGTAAGGATAGGAACACCTTCACACTAAGAATGAATGGTTCATCCGAAATATGGAGTGACAATAAATAATAAGGTATACGGAGGGATAGATGACGACGCAAAACAAAATAGTGTGGAGAAGCAGATGGCATAACGAATGACAGAGACTATGTATACCGATTCCTGATATTTAGGGAGCCACATAGAGTTTGTTAGATGTCTTTTGTATCTAACAAACTCCATTTGTATCCCTTGAAAAATCTGTGCATGTCAGGAAATCTATAACTCAACTACAATTTATAGATTTCAATTGATAATGATATTACCACTATTCTTCTCTATGTATAAAGATTTTTCACCATTCTGAGTGATAACTCGGGTTCCTGTAGGCTTTGTTGCGGTTGTAGGCGTGAAGTTCTCTGTATCTGGTTCGAGTTCTGGATATAAATATTTTTTTATTTCCTCCATTAATAGTTTTGCGTTATTCTCTATAAGTTTTTCATAATTACCAGAATTATATCGACATAAGAAGTTCCATAAGTCATCTATTGTATTAAGAATGCCATCTATTTTCTTTATTCCATTCGTAACAGGCTCTGAGATACCTTGCGTTATATCATTTATTTTTTTGTTACGTTCATTGTTCCAAAAGAACTTTATCTTTTTAAGGCTATCATCATTTCGCTCAAATTCTCCCATATCAACAACTGGGAAAACTCTTTCATTGATATTACCACTCTTAAAAATCTGAGTCATTTCAAACATACATTCTATTGATTTAAAATAGCCAGATGTTACGAACATAACAACAATATCTGAAGACCCAATTTCTTTCTCGTAGTCATCAATATTATCTCGGTATTGAAGATCATATTCGTCTATTGAATATGGAATATGATTTTCTTCAAGTCCATTTATGATAGCACGTATAGTATCTTTATGTGCATCATCATGTTTATATGATATATGCACTTTCTCAGTTCTTTTTTCCATAAAATTGTTCTCTTGAAATGTTATTATGTTTATATTCGGGTCTTTTTTTATTCCTATAGCATGCTTTGGTTTATTAATTATAATGATAGGGTGTGAACTATAATCTAAAGATGTTTTAAGTTTACAAAGGTCCTCATGTATAAATGAGGATAAATCTTTTTCACCCTCAAGATGAAGAATAGTTCTTCTCTCTATGTGATTTTTCATTATATCTAACAGAATAGTTAACAGGACATTATCTCTTTTTTGTGTAGCATCTGATAATAACAACTTCACCATTTCTGCTAATGTTTGATTGTCGAATTTATAGCTTAACCCAATCACAAACATTTCAAAGACTGAACTATCTTTAGGTGGAAGCAGAGGTAATTTTAGATAAGCACAGTTATTTAATTCCTTTATATGCTTTTCTATCTCGTTATCGTCTAAAACTGTATCAATTAGATACAGGCCAGACAAGGTGTCAGGACTTTCTATCACCTTCCGTAATTGTCCTAATTGATACTCCTTATTCATTATCAAGTTTGTTTATAAAGTTGGTAATGAGTGTTTTATTGCTTTCGCTTTGCATAATGGTATCTATTAAATCCATAGCAAACTCTAATATCTGTTGGTTGCTATTATTATAAAATGTTTTGATACCATTATACGATTGGATAACAACTTCAACGATGTTATTCCATGTAAATACATCATCTGGTGTATCTTTTTCTATTATCTTTGATATCCATTCAAGAGTCTGCTCTGGATCATTGACAGCAAAGGCTCCTAAGAACTTAATGAAATTTCTTATCTGATACTTGCTTAATGTAGATGCTGCAAAGGCTTCTGCAATTTGATATTGAAACGTAATAGGCCAATTCTTGATATGACAGAACAAATTATCGTAAGCCTCTCCCATTTCTTTTGTTTCAAAACGAGAATCCATTAAATCCAAAATATAATCAACGGCTTCCTGGTTTATATTGTCTTTTAGTCTACTTAAGAATTGTAGAAGTGATAGTCTTGCATCTTCACTCTTATTGCACATTTGGTCAATGAATTTCTTTAATCGTTCGTCTTTATGATTATGTAGCCACCCTAACCATAAAATGACAACTTGCACTTTATAGCATTCTGGATAGTCTAAAGTATGGTGGAAGAAATCTATCAAGTCATCAATGGCATAATTGACAAAATAAACTAATGGGTTGTAGTTATGTATAGGTAGTGCCATTAGCCTTGGGTTATAATCATGCAACAATTTCTTAAATAGAGCTAAATTTCTATCTTGATCTAACCAGTTTAACTTTGCTAAATCCAGAAGAATTGCTGCTCGTGTATACACTGATGCTGTTTCTGCAATCTTTTCTATAGTTTGAAAAATATCTTCTTTATATTTCTTGTTATAAGCTAAGTCTACTAACATGCATCCTGCTTTACCTCTTGGCTGGTTAATACCTATGTTATATATATCCTTAGCGTCTTGATATTTATCTTCTTCTGGTTCCTTAGCATTAATTACAGTATTACATAGTAAATCGAAAACAAGTTCTGGCACGTCTTCATTGTTAATGACATCATTTAGTGCTATTAGGAGGGAATGGATAGAGAATCCTCTTTCGGTCGTGTTAATGTCATTGTTGATTACATCGAGAATATCTTTTAGGATATCCATTGCATCGTTTATTTTTTTTGCATCTAAAAGTCCCTCCAATCCTGCTAATGGATAGGCTAAAGAAATCTCTTCGTTCTTAATTGTCTGCTTTATCAAGTCCAGATATTTTTCAGGCTCCTGCCCCACCACGTTACGAAATAACTGGCATTGTCCTGTAAACGAAGGCTTTTCCCATTCAAAAGGATTATTAGTATATTTAAGCATTGAGTTGAGCCAGTCTTTATTGCTCATTCTAACTCCTTGCTCTTGTTTAAGAGATGGCCAACCAAAAAAAGATGACGTTCTGGAAGGTTTTTCATTTCTAAGAATATTCTTATTGAATTTACGTTCAATGCGTTGATGTTCTTGGTAAGCTTTCCATGAAATGTCTCTGAGTTCTTCTCTCGGTATAACTTGCAATGCTTTTCCTTTGTGAGAATCTATACGAAGAAGTGGAACTCCATATTTAAGTCTTATCTCAGTAGATTCTCTCATTAGTCTATATTCTCCCTTGTCGTTGATAGCCAATATTCTTTCTACAATGGCTCTTTTTTGTTCAATACTCATTAAAGGAAATGAAACTCTTAGAGCTTCTACAGTTTGGTATTCTACCCAAGCAGGCGCATTTGCTAAAACTTGACGATTTGTTATGATCTTATAAACATCATCTTTAAAGCATTCTGGGTGTGAGGTGTAAAGATATAAAGCAATGACAACAAAGCCTTCATACTTGCTTTTGCTAAAAGTTTCAATGTACCGCTTAGTTTGCTCAGTATCAATCGTTTTTAGGAAATTGTCGATAAGAATGTTTGCAGCTTCTTGAGAAAAGTTAGAGTTAAGAATGTTATCTTCTCCCCTCTGAAAGTAATCGAATGCTGTTGAATAATATATTTCTGCATTATCGATATTGTAATTAGTTGATTTATAGATTATGGTTAGTATCTCTACTAATAACTTTATACCCAAATCATAATACTTTTCAAGAAGTTCTTCGTAAAGTTCTCTCACCTCATAATTAACTTCTATATGGCATACTTCATTACCCTTTAACTGTAAGATAATATTTTTCTTTAGTTCTTCACACACAAAAGAAGGACTGTCGTTAAGAATATTTTTTAATATTGAAGTGTATTCTATTGGCCCTCCAAACTTGACCAATTTGTTGTAGAAAGCTATTAACTTTTTGCTATCGCATTTCTGAGTATTGTATTGTAGTAGAGTGCTCAGATGTTTGCAGTCTTCTTCATCATCAAGATTTAATGCCAATTCCAGCTTGTTTAGAACAATGTTAGGATCTATAGAGAATGTGCGGAAGCACATCACCATAGCTTTCTGCTTATATTCAGTACTCAGATTTATCCATCCACCCATACTGTCAACAATTCCCCAAATAGCATCAAACCAATTTGGTGTATATACAGATTCAAATATAATATTCATATATTTTTTATCTGTATAAATTTGTGTTATAAGTCTTAGTTCTTCTTGCAATGGTTTTTCAAAGAATGGAATGTTACTCAATGCAAGTGCTTTTAAATGGTATCTATAAGTATCTTTTCCATCTTCATTTTTGGCATAAAGAAGCTCCTCTATGATATTAATATATTGCTTAGTATCCTGTTCACGTAAAAATGTCAGAATACTTTTTACAGAAGCTCTGATGAATAGTCCTTGGTGTTGTATTTTGAGAACCTCTAACAGATTATGTCCCTTCTCAATAAATCTTCTTGCATATACATAATCAAAGAGTGTTTGGTGGAAAAACTGAATTAGCCCGGTCTGTGTCTGAATTAGCAAACCGTTAGTAAAAAGGTAGTTCAACTCAGCATTATATTGAGTTTCAAATGTCCTAATGTGTACAGATAACTCTTGCCGCTCGTACATTGTATCAACAAGACTATCGAGTAACGATAGTAAGGTGTTTTTATCTACCTTACGTATGCTGTCGTCATTTATATATTTGCGCCATAACTGGTGATAAAGCATATTGGTAGAAAGGGGGTCCGTAAGTTGTTCATATTGCCTAACTTTTAAGAATAGATATAGGTTCAGTGGATTGCCTAAAAAGCATAGTAAGTTGTCACTTAGTCGCTCTTTACATTGATTTGCCTGTAGTGTCTCCTGTACCTGCTCTTTAGATAATTCTTTTAGCTCCCATTGCTTCTTTATACGTTCTTTCTCAAGTTCTGGGTCATACTTTAAATCATACGGTCTACAAGAAATGACAACTCTTATATGAGGGATGCCTTGTATTTGGTGTATCATTTTTAACAAAGAACGTAGAGGAGTACGGTTTGAAGAAAGTGACAATGATAGTGCATCTATTTGGTCAATCAATACTACTACTCTTTTATACTTCTTAGCCATCTCCTTTAGAACAATCTCTAAAGGATTGTCCAAATGAATCTTTTTAGACAACTCATCTGTATCTAAAAACTCTATTTGGTCAGACTTTAATCCAAGAACTAAGTAGTCGTTTATTGTATATAATTTTTTTAGAAGTTCGTGCATCACAATGGACTTGCCAATACCAGCCTTTCCATACAACAAGCCTAACCTTACCGGATTGTTAGTGGATGCATCTTTCTCTATCCATTCTAAAATCTGATTTACTTCTTCTCTGGGGATAGATGGTTCAATTGTTGGAGTGTATTCTCGTAATTCGTATGAACCTTGATGAAATGCGGATGTAGTTTCTTCCACATAACCTTCAGTAATATAAACATTACCATTATTTTTCTCAATAAAGATGGAGTTTTTACCAAATTGGTTAACGTTTTTTGTTTGCATATTGTTTTGTCAAAAAGTTTGCTTTTATTTTTCTTGAGTGTTTATCAATAACTATAGTGAAATAGCCTCACTATAGTAAAGTGATATTTATTACTACAAAGTTAAATTATTTTTCTTTAATCAAATAATGTTTTTGAGGAAATATTGCTGTCCGGTAAAATTAAAATACCCTATAAAATCTTGCGGAATTGCCTATATAAAGGTAATTCCGCAATCATTTTTGAAATCTAAGCCCTACTAATCAAAAAAATAAGTGCTTTTTTATCTCTTTTACTATTTAAACGTTATTGCAATAGTAGATATCCCATCAGGGACAGTAAAGCCAAAGGAAATTGCTTCGGGCATTTGTAGGTTGCTTTTGTTTTTATATTATTCTGTCTTTTGTTCTTTTTGTCTTATTCTGCTATTTGTCTTTTTTAAGCACTTCGTAAACTTGTTACTTGTCCACTTGCAACAAGCTACTCATATTACTACATATATCTTCCTTGGAATCGGTTTTTTTGTGTTGTACCTTTGCATCGTCATCAGGAATGAAGGGATGACGAACGGAGTTTTAA
>ERZ773233.1119-NODE-1119-length-16054-cov-6.488281_pt1 | contig 16054 bp, 16 predicted proteins | sample MGYA00580991_ERZ773233 | MGnify/ENA primary metagenome ERZ773233 (study PRJEB29015, sample SAMEA2738178) | human oral metagenome | biome: human oral; feature: human-associated habitat; material: saliva | place: China | collected 2161 ...
TCTAAAAACTTAAATTCTAATTTCTCATTTTCTATTTCAATTGCCTCATAATCTAAATTGCTTCCCTGTAATATTAATCTATTCAATTCAATTGTATCTACTTCAATTGTCGACGTATCATTTCTTTTATAGGCTTTTCCATTGTAGTAATATGGTGGGAAATCCCCTTTTTTCACATTTAAGACAATACAACTTTTTCCCTCTATTTTTTCAACATCCAAGGTATATTCCGGCTTAGGTTTTATACTGTCATTAATGGTATTTTCTATATTTAGTTTATTCTCCATTACTTTTTCCAACCCTATAACTTTTCCTTCATCATTTATCCCAAAAATTATTTTTCCATTCTTATAATTAGAATAAGCAGAAACTGTTTTCAAATAACTTTTACTTATTTTTTCCTTAAATTCTACGTCCTTACTTTCTTTTCTCATATAAACCCTCCATTTATATAATTCATTTAAAACAACATCTTTATAAATTAATTATACTTCATTTTTATTATTTTTGCAACGAAAAGCTTTTCGTTCCATTTTTCGTTTCATTTTGCAACGAAAAAAAATACGCCAAATCTATGGCGTATTTTAATATTTTATTTTTAGTTACCTCGAAATACTATTTTAATGTAGGTCCTGGGATTTTGTAGATAGTAAATGTTGCTTGTCCATTTTTTTCTGGGTTATTTGCTAAATAAACTTCCATATGCCCTTGTGTATTAGGTAAAATTTCTACCACATACATACTTCCACCTTTTTGTGCAGTCATATAATAATTATCATTATTAAAAACAACCTTTCTCACTACCACTCCATATCCTAAAAAAACACCTTCATCTTCATGTTGACCTGTAAAATGAATTCCGTTTTGATATGATAATGGATTAACAAATACTACATAATATCCTGGTGCAAGAAATTCATCAATTTTTTTGTATTGTTCTCCTATTAACAAGGATTTACCATATATTCTTTCCCCCGTAAACTCCATACCTCTTAAATCAATTCTTTCATAGTTTCCAGTATACTTAATAGTTATTCCTCTTTCATTTGTTACAGTTACTTTTCCTACTAATTCTCCATTTTGATCTACTGTATCTTGTTGTATACTTGGCTTTATCTTTGATTGGGATTCAACTGATTTTTGTCCATTATTTTCTTTTTGAGGTGTCAGCTTCCCATCCATAACATCATCAATAGTTTTATTGACCTTCCCTGATATGTTTGTCTGTACTGTATTTGCAGCACCATTTACTATTCTTTGTCCAAGATTTGATAGCCATCCTGCATGTGCTGATGTTGCTAGCATTGATAAAATTAAAATCCCATATAATTTTCCTGTCATCCTTTTCATGACAACCACACTCCTTTTTTTAATTAATAATGAAATGAACAGTATTTTTTACGATATGTATCTCTGTCACTTTTATTTGTATAATATCATATTAGTATATATGTGTAAAGTATTTCTTAGTATTTTTTTAGGCTATTTTTAAAATTTATTCAATAATTTTTCTTTATATTTCCACAATTTATACCAAAAGGTAACTATATAACAAAAAAGTGCATTCTTGCCATTTGTTTCATTATGTTATAAAATAAACACATAAAAGAAAAGGAGGAATCATATATGAAAAATTATTCAATAGGAATTGCGGATGGAGCAAGAACAGAATTCCATCAAACATTAGGATTAACAGGAGCGGAAGTAAGTTTTAACAGTTTACCTGCAGGTGTAAGCGTACCATTTGTTCATTCGCATAAAGAAAATGAGGAAATATATATAATTACAGAGGGTAAAGGTACTCTGACAATTGATGGTGAAGTTGTTAAAATAAAAAAAGGAAATGTAATTAAAATATCTCCTAATGGTAAAAGACAATTTGCAGCCGCAGATGATGAAGGTATCAGCTATGTATGTGTTCAAGTAAAAGAAAATTCATTAACTTCATATACTGAAAATGATGGCATTATATATTAATAGGGTTTGTCTCAAAAAGAAAATTTAAAAAATAATGTGAGAGCTGTATTTTTGAATTATTTAAAATTTTAAAATTTTGAGACAGCTCTTTTTTTGTACTTACTTAAAGTATCATATGATGGTATAATGAATACAAGAGGTGATTTTATGAGAAAAATATATACAGAATGTCCAGTTGAATATACTGCTTCATTAATAGCTAATAAATGGAAAATACTAATATTGAGGGATTTATTAACTGGTACAAAAAGATATAATGAATTAACAAAATCTATAGTCGGAATCAGTGCAAAAGTTTTAACTGAAAATTTAAGACAACTTGAAAGTGATGGAATAGTTGTAAGAAAAGTATATCCAGTTGTTCCACCAAAAGTAGAATATTCTCTTACAAAGAAAGGTAGTGAACTAAAACCTATTTTTGATTTAATGAACGAATATGGAAATAAATATAAGAAAAAATAAGTATACTGCACCAAAAATTTTGTACACACCCTATAAAGTGATATTACAAATTTTAAGCTAATATCACTTTTATTTTAAACTTATAACCTATTTCCTAAAAAATTCAATTTAAATCTCCTAATCTCTTCATCTTCTTCTCTCATCTGTGAATCATTTTCGTGAATATTTCCTTTATAGTAATAGCTGACTTCTCCTATAGCTCCATCATCTACTTCTTCTTTACATACTAGCAGTTTCTCCTTATCCGTTTTATCCTTTTCATTCATTATTTTTTCATAACAGGACAGCTCCATTTCTATTCCTCTCATCCGAATTCATTATTCTACTTCAATTATACCATTCATTTGTATATTCCCCGCTTTCTCTTTTCTTTTTAACAGTTTATTGCAGTATTTCTTATTTGACATGATGTAAAGATTTCCTATCAAACTATTAAACTCATCAGTACTACATTTTTTTTGTTTTTTCTTGTTATGATTATTGTTTCACAATTATCAATAATCTTGTCACAATATTTTTTCAAATCTTTTCTCACACTCGAATAATTTGTAGCTATCATTAAAACCACCTCTATATTATAGTATAGTCTTTTTGAAAAAAATCAATACGATTTATACTTCTGCAACGAAAAAATAATTTTCTCTTATTTCTTTAATTGATATTTTACTGAACGTCCTTTTCCCACCTGTTCAACAATACTTTTTTCAATTAGACCATTTATCGATCTTATAACTTTTGATTTATTATATCCACTTACTTCTTCGATTTCTTTCCTACTTAGTTTTTCATGCTTCTTAAGAATTTCAAAAACTTTTACTTCTCCATTGACTAAATTAGTTGGAACTGTTTCAATTATTGGTAAAGTTATTCTTATGCTATTTTCATATATCTCAAAAGATGGTTTTACAAAATTTTCCCTGTATTCATATTTTATTCTTTTTATTCCTGTTCCAAATTTTTCAATTATTCCTAGTCTATAAAAAATATTTGCTATTATGGGATTTCTTAAAACTGAAACATAGCCTCTCATATATTCATCTTCTGACATTCCTGGAGGTAAACTTCCTGGTGATATAATCTCAATTTTATCATTTGACATTACTATTCTTATATTCGCATTTATATCCCACAATCTATGGACTATCGCATTTGCAACAGCTTCCCTGAAAGCTTCTTTTGAAACTTTTTCTTTTTTTATACGCTCAGCTCCTACTATTTCTTCATATTCATAATATCTTTCAAATGTGCTGATTGCTTCATAATATTGTTCAAGTATGGATTTTCTTTCAATATTTCCCCTAAATAGTATTTTATTTATATTTTCACCTAAAACTACTATATCAATTCCAGAAAATTTTCTATTATTATTGTCTGCAAAAAGTTCAGCAGCTATATTAAATTTTTTATTTTCATATAAATTCAATGTTTTTAGTATATCTAAATTCAATTCTTTTATTCCTACTACTTCTTTCATTTTCTTTTCTAAAAACTTAAATTCTAATTTCTCATTTTCTATTTCAATTGCCTCATAATCTAGATTACTTCCCTGTAATATCAGCCTGTTCAATTCTACTATGTCTACTTCAACTGTTGATGTATCATTTCTTTTATAGGCTTTACCATTGTAATAATATGGTGGGAAATCCCCTTTTTTCACATTTAAAACAATACAACTTTTTCCTTCTATTTTTTCAATATCCAATGTATATTCCGGTTTAGGTTTTATACTGTCGTTAATGGTGTTTTCTATATTAAGTTTATTTTCTGTCACTTTTTCCATCCCTATAATGTCTCCATTATCGTTTATCCCAAAAATTATTTTGCCATCTTTATAATTAGAATAAGCAGAAACTGTTTTTAAATAACTTTTACTTATTTTTTCCTTAAATTCTATTTCTTTGCTTTCTTTTCTCATATAAACCCTCCATTTATAATCTATTTAAAACAATATTTTTACAAATTAATTATACTTCATTTTTATCACTTTTGCAACGAAAAGCTTTTCGTCCCATTTTGCGTTTCATTTTGCAACGAAAAAAATACGCCAAATTTATGACGTATTTTAATATTTATTCTTTTTCTTTCCTATACTGCAATACTGTTTTCCCTGTCCAGCCTTTAAATGCACGATAAAATGAAGAAGTTTCAGTATATCCTACCAAATAGGCTATTTCATCTATTGAAAGTTCTTTTGATTCTAAATAGTTAAGGGTCATTATTTTTTGAACATTTTTAACTACCTGGTTAAATTTTATATTTTCTACAGCCAGATTTCTTTGAACTGTTCGAGCACTTATACCAAACTCTTCTGCTACGTTTTCCAGTCCAAACTGCCCGCTCGGAATAAGCTGAAAAAGTTTCTTCTGAACTCTGCTTGCAAAAGTTTCAAAAGTTTCACTTTCTTTTTCTGCCAGTTTCTGTTTTAATTGTGGCTCCAGATACTCTACCATTATGTTATTTGCTGTCAAAAATGGCTTTTTCAAATCTTTCATGCTGAAGATAATTTCATTTTGTACACCTTTATTTACAGTTATATTCATTTCCTTGGACAGGAATTCCCCATATTCAAATGGACTTGTCACACTTATTGGCATTATTCCCTTACCAATTCCCTTATTCAACAAATTCATCAATAGAAGCTGCTCATTTAAAACTGCAAAACGTGGTAATTCCTTTTCCCTTTGCTCAAAAAAGTACTGTACTTGGACTATTTCTTCAAATTCTTTAATTTCCAGAAATACAGGCCCTATCAGTTTTTTATATTTTGCCAATCTTTTTAAACCTTCAAGTCCATTTTTAGAGGAAAGTGCCGCAAAAAACGAAGGAATAAACATATTCAAATTATCTACATTACTAATTGCTAAAATCTGTTCATCTGTAATAACTTCATCAATTTCCTTTAAAAACAAATAATATTCCTCAGTAGAAAACTGAATTTCCTCTTTCCATAAAATATTAGGAATTCCTGCTTTTTCAAGTATATTTTCCATTGACATCCCAATGCTCTTTAAAAAATCCTGAAACTGCTTTGGTACAGTTAATTTCATTTATTTCATCCTTTCTTCAGAACAGTTTTATGATTACCCCATTGTACTTTTCATAAGTTTATCAAAAACTTTTGCTGGAAGTACTGTATGTAAAAATACCAGCGGTTTTGCCATAAATCCTATTAAGTATCTTGCTTTTGGACGATTACTGTTTACTGCCTTTGAAATAGCTTTTGTAATAACTTCAGGTTTAGAAAGCCTATTACTTGAATAATTTTTTCTCATTCCTTCTGCTGTTTTTAATGCTGCCTTTTCATAAGCTCCACCTTTTGCTGAATTTTCCAATTTATCTGCAGCAATCATTCCCCATTCAGTTTTTATTCCACCTGGCTCAATAATGGAAACATCTATTCCGAAATCAGACACTTCCATACGCAGTGCATCACTAAATGCTTCAAGTGCATACTTAGTCGCATGATACCATGCTCCAAAATAAGTTGTAAGTCTTCCACCCATTGATGCCACATTTATAATTCTTCCTGATTTCTGTTTTCTCATATGAGGAAGTACCAGCTGAACTAATCTAGCCAGTCCAAATAAATTTACCTCAAACTGCATTTTTGCTTCGCTTATATCTACATCTTCCACTGCTCCGTAAGAACCATATCCGGCATTATTTATCAGAACATCTATACGCCCTTCATTTTCAATTATCATATCAACTGCATTTTTGATACTGTCTTCATTAGTTACATCCAAATAGATAGGTTTAACTCCAAACTGTTTTAAATCTTCCATTCTTTCAGTACGTCTTGCCGCACCGTATACTATGTGTCCTTCTTTCGCCAAATTTTCTGCTGTATTATATCCTATTCCACTGCTTGCTCCTGTTAATAAAATTACTTTTTTCATCTCTATACCATTCCTTTCTTCTTGTTTTATGAAATAATCTTATCAGAAAAATAAAATTTATTGAATAGCAAACAACGACATTTAATTGACAATTCATGACATTTTTTCAATGTTTTCTATTTTCTATTTTTGCAGCCTTATACTGTGCCGGAAGTACAATTACGAGAAAAGTAATATAAACACTTATCATCATTGCAGGAGGATAAAGAGTAAACGATACTATTAGTCCAATAATTTTTATAATTGTATCTATTTTTAACCAACTCATTCTAGCTTTTAATGATTCTTGTAGTTCCTCATTATTTTTATCTGCTTTTCCTATCAAATGCCCTGAAATCATGTTACAAAGTGTAACAGCCAGAACTATTACCCCGTAAAATCCTTGAGCCACACTACTGTTATAATATGAAGTGACAAAAGAAGTTACATATGGAAAAAATGAGGAAAAGAAAAGTAGTACTACATTTACCCAGACAATTGACGGTGTAATATATTTTATTTTATGCCATTCATTATGCAGATTTACCCACATTGTTCCAAGCCAGAAAAATGAAAGCGTATATGCAAAAAAATCTACTCTCAGATTCCAAAGTGCTTTTAAAGTTGCTGTTTCAGGTTTTTTCAGCTCTAATATGAGAATTGTCATAATAATTGCAAGTATGGCATCCATAAAAGCTGCCAATCTTTCTTTATTCATAGTTAAACTCCATTCCATGATTTTATAATAATACAATTATATCATAAATCAGTAAGGAATTTAAATTTTTAGTTTTATTTCCTTATCTTTATATAGTTATAATACTAAAATTTAAGATAGAAGTATAATACCGTCTACAAAATGTGCTATAATTAAAATGCATACTAGAAATAAAAATTATATGAGGTGATTTATATGATAGAATTGGAACAACTTAAACAGCTTATTGCATTTGCAACATATGGAACATTATCAAAAGCTGCTGAAGAATTGTATATTTCACAGCCTGCCCTTTCCCGTTCGATACAAAAGCTGGAAAAAACTTTAGGGGTTGAACTTTTTGACAGGAAAAAAAATAAGATGGAATTAAATGAAAATGGAAAAACTGTTATCCAGTACGCAGAAAAAATATTGAATCTTGTAGATGAAATGGAAGAAAAAATTAATAAAAATAATCAGGTTCAAAATAATTTTTCAATTGGTTCATGTGCTCCCGCTCCATTGTGGGATATGATTTCATTATTTGGAAGATTTTATCCTGAAAAATATATTCTTCATAAAATAGAAAATAATCTTCAGTTATTTGAAAAACTTAAAAATGGCAGTTATCAGATGATTATTCTTTCTGAACCTATTGATAATTCTGAATTTTTCTGCATAAAATACAAAACTGAACAATTATTTTTATCAGTTCCTCTAAGTCATCCGCTGGCTAAAAAGAAGGAAATACATTTTTCAGATATTACAGATGACAGAATGCTCTTATTCAATCCAATCGGAATATGGAAGGATGTAGTTTTAGAAAAAATGCCTAATATGAACTTCCTTATCCAAAGTGACAGGATTATTTATCAGGAATTAGCTGAAATGCAAAATTTACTTCATTTCCGTTCAAATTTCACACTTGAACGTGAAGACAATTTCAAAAATAATATTTCAATTCCGATTATTGATAAAGAAGCAAAAATGACATTTTACTGTATTTGTAAGAAAAATATAAAAAATGAAATTGAGAAACTTTTTGATAGTTTTAGTAAAGATTCTTAAAAAATAAGAGGGAAGAAATCTCCCTCGTATTTTTATTATTTCCTTCCATTAAGCCATTTTACTATTTCCACATCATCATGATTTAAGAATAGACTTTCCTTTTTATCAAGTTCAGATATTTTCCCCATATCCTCACCGCTCAATTCAAAGTCAAATACATTAAAATTTTCTTCAATTCTTTCTTTTCTGACTGATTTTGGTATTACAACTACATCTCTCTGAATTAGCCATCTTAAAATTACTTGAGCCACAGATTTGTTGTATTTTTTACCAATTTCAGACAAAATTTCATTTGCAAATATTCCATTTTTTCCTTCTGCAAAAGGTCCCCATGATTCTATTTGAACTCCATATTCCTTCATTATTTCATTTGGTTTAACCTGCTGATTGAAAGGATGTGTTTCCACCTGATTTACAGCTGGCACTACTTCATTATTCATAATAAAATCAACCAGTCTGTCAGGATAGAAGTTACTTACACCAATTGCTTTTATTTTCCCTTCCTTATACAGCTCTGTCATCGCTCTCCAAGCTCCATATACATCATTAAATGGCTGATGTATCAGATATAAATCAATATATTCCAAATCCAATTTTTTTAAAGAAGTTTCAAATGCCAATTTTGCCTTTTCATAATTTGCATCACTTACCCATAATTTTGTTGTAACAAAAATTTCTTCTCTAGGTATACCGCTTCTTTTTATAGCTCTTCCCACAGCTTCTTCGTTTCTGTAGGACGCAGCTGTATCAATTAATCTATATCCTGCTTTTAACGCATTGTAAACCGCTTCCTCACATTCTTTCATATCATCAATTTGAAATACTCCGAATCCTAACATAGGCATTTTTACTCCATTGTTTAAAGTTACGTATTTCATAATATTCCCTCCTAATTTTATATATCCGTTTTCTAAATTATAGTTACACTACCGATCTTCTTGAACATATTTTACAAAAAAATTTTCCTAAAGTACAATATCAATTTTGTAATCCACTATAACCAAAATGCATAGCTTTAGTTATTTTTTATTTCAATTAAATACTATTTTTTACTTCCTGATGATAACCAACTGTAACAAATAGCCGCTAAAGCTCCACCAATAACAAAATTTGCAGTAAATATCAAAACATTTATATTTCTATTTTTCCCAGTAGGAATCTATAATTTTCAAAATAGGATCATTTATATCTTCATTTTGAACTATATAATCAATAAAAACTTGTTCAATTTCAGGATTATCTTTTATCTTGACTAAAAACTCATACATTAATACTTTCAATGCATTAGATATTTTATGCTTTAAAGAAGCTCTGGCATACTTAATTATAAATTCCTGAGCTTTTTTCTTATCTGAAAATTCTAAGTTATGTATAATTATCCGTACTTTTCTTTGACTTTCCCTGTCAAATTTTTTCAAATAATATTCCATTAAATCATCTGTTATTTCCATTTTTTCATAAACCAAGTCATTTACTATAGTTGCATATTTTATTAAATCAGGAAATTTCTTTACTGATTCGATATACTCCTCTTCCCATTCTCTTTTATTCACACAGCCTTCTTCTATATCTACACTTTTAGCAGGATTGTTTCTTTCAAATTTTGCCAATTTTCTATATTTATCAGAAATTTTATCTCCTTCAATTTCTCTTCCTAAAAATCTTAAATAATTCTTTTTATAATAATCTCTGTAGCTTTCTCCTTTTATAATCAATAAACATTTTAGAGGTTTCCCGAGCAAAGCAGATGCACATGCTTTATGATGACCATCAATTACAAAATTTATAAATTCACCAAAATTATATACAATTGCTCTTGGTTCATCATTGTCACTGTTTTTAAATTTTTCAATATAATAATCTACTCTTTCTTTATTATAACAATCTGTTGTCTGTGTCGGATAAAGATAGACAGGCTGACCAAATACATAATAATCGTCGCCGTATTCATGTGAAAATACAAGTGCTGTTGCAGGATAATCTTTTAATTTATTGGAAATATCCCAATAAAAGTTTTTTTCTCCATCTGTTGGATAACATTCTGCATCTGCAATCAGATAAAAACCTGTTTCAAAAAGTTTAAGCAAAGGTTCTATTGTTTTTATGGATTCCTCAAGTGAAATAAAGTTAGAATTAATTTCCTTCTGTATTTTTTTCAGTTCTTCGCAATCCGCATTTTCTATTCCATACCCACTTGCCAATACGGAACTGCAAGTCTGACAATATGGCGAATTAATCTGAACAAGAGGAATATCATTAAGTCTTATATTCATTGAACACCCATATTCAGATCTATTATTAACAAGTTTCCCTGCACCATTAACATAGACTACTTTTGCTTCCTTAATATTAATCATTTCAGATACATCTACTTCTATATCAGTTAATTCAACAGATAATTTATTTTTATTTTCTACAAAACTCATAACTGATTTTAATAATCTACTCCACAATGTTTTTGACCCGTAAATCAATTTATTCTTATTTTTTATAATACTCATAACTATCCCTCTAATATCTAATTTTTCCCCCTTGTAAATATCATTCTTTCACAACATCCCCTATCTTTTTGCAATTGCTGTAAAAGTAAATTCATCAGGATGATAAGTTATTGTTTCATATTGAAAAAGATTTCCATTAGATAAATAGGCATGTGTATCTATAACAACAACTCTGTCGATATTTTCAAGATTTATATAATTCTTCTCTTCATCTGTACTTTTTCTGAATTTTATTTCTCTTTGGGAATAGGATATTTTTAATTTTAATTCCTTTTCCAAATATTCATATATAGATTTTTTTGCAATTTCTTCACTTAAAAAAGGTACTATTCTTCTATCAAAATACGAAGTTGCCAGCTGTACAACCTTGCCATTTAAGGAATATGTACGTACAACTTTATAAAAATCCGCTTCCTTTGAAACATGAAATTTCTCCATGAGTTCTTCCATTCCCTGAACTATATATAGACTTATCAGATTTGTTTTAACATCTATATTCTTAATTTTATTAAGTTCCTGAAAAGTCTGTATTGATGTCAGGGAAATATTTTTCAAATCCCCTTTCTCTAAAACAACAAACGCCACTACTGTTGTATCAGTATGGCTTATAGTCAGATGTGTCCTAAAGTCACCATATTCTATATATGGTTTCCCATTCTCATCTTTTTTTACCTCAACATCATGAAAAGAAAACTCCTTAGAAATTCCAACTCCAAGTGCTTTAGAGGTTGCTTCTTTCACCGCAAAGCGTCCCGCAAGGAATTCCATTTTTCTTCTTTTATTTGTTATTTTATAAAATTCATTTAATTCATTTTCTGTATATAATTTTTCAAGTCGTTTTTTATCATCAACATATTTTTCAAAGCGATGAATATCGACGATATCACAACCGATTCCGTAAATCATTTTTTACCTCTTCATTATATAGTCTTACAATATTATATCACTAATATAGATATTATGAAAGAAATATTAGCTTGTTATTCAGCTTTATTATTTACATAAGTTTGGTACTCTGTTAAATTACTCTTCACTATAATTAAATTGATAGTTTAGTGCATATTTTGTAAAATATTACACCAATTTAACAAAAAAAGATTGCCAATTTTCATTGACAATCTCATATTTATTAATTTCTATTATTACTATTTAGTAATATGAAGACGAATCTTAACATCTCCATTAAAGCTACAACTGCTGCTGCAACATAAGTTAAAGCTGCTGCTGTTAGAACTTTACGACAGTGTCTGTATTCTTGATCGTCTACAATGTTTAAGTCAACCACTTGTTCTAATGCTCGTTTTGAAGCATCGAACTCAACTGGTAATGTTACTACTTGGAATAGTACTGCAAACAGCATGAACCCTACCCCAATCCAAGCAACAGTATAACCGAATTGACCAATTAGTCCTGTTAATAAGAATCCTACCATAATAAGTATAGTTGATAGATTTCCTCCTAGATTAGCTAACGGCACTAATGAGTGTCTCCATCTCATTGGTTTGTAGTCTGCTACTTTATCTTGAATAACGTGACCAATTTCGTGAGCCGCAATCGCTACTGAAGCTACTGTTGGTTGATCGTGCACTATAGGTGAAAGTACTACAATGTTATTAGTTGGATCATAGTGATCTGATAGTTCAACTTCGCCTCTTACTACTCTAACACCTGTTATTCCATTTGCTTGCATTATTATTTCTGCAACTTCTTTTCCAGTTAATCCTGATTTTGTTCTTACTTTTTTATATCTTTCGTATGTTCTTTTTACTTTGAATTGAGCCCATAAAGGAATCAGCATAATTAGTAAAAAGTAAAGTATATAACTTCCTGACATTCCATAATATCCTAATGGCATATAGATTACCTCCTAATTAGTAAAGTATATAAGAAGAATTATACCACGTTCTAAAGTTATTTGCTAGTATTTTGATTAAATTTTACCATTGTTAATTCATATTATTTATTTTTGTTACTTTTCATTAGTTTTTCACTATTTTTCAGTATATTACCTAATTTATACTTTAATCTTCAACATAAAAATACGATCCAAAAGCTAAGTTACTTCTAGATCGTACTATAAATTTATATTCTTAAATATTAGTTTCTTTGTCTTGCTATTAGTTTAATTGGTGTACCTTCAAAATTGAATGAATCACGGATTCTATTTTCTAAAAATCTTTCATAAGAGAAATGCATAAGTTCTGGATAATTCACGAAGAACACGAATGTCGGTGGATTAATAGCAACTTGTGATGCATAGAAAATATTAAGTCTCTTACCTTTATCTTGAGGTGTTGGATTCATAGAAACAGCATCAACAACGATTTCATTAAGTGTTGAGCTTTGAATACGACGTTGTCTATTTTCATATGATTCTTTAATTAATGGGAAAATGTTAAATACACGTTGTTTTGTTTTTGCTGAAACATAGATAATTTTAGCATAATCTAAGTAAGCAAAACTATCACGAATTTTTTCATCAAATTCTTTCATAGTCTTATCATCTTTCTCAATTGCATCCCATTTATTAACGACGATAATTACACCTTTTCCAGATTCGTGTGCATATCCAGCAACTTTCTTATCCTGTTCAATAATCCCTTCCTCAGCATTAAGAACAACTAAGACGACATCTGAACGTTCAATAGCTTTAAGAGAACGAAGTACTGAATATTTCTCACAGCTTTCATATACTTTACCACGTTTTCTAATACCAGCTGTATCGATTACTACATATTCATCTCCATTGTGTTTAAAATCAGTATCGATTGCATCACGTGTAGTTCCAGCGATATCAGATGCGATAACACGTTCTTCACCTAAAATCGTATTAATTAAACTAGATTTACCTACATTAGGACGACCGATAAGAGAGAATCTAATTTTGTCATCTTCTTCCTCTTCTTCTAGTACTTTAAAGTTTTTACAAACTTCATCAAGTAAATCACCGATACCTAATCCATGAGATCCAGAAATTGGGAATGGATCTCCAAATCCTAATGAATAGAAATCATAAATCATATGATTCATATCAAAGTTATCAATTTTGTTTACTGCCAGTACAACTGGTTTATCTGTTTTATAAAGTAATCTAGCAACTTCTTCATCATCACTAGTTACTCCATCACGACCATTTGTTAAGAAAATAATAACATCTGCTTCGTCGATTGCTAGTTCAGCTTGTGCTCTGATTTGTTTTTGGAAAGGAGTATCTTCTAATTCAATTCCTCCAGTATCTATCATAAAGAATGAGTAATTTAACCATTCTGCTTTTGAGTATATTCTATCACGAGTAACACCTGCAACGTCTTCTACAATAGATAATCTATCACCAATAATTTTATTGAAAATTGTAGATTTACCGACGTTTGGTCTACCTATTATCGCAACTGTTGGTTTTGCCATGTTTTTACCTCCATATCTTTAAATATTTTTTATCTAAAATAGCAAAGTTGGATGGGACTGACTCAAAAATCGTGATTTCGAAGAAATCGATTTTTTAGAGTCACCCCCGAGCAGTTTATTAGATATCTAAAAAGATTTAATAAAGTGAATTTAGATATCAATAAACCACTGCGTCCATAAGTTCTCATATGAACTTTGTTAATTTTTAAGACTTTTAGGGCAGCCCTAAACTTCACTATCTATTTCTACCTAAAAAATAAAAGCAATAGACAAGCTTATCTACTGCCTTTATTTCTTTATTTTTTCAAATTAAAGTTCGATATCTTTAAATTTGTCCCCTAGATTGAATGAAGTATCTTCATCTTTTAAGTAAGAAGTATCATATTCAGCTTCTTCCTTAACTTCTTCTTTAACTGGTTTTTCTAAAAGTTCTTTGATTGATAAAGATAATCTTTCGTTTTCGAAATCAAATTCTAAAACTTTTACATTTACTTTATCACCTTTTTTAAGAACGTCTTCTACGTTTGTAACTCTTTCGTGAGAAATTTGAGAAATGTGAACTAATCCTTCAACATCTGGTAATACTTCAACAAATGCTCCAAATGCAGTTGTGTTACGAACAACACCTTCTAATACATCTCCAGCTTTAATTGTAGCACGAGCTACTTCCCATTGTGTTGGTAATAAAGTTTTAGCTGAAAGTGAAACTTTTTCATTTTCTTTATCTACAGCGATAACTGCAACTTTAACAGTGTCTCCAACTGATAATACATCAGAAACTTTCTCTACACGTGCATGAGAAATTTCTGAGATGTGTAATAATCCATCAACTTCACCGATGTTAACGAATGCTCCAAAGTCAGTAATACGACTAACTTTACCTTCAATTACATCACCTTCATTAATGTTTCCGTATACTTCAGCTAGTTTTTTAGCTTTTTCTTCTTCTAAAATTACACGTCTGTTTAAGATAATTTTGTTTTTAGATTTATCTACTTCTTCAATTTTGAATGTGTATTCATTTCCTACAAATTTAGATAAGTCTTTTCTGAATTTAGTGTCAATGTATGACCCTGGAATAAATGCACGTAATCCTTCTACGTCAGCTAATAATCCACCTTTAGTTTGTCCAGAAACTGTTGCTTGAATTAATTCTCCGTTTTCGAATTTTTCAATAATTCCAGTCCATGATAATTCCATTAATTTTTTATATTCAGCATTTTCTAAAATTTTGTGTGATAAGTAGATTACACCAGGTACATCTTCTGATCTTTTTTCACGGTCTGCTCTAATTCCAGTTACTTGAGCTTCTACTTCATCACCAACTGATAATACGTCTTCAATGTTTTCAAATGGTTTTCTAGTAATTTGGTTACGTAAAATTACGCAATCATATTGAGCTCCTGCTACATCAACGTATACTTTATCGTTATCAATTTTAGATACTGTACCAGTTACTTTGTCTCCTTTTTTCAGCATTTCTGAGCTATTTAATAATTCCTCAAATGAAGTTGTCATTACTTCTAATCCTCCTGTGCTTACAATACATACTATATTAATATTATACATCAAAAATACAGTTATGTCATTTATTTTATGTTAATTTTTTAATTCTTTTTTTATTTCATCAAGTAATTTGGCTTCTTCTTTACTTAATTCATAGTTTTCCAACAGATCTGGTCGTCTAGTCAGAGTTCTTCGTAAACTTTCTTTTTTTCTGTAAGTTTCTATATTTTTATGGTGACCACTTGTCAATACATCAGGAACCACCATTCCTTTATAGTCCTTTGGTCGTGTATATTGAGGATATTCTAGTAATCCAGTAGAGAATGAATCATCTTTGTGAGATTCTTCTTTACCTAAAACATCAGGAACAAGACGTGCTATACTATCAACCATTGTCATCGCTGCAAATTCTCCACCTGTTAAGATGAAATCACCAATCGATAATTCATCGGTTACTAAATACTCTCTAATTCTTTCATCATAACCTTCATAGTGACCACAGATGAAAATCAAGTGCTCTTCTTCAGAAAGTTCCTCTGCTTTTTTCTGACTAAATCTCT
>ERZ773233.1121-NODE-1121-length-16020-cov-8.561729_pt1 | contig 16020 bp, 23 predicted proteins | sample MGYA00580991_ERZ773233 | MGnify/ENA primary metagenome ERZ773233 (study PRJEB29015, sample SAMEA2738178) | human oral metagenome | biome: human oral; feature: human-associated habitat; material: saliva | place: China | collected 2161 ...
TGCAAAATTAGCTCTTGTATTATGCATTGCCTTGGAGAAAAATTTTGAAGATCTATTTTATTTTTAAAAGATATGTAAAGATTACATATCTTTTTTTATTTGTTTTTTTACGTAGTTTTATGATACAATTAAAATAGTATAAATTAAGGAGTTCTTATGAATCAAAAAGTTATAACGGTTACTGTTAATATAGATATGGATGAAAAAACTTTAGATGATAAAGTTTATGAGCTTGAAAAATTAGTAGAAGCTCTAGATGGTGAAGTTATTTTAAATTTAACTCAAAAAAAATCTTATATAGATAAAGCTTATTACGTTGGAAGAGGAAAAGTTGATGAAATTAAAGAATACTGTGAAAAGCTAGAGGCTGAAATTGTTGTATTTAATAACGAACTAACTGGATCACAGGTAAAAAACCTTGAAGAAATTATTGGAGTTAGAGTCATTGATAGAACTAATTTAATATTGGATATATTCAGTGAAAGAGCAAGAACTAAAGAAGCTAAACTTCAAGTAAAACTTGCGAAATTAAAATATACTTTGCCTAGATTATCTGCACTTAGAAGTGGATTTTCAAGACAACAAGGTGGAATTGGTGGTAAAGGTATTGGAGAACAACAAATAGAATTAGATAGAAGAACTATTAATAGAGAAATAGCTAATATAACATTACAACTTAAAGAAATTGAAAAAAATAGAAATGAGATTCGAAAAAAAAGAATTAATTCTAAAGATCCAATTATATCATTAGTTGGATATACAAATGCTGGAAAATCAACATTAATAAATAAATTAATATCATTTGGAAAAGATGAAAGTTCAGAAGTAAAAGAAGTTTTTGTTAAAGATATGCTATTTGCAACATTGGATACATATGTAAGGGAAGGCAATTTAATTAACGGGTCAAAAGTTATGTATGTTGATACTGTAGGATTTGTATCGGATATACCTCATAATTTGGTAGAAAGTTTTAAAGGAACGTTAGAAGAAATTAAATACTCGGATTTAATTTTACATGTAATAGATATTTCAAATATTAATGTTGATGATCAAATTAGTATAACTAATAAAATGATAAAAAAGCTTAATTGTGAAGATAAAAATATTATTTATGTTTTTAATAAAGTTGATAAATTACTTAATGAAGATATTAAACTGCATTATTCAAATATTGAAAATAAAATATTTATAAGTGCAAAAAATGACTTTGATATAAGTTTACTTTTAAAAGAAGTTGAAAAACATTTATTTTCTTCTTTAATTCAAACAAAACTTTTAATACCATATGATAAGCAAAGTATAATAAGTACTATAATGAATGATTATATTCCTGAATTTGTTGAATATAAAGAAAATGGCACTTTGTTAAAAATATTATTAAAGTCTGATGATTATAATAAATATAAAGGATATGAAATAAATGAAGAGTAATGAAAGTTTTTTAAGTATTCATAGTAATAGTTCATATAGTTTTGTTATTAATAAATCTGAATTTATAGGACATTCTTTTTATGTTGAAACTGTTGATGAAGCAGAAAAGCATATTTTAGAAATAAGGGAAAAATATCATGATGCAACACATAATTGTTTTGCCTATATCATTGGAGAGGATAAATTAATACAAAAATATTCAGACGATGGTGAACCATCTGGAACTGCTGGAATTCCAATGTTAGAAGTTTTGAGAAAAAAAGATTTGACTAATTGTTTAGTAATATCTACAAGGTATTTCGGAGGAATCTTACTAGGAGCTGGAGGATTGGTAAGAGCTTATACAAAATCTGTAGTAGGTGCTTTAGAAGAAGCAAAAATTGTTAAAAAAGAAGTATTTTATGATATTAATATAGTCTTAGATTATATTTATTGGGGAAAAATAGAAAATTTTTTAAAAAATTTTGGGAAAAAATAAGACCAAAAACATATTTTGATTTATTGGTCTTGAACATGATTGCTTTGATATTGGTAATTATAAAATTATTGCTTAAATAATGCGACTAAAGATATTACAGTGCTTATTACAGATAAAATTAATGTTAGCCGAAACTGTTTGGAGTTTCCGATTTCTTTCTGAATTTCAAATTTATTAGACTTCTGAAACTCCCTTAATTGTTTTTCAAGCATTCTTACTACATCTTTGTTGTCTTTAAACTCTTTAGGTAATTTAGATATTGTTTTTTCTAATTTTTCTATAGAACGGCAAATATCTTTGTAATCATTTGGCATAAATACTCCTTTCAGGTTAAATTATGTTAAATATTATTCAAAAACTGGCTATCTTTCAATAGCCAGAACCTATAAAACAACATACACGAAACGGTTTAGCCAAAACCGATTTTACTTAATAATTTTACAATATTAATTTAAAAAAATCAATAAAAAGTGTTAATTTAATCGTGCTATCTATTACCCTCTGCATGCTGTACACACGGTAACTGCTTGAGGTATGCAGAAAAAACTGGCGGCTTTAATAGTCAAACTCCTTTCTTAATTTATTAATTTTTATATTTTTCTTTACAGATAGATAGCACAATTAAGTTAATACAAAAATTTAACATTTATTTTAGGAGGAATATGGATAATAAACATAAATATGTCAAGAAAATGAAATGCGAGTTATTTAACGATAACTTTCAGAATTACAAAAAGTATCACATACCTAAAAAAGCGCAGCTTGTAATAGCGGATATTCCGTATAATTTAGGAAACAATGCCTTTGCAAGCAGTCCAGAGTGGTATGTGGATGGCGACAATAAGAAGGGCGAAAGCAAAAAGGCGAACTCAAGTTTTTTCAAGACTGATGTAAACTTCAATCTTGCTGAATATATGCACTTCTGCTCCAAATTATTGATAAAAGAGCCAAAAGAAAAAGGAAAAGCACCAGCAATGATAATATTCTGTGCATTCCAGCAAATTGACACATTAGTGAAATATGCCAAAAAGCATGGATTTAATAACTATTATCCGCTAGTGTTCATAAAGCATAGCAGCTCACAAGTATTAAAGGCAAATATGAAAATAGTTGGAGCGACAGAGTACGCCTTGGTATTTTACAGGAACAAGCTGCCAAAATTTAATAATAACGGAAAAATGATAAAAAATTGGTTCGAGTGGAAGCCTGATCCTAAATCAAAATATCCCAAGGTACACCCAACACAAAAGCCAGTAAACTTATTAAAAACATTAATCAAAATTTTTACAGACGTTGGCGATACAGTAATTGATCCAGTCGCAGGAAGCGGAAGCACATTAAGAGCTGCAAAAGAACTAAACAGGAACAGTTATGACTTTGAAGTAGAAAAAGAATTTTACAGAAAAGCAACTGCGGAAATGCTGAAAGAAGATGAACTAGAGCAATTAAATTTATTTTAGGAGGATTTATGACAATAAGAGAACAGCTGGAAAAAGAAATAGATAAAATGGAAATTGAAGAAATGGAGGAAGAAAATGATGACAACGAAGAATGTAACAAAATGGATGATTTTGATACTGACATCAATTTGGATTCAGATTGAAGTTATCCGAATCAAAGGGCATTGGATAGCAGGAGGCAATGTGGCTTTTCCATTTTTAATGGCTATGCTGTTGTTGTGGTGTCCTAGAGCGATTAAAGAAATGAAAGGAAAATAGGAGGATGTAATTTGGGAGTACTAAAAAAGCAAAAAAAGAAAAAATTTAGAAAGGAAATTACAGAAAAAGCTGTCACTACAAAAGAAATTTTTAAGGATGAAAACAGAAAATCAAAAATAATGATTATGATGTCTTTATCAAACTTATGCAAAAGTTACAGGAACTATTTCAAAATTCCGAAAATAACTGATAAAAATCTTGAAAATGGCGACACTAAAATAGAAAAGATAACAGAAGAGCAGACACTTTGGTGTACTTTTGAACTTGAGGATATTGTCCAAAGGAGCTTCAGAGCTTTAACTAGGTTAATAAATGAATTTGGGTATGAAGATTTACATAATCCTGGACAAACTATTGTAAAGGATTTTAAGAACGAATTTATTATTGTTAGTTTCAGGAAGGTATACGAGCAGGAACTCACAGAAATAAAAAATAAATTCAAAAAATATTCAATAACCAAATACAATACAACAGAAGTTGCTTTGAATCAGATGTTTATAATCTTTGCTTATTACAAGATCTTTAAAAGAGAAGTTAAACAAAAGGAGTTCAGCAAGAAGACTGGGATGTACTTAAAAACATTAATTACAAAAACAGACAAGAAATTCAAGGGAATTGAAGAAGTTGTTAAGGAAAGCGAAAAAGAAAATTTTGAAAAGGATATGCTGGAGCTTTTAAAATTTGAAGAGGCAGGATTCAAAATAAAGTGGATTGGGTATAACAGAAAACAAGTATTGAAATTAAAGGAAAGACAAAATGCTTAAAACAGGAGGAAAAAATATGATCATTGATGACTATATAAGACAGCAAAATGAAAGTTTGAATTTTCTTAAAAATGCTGCTGAAAACTTAAAAGAGCTTTTTGAAGAAATGAAAGAAGAAAACGATAAGTATGATGAACAGCAAATGAATAAAATGTGCAAGTATTATGAAAATGGAGGATTGATAAAATGAGTGCTGTAAACATAAAAGATCTCAAAACATTTGAAGATAGATATAATTACGATGTTTCAAATTTTGTTGAAGTAAAAAAAGTAGAAGGAACAAGTAAAAAAACAGGGAAACAATACTCCTATTCATTAAATTATTTAAGTTGGGCTTATGCTCAAAAACTCGGAAGAATAATAGATTCTGAGTTTAAATGGAAAACTTTAAAAAACGAAAACGGTTCATTAAATCATGATGGTTTTGTGGTTGTTGAAATGACTTTTTTAGGGGAAACTCAAATACATAATTTTCCTATTTTAGATGGAGCAAACAATGCAATAGCTAGACCAAATGCTTTCGACATAAACACAGCTCAAATGCGAGGGATGGCAAAACTGTTTGCTATGATGAGTGGTTTTGGATTATCTTTATATACTGGCGAAGATATTAGAGATTTAGAAAATACAGGAACTAGAAAAACACAAATAAACAAGGAAGAGGAACAGAAACGTAAAGAAGAGGGTATCAAAGAAATATTAATTTTGTTAAACGATTTAAGTTATGAACAAACTAACAAGATAGATGACATAGACTTCACAAGTTTAGAAAATTACTCATTGCAGGAATTAAGAAAAATTTACAGCAGAATAATAAAATTAAAAAATGAAAGTGAGGAAAAATAATGAACACAGTAGTATTGTCAGGAAGAATGACGAAAGACCCAGAATTAAAATATACTTCAGGAGGTAAGGCTAATGCTAGATTTACTCTAGCTGTGCAAAGAACAAAAGATGAGGCAGATTTTATAAACTGTATTGCTTGGGAAAAAACAGCAGAGACTATTGCAGAATACTTTAGAAAAGGAAGCTCAATTCTAGTTCAGGGTAGCATCAGGACAGGAAGCTATGAAAAAGACGGAAGAACAATATACACAACAGATGTTTGGATATATAAATTCGATTTTTTTGACAGCATTAATCAAAATAATAATAAAGAAAATAAAAATAACTATAATAAGGAAGAGGACGATAGCTTTCCATTTTGATTAAATAACAGGAGGAAATATGAATAACAACGTAAACGATTTAATACATGATTTATACAACATAACAGCCTTAGATAAGTATATACATAGCGATGAAAGCGAACTGGACGAACAAGATATAAAAGACGCTGAGGAAGATATCAGATTTCTTTTAGAGGAAAAATCTGAAATTCTGGAACTAAAAATAAGAGAATTGGAATCTAATGAAAAGAAATGTAAAGAAATAGCTGATTTTTATAATATGAAAGCTAAAAAAAGAGAAGATAAAAGAAAAAAACTGAAAGAAAAGATTATTGAAACAATGAAGGCTTTAAAAACTAAAAAAATAGAAACACCTACTGGCACTTTTACAATTAGAAATAATACACCGTCTTTAATAATTGATGATATGAATTTGATACCAGGAAAATTTATAACTACAGTTCAAACTGATAAAATTGAAAAAGCAGAAATAAAGAAGGAGATAAAAAAAGGAATTGAGATTCCAGGGGTACATTTAGAATCAAATCAAAGTTTGGTAGTAAAATAATAAAAGTAGAAGAACGTTTGAGAGAAACAGGAGGTTTAAAATGAATAGAGAAATAAAATTTAGAGCTTGGCTTAAAGAAGACAAGAAAATGGTAAATGTTGAAACAATGGATTTTACAGATAAATCAATACAATATCTGAAAAAGAGTGAAATTATTAATGCATATATTTTAAGAAGAGAGAGCTTTGATGATGTTGAGTTAATGCAATATACAGGAGTAAAAGATAAAAACGGCAAGGAAATTTATGAGGGGGATATTTTATTATCATCGAACGAAAACGGAATTTTTCTGCAATTAATAGGTTTTGGAAATGATGATAGAGAATACAGCGGCATATTAAATGGTTTCAAAATAATAGATGGTCGCCTTTTGGAAAATGACGATTATGAAATAGACGAATGCAAAGAATTTACACAAGAATTGATAAAAGCACATAATATTCCGATTTTACAACCTGAAAATATGATAATAGATGGTTGGTGGGTAATTGGAAATATTTATGAAAATAAAAACTTATTGGAGGAAAACAAGTGAGTAAATACAAGGTAGGATTTTATGTGAACAGCAATGCGAATGTCTATTCTACAAATGCTGAAGCTATAGATTTAGTAGAAGATTACGGCTATACAGAGAAAGAGGCGGAAGAAATAATAAATGATGAGAAAAAGTTGAAAGAAGAATTCGAGGCTTGGTTATGGGATAATATAGAAACAGGTTTCCAAGTTCTCGAAACAGAAGAGGAAGTTGAGAACTGGAAAAGGATGGATCAATGATTAAACACGCTGAAATACACAAAATCAAAATTGAAAATGAAATAAGATTTATAGCAAAAATCTATATCGACAAAGAAGAAATAGAGGATGAAAGTTTTAGCAGTGAAACGTTCGAGGGAACTGCTAAACATATTTTAGAAGATTGTGTTATATCAAATTACTTTGATATGACAGAAACGGAGGAATAACAATGAAACACAAGGAAGAAATATTAAAACTATTATACAAAATCAAAGCAGAACAGGATAAAAGGAGAGCATAAATGAAAGCAATTATATATGCAAGAGTTAGCACGGAAATGCAGGAAGAGGGGCGTTCGCTTGAGTTTCAGATAAGAAAATGTGAAGATTTTTGCCAAATGAACAGTTATAAGCTCAAGGAAGTTATACAAGATGTAGAAAGCGGAGGTAACGATAACCGTGAGGGCTTTCTTAAATTACAGCAGGAAATCAAAAAGAAATCGTTTGACGTGCTTGTAGTTTATGAGAGCTCCCGTATCTCTCGTATAACTTTAACTATGTTAAACTTTGTTTTAGAGCTGCAAAAAAGCAATATAAAATTTGTATCTATTTCACAGTCTGAAATAAATACAACAACCCCTACTGGTATGCTGTTCTTTCAAATATTCGCTGTATTGGCAGATTATGAGAGAAAGCAAATATCAATGAGGGTGAAATCAAACAAATGGGCTAGAGCCAAAGCAGGAATATGGCAAGGCGGAACTATTCCGATTGGTTATAAAAAAGATGAACACAACAATATTACAATAGATCCTGAAACTTCTGAATATGTTATAAGCATTTTTAACACATACTTAAATACTAAAAGTCTATCTGAAACAGCAAATATTTTCAACAAAAACATTTCATCTGTCAAATGGATTTTGCAAAATGAATTTTACATTGGAAATCTGATGTACGGAAGAAAAGAAAATAATATTAATACTGGAGAAGTGAAAATAAACAAAAAAATAACGATATTTAAAGGAAATCACAAAGCATTAATAAGTGAAGAAGTTTTTAGGGAAGCACAACGGCAAATGTTATTTAAACAACGTGTAATACGTAAAGAAGGAAAATTTTTATTCACAGGTATATTAGAGTGTACCTGTGGCGGTAAAATGTTCAAAAACGGTGTTAATTACAGATGTGACAAATGCAAAAAAGCAATCTCTATGAACAAGGCTGAAAAATTTATAATACACAAATTACTAAACTTGAAAGAATTAGAGTTTTTAAATGAAAAGCCTAATTTAGAAAAATATACAAAAGATAGAGAAAATATAGATAAACAAATCAAAAAAATAGATAAAGAAAGAACTAAATATTTAGAATTATTTGCAAAAGAATTGATAAATGAATTTGAATTAAATGATAAACTTGAGGAACTCAAAAATAGAAAACGAATATTTGAAGATTCCTTAAATGATATTGATAGAATAATAAAAGACAAGACAATAACTGAAGAAAAAATGGACAATATAAAAATTTTAAAAGAAGTGCTTGAAAACATGGATGAAACAGATAGGTATAATTTGTTTTTGATGTTCAGAATGCTGATAAAAAAGGTAAAAATAAAAAAATATCAACCTTTAGAAGTGCTGATATTACTGAATTAATCCACCATTTTGTGTGGGCTTTTATGGTGCGAAAGGTGGGACTCGAACCCACATGTCGAAGACGCTAGATCCTAAGTCTAGTGCGTATACCAATTTCGCCACTCTCGCAAAAAATATTTTACTTTAACAAATGGTGAGCCATACTGGGATCGAACCAGTGACACCTTGATTAAAAGTCAAGTGCTCTACCGACTGAGCTAATGGCTCATATTATGGGGTGATCGACGGGACTTGAACCCGCGACAACCAGTGCCACAAACTGGCGCTCTACCAACTGAACTACGATCACCATATATATGAATTTTTCTTTTTAAATAAAATGGAGCGGGAGACGAGGGTCGAACTCGCGACATTCAGCTTGGAAGGCTGACGCTCTACCAACTGAGCTACTCCCGCAAAACTTCTAAAATGGTCGGTGTAGCAGGATTTGAACCTGCGACCCCCTGCTCCCAAGGCAGGTGCGCTACCGAACTGCGCTATACACCGTCCCTTCAACAAGTGATTTTTTCATTTTCATCAATCACTCTCGGACAAGGAATATAATATCATAATTTCAAATTAATGTCAACACTTTTTTTGAATTTTTTTTACATATTTCTAAATTTAACTAAAATCCAGTTTTATAAAATATGCTCAAACCCCTTTAAAATATAATCAATCTGGAGTTTGAGCAAAACAAATATAATTTCAAAAAATTTTATAATACTGATTAATAATTTTTAAAAAATAATAGTTCCCTTTTCTCTTTCAAAAATCAATTTCTTTTCAATTTTTTCATTAGCATCTTCCATAAAATCAATAAAACACTTCTGATTTTCATATTTTTGGTTTAGAGTCTTCAATTTATTTTTAGTTTCAGATCCAAGGTGATTGTCCTCCTTCAAAATATTCCGTACATCTTGATTTAACACGAGTATTTCATTTATTGAAATTCTTCCGCTATATCCGCTAGAACATTCATCACAGCCTTCTCCCATGCACTTCTGACATCTTTTTCCAACTAGCCTCTGTCCAATAACTCCAATTAATGAATCTAGTATCAAATATTTCGGAATTCCCATATCCACTAGCCTAATTAACGTAGAAACAGCATCATTTGTGTGAATTGTGGAAATTACAAGATGTCCTGTCAATGCAGCTCTTACAGCTATTTCTGCAGTAATTTCATCTCTAATTTCAGAAATTACGATAATATCAGGATCATTTCTCAATGTGGCTTTCAAAACTTCAGAAAATGTTACTCCAATTTCTTGATTTATCTGTATTTGAACAGTCCCATTAATTTTGCTTTCAACTGGATCTTCTACGGTTATGATTTTTTTTCTTCCATTATTTAGCATATTTATTAGGGATTTTAATGTTGTAGATTTCCCAGAACCTGTAGGCCCGCTTACGAGAATCATTCCATATTTTCTATCTAAAGTTTCATTTAACATTTTAATGCTTTGACTTGAAAATCCCAATGTTTCAAGTTTTATATCCTTTAAATAATTTTCCAAAATACGTAAAACCATAGTCTCCCCGCCAGCTGTCGGCATATAGGCAGCCCTTATATCATAACGTTTATTTGTATTTTTTGCATTTAATAAAAAAGAAAAGCTGCCATCTTGTGGCTTTCTTTTCTCTGCAACGTTCATTCCAGCCAAAATTTTCATTCTGGCAATAATTTCTGTAATATTTTTTTCAAGAACTTTTCTATTCACTGCTTCATACAATTTCTGGCTTTCTTTCAGATAGCCGTCAACCCGGTATTTTATTTCCATTCCTTCCAGCAGGTCAAATTTCACGTGAATATCACTAGCCCGCTCCTTAAATCCAGTCTTTACAATTTCATTTAAATAAGAAACAGTATCTTTTGATAAAAAACTATTTTTTTTATTATCGACAACATCCTTTAGTTTTGCCTTTTCAATTATTTTTTCATTCATTGTCCTCAATTTTCCCTTCCCGCTTTTATATTTTCAATTATTTCTTTTTCACAGTTCCGCTGCTAAATTCCTCCAGCACCAATTCTGTCTGTTTTTTCAATGTTTTAAACAATCCCTTTTTAATCAGATTGTACCACTTCAAAGTCGCACGTTGAGCATCAATCCCCTTTAATGTTTCCTTTAGCTGCAGTTTAAAAAAGTCAACTTCTTCGTAAGACAATTTTACATTTTTAGTTTTTTCCTTTTTATTCGCCTTTGTAATTTTAACTTCATTTTCCAAATATTTAAAGAAACTAAATACATTTGGAAGCTGTTTTTCATATTGGCTCATCATTTTTCTCATTTCCTCAATCATTTTTGCCAAATAACTTCTTGACATTTTTGAAAATGTAACATTGACTTTTCTTTTCCCTTTTCCAATTTTTTGCACAAGCTGCTGCATTTTAGCCTGTGATTTTGCATTTATTAAATCCATATTGCTAACAGTATTTGGATTTACCATTTTTGCCATAAATTCTCCTTTCTTTTTTTATCATTTTAATTTTTTTACTATTTCCTCAAATAAAATATTACCTTCTCGTAATAACATAATCTCTCCATTTTCAAATTTTACAATTGTAGACGGCTTCCCTGTCAATTCTGATTCTTCATTTGGAATAACAATATCCACATTTTTTAGCAATTCTTCACTTAAATCCTCAATTTTTTTAACCGAACTTTCACCTGAAATATTAGCGCTTGAAGTCAATAATATTCCTCCAGATTCTTTTATTATTTCCAAAGCAATTTTATTTTTTGGAATCCGAATCCCAACAGTTTCCATATTTTCATCAAATTTCCGTGTAAAATTACAATTTGCACGAAAAATGACCGTCAGTTCTCCTGGCCAGTATTCATTGAGAATTTCAGAAATTTTTTCCATATTTTCTTCAGTTTCATTTACCAGATCCTTCAAAATTTCCTTATTACTAATTAATGCGATTATTTTTTTAGAAAAATCACGTTTTTTTATTTTATAAATTTTTTCAATAGCTTTCTTTTCAGGAAGAGAGCCAATTCCATAGACAGTATCTGTAGGAAATACAGCAACTCCTCCATTTTTTAAAATTTTTATAGCTTTTTCAATTTTACTTTTTTTATCTTTATCAATCTTAGTCATCATTTCCATCATCAACTGGCATTTCAAATAAACCGCTTATTGGATTATTTGTAGCTATTCTAGTTATTATTTCTGCAAACATTTTACTTGTTGTCAATATTTTTAATTTATCGAATTTTTTATCTTCAGGCAATTGAATAGTATCTGTTACTACAATTTCAGTAAATGCTGATTTTTTTAATCTTTCAACTGCAGGATCAGAGAAAACAGCATGTGTTGCACATCCGTAAACTTCCAAAGCACCTTTGTCAATTAAAGCTTGAGCAGCATTGCAAATTGTTCCGGCTGTATCAATCATATCGTCAATCAAAATAGTCTTTTTACCTTTTACATCACCAATAATATTCATAACTTCTGAAACATTTGCCTTGGCACGTCTTTTATCAATTATTGCAAGCGGTGTATGCAGCCAGTTTGCAAGTCCTCTAGCTCTTTTTACTCCACCAACATCAGGCGATACAACAACTGTATCTTCTGGGCTAAATCCGTATTTTATAAAGTGTTTTGCCAAAATTGGCAATGCTTCCATGTGATCCACTGGAATGTCAAAAAATCCTTGAATTTGTCTTGCATGCAAGTCCATTGTAATTACCCTTGTAGCTCCCGCAACTGTCAGCAAATTTGCAACAAGTTTTGATGTAATCGGCTCTCTTGGACTTGCCTTTCTATCTTGTCTTGCATATCCATAATAAGGAATTACAGCGATAATTTCCTTGGCTGAAGATCTTTTAATTGCATCAATAAAGACTAAAAGTTCCATAAGGCTTTCATTTACAGGTTTTGAAGTAGACTGAATAATAAATACTTTACAGCCACGTACACTTTTCTTCGCCTTTGCAAAAGTTTCTCCATCAGCAAATTTTACAATTTCAGCAGCTGATAAATCCATATCCAAGTATTTTACAATCTTTTCTGCCAATTTTTCACTTGATGTTCCTGCAAATACTCTAATTTTGTCTTTGTCTTCTTTGGTTAATGTTATCATTTTATTTCCCTTTCTCTCATTAATATTTTTTATTTTTATTAACTTTTTATTTTCTGACATTTCCCTATTTCTAATTATTTATTTTTTTTCTCCTTATTTACCTGTTTTGCCCTTCCAAAAGCAAGCACTTCATCAGGAATATCCTCTGTTATAACCGAACCTGCAGCTGTCAAAACTTCATTTCCTATTTCCACAGGTGCTACAATTATTGAATTGCTTCCAATAAATGCATTCTTTCCAATTTTTGTCCTATGTTTATTCTTCCCATCATAATTGCAAGTAATAGTTCCTGCGCCAACATTTGTATCTTGCCCAATTTCAGCATCTCCAATATAAGTCAAATGCCCTGTTTTTACACCCTTTTCAAGAGTAGAGTTTTTTATTTCCACAAAGTTTCCAACATGCACAGTTTCTTTTAAGTATGCCTTTGGTCGTAAATGTGCAAACGGCCCTACAGTTACTCCTTCTTCAAGAGTTGACTTTTCTACAACAGAGGCTTCTATTCTAACATTATCAGCAATTACAGAGTTTTCGATTCTAGTATTTCCTAAAATTTCACAATTTTTTCCAATTTTAGTATTTCCTTGAATTGTAACATTTGGATAAATTACAGTATCTTGCCCAATTTGAACATTATCTTCAATATAAGTCGCATCTGGATCAATCAAAATTACACCACTATCCATCAGTTCAATATTTTTTCTATTTCTCAAAATTTTCTCTGCCTGTGCCAACTGAACCTTAGAATTTACTCCTAAAATTTCATCTTCATCTTCAATTTGAAAACTGTCAACATTATATCCTTCACTTGTCAAAATTTTTATGGCATCAGTCAAGTAATATTCACCTTTTGAATTGTTATTGTCAATTTTTTTAATTGCATAAAGCAAACTTTCATTTTTAAAAATATAGACTCCTGTATTAATTTCATCTATTTTTTTCTCATTTTCATCTGCTTCCTTTTCTTCGACAATATTTGAAATTTTTCCATTTTCCTTAACAATCCGTCCATATCCAAACGGATTCTTAACCTTGCAGGAAAGCACAATACAGTCAAGTTTTCCTTCCTCAAAAGCATCCTTTAGCTTTTTCAGCGTTTCTTCCTTCAAAAGAGGCGTATCTCCACAAGTGATAAGCACATCTTCACCATATTCCTTAATTTTATCCTTTGCAATCAAAATAGCATGTCCTGTCCCAAGCTGCTCCTCTTGTGTAACAAAATCAACATCTCCCATTTCAGCCAGCACATCTTCCTTTTTATGCCCCAAAATAAAAACATTTTTTTTATTCCCAATATTTTCAAGAACAGTCACAACTCTTCTAATCATCGGAACACCATTTACCTTGTGCAAAACCTTAGACTGCTCAGACTTCATTCTAGTCCCTTTTCCAGCCGCCAAAATTACCGAAATCATCCTTCCTCCTTAATTTAATAATCAACAATTAAAATATTTGTCTTTAATTTTTACTCAAATTATAAAATCATTATTTTACTTTACACACTAATTATATCAATTTTTTCTAATTTATGTCAAATGATAAAAAAATTTTATTTATTTTTCTCCTCACTCTCACTATTATGATTCAAATGAATTCTCAAAGCTTCTAGCGAAATTTGAATTTCCAAAAGTGAAAATAATAGTGAAACTATCAACGATACAAGACTTATTCCAAAACTTATTTTCCCAATAAAATCCATTTGAAGAAATAAAAATAGCATAGAAATGGCACACATTAACAGACTTGAAACTCCAAAATACTGCATTTTTTTTATATAATTTAGCCTTTTTCTCAAATTTTTAACTTGATAAAACTCATGCTCCACTTCCCCGCTTGAATCCATCTGCCTCACAATCGCTGTAAGTGCCAGAAACCTATTTGTGTATGCAAGCAAAAGTAAAGATACGGTAGGAAAAAGAACTGCAGGTGTAGTTATTTCCAAAGTCATATTTTTCACCTGTTTTAGGGTTCTTATCATTTGGATGGATGATATACTCTATCTTAATCTTATTACCTAATATTTTAAGTATTTCATCTATTAATAACTCTGTTCCTAATATTTCTATGTTGATATAATAAGCAATCATATTTATTCTAATTTATCTCCTGTGTTTATCCATATTTCTTTTTCATTAGTCTTTAAGTAAACATCATTTGTATCTTTATTTATGTGAAAATCTGCATTAATATCTCCTTTCATTTCTTTCTCAAATTTTTTTAAATAATCTTTTTTTGCATTAGTATCGTGCCATTCTTCATCTTCAAAAAAACGATGGATTACCTATCAATATTCAAAAAGATGTTCATCTATAACTGTACTATAGTCGTACACAGTACACACGAATTGTACCACAAAAATTTTAGTAGAACCTATCTATATTGTGTAGAGATAACAATAATCTGATATATATTCTATTGTAGTTGGCAGTGTAAATCTATCAAAATATTCTTTATTTTCTCCTTCTAAATTATTGAATAAATCTTTAATAATTTCTTCTCGGATTTTTTTATTTTTTAACAGGAAAACATTACCATCTGCTTTTCTGATAGTGTTTAGAAAAAAAGGTAGTAAATATTTCGTGTATACTTCATATCTATGATTCTTTATAGAAGGTGAATCTATCTCTCTCTTAGAAAAATTAATAAGAGTATTTACAACATCTGTTTCAATAAGATTTCTAATTTTTTTCTCACTTGCTTCCAAAAATATATCGGTCATCGTATTAGCCTTAGATATCTCTAACTTAATGTTAGCAGAGAGACTACTCAAACTGTCATCAGGAAAACAAATAGGTCCAACCCAAAGATTTATTCTAAAAACCTCAACGGGATTATTTTTATAGGCATCTATAATAATGTAACAATAATGAATATCATCTAAACGTTTTATAAAGGATACCATATTTTTATGCCAAAACCTTTTAGCTGTTTTAAAACCGAATGAATTTATTAAAAGTGTGAATTTTTTAAGTATTAATTGAGAATCTAACATAATATAATAACTATTTATTATTGTTATAAGTAGAACCACTTGAATATTCAATACCATTATCTTTTAATCTTTTTAAGATTGGTTCCATATCTGGTACTCCTTTTGGGTCATTAAGAAAGTGCCAATGAGGGTTTGCTTCTCCAGATTGTTTGTACTTAATATCCTTATCTATTTGCTTATTCATATGATCAATCTCGCTTTGAGTCCTCTCTCTTTTAAAATTAGCTGATTTAAACTCTATATCTTTACCATCGTATTCCTTATCATAAACTCTATCTTTTAACCTTTTTCCTTTTCCTTCTCCAAAAATTTTAGTGGCTTCATCATCATGAAATTTTCGTGCGTAATACCACCAGCTTGATAACCCCAGCAAATCCACCCACGCATTGGTATCACTGACATACGCAAACACATTAAACCCACCCAAGAGTTTAAT
>ERZ773233.1126-NODE-1126-length-16001-cov-2.791421_pt1 | contig 16001 bp, 9 predicted proteins | sample MGYA00580991_ERZ773233 | MGnify/ENA primary metagenome ERZ773233 (study PRJEB29015, sample SAMEA2738178) | human oral metagenome | biome: human oral; feature: human-associated habitat; material: saliva | place: China | collected 2161 ...
TTTTTTGTTTTCTTCATCACAGGTTGCGACCCACTGATGGTTGAGCGTGGGTGTAGCAGTTCGGTAGGCGACAGGTCGCGTCCGCACTTTTCGCATTGGTCACCGTAAGCTCCTTCGTTGTGGCAGTGAGGGCATTCGCCAGTGATATATCTATCGGCCAGAAACTGGTGTGCTTCTTCGTCGTAGTATTGTTCGGTTTCTTTTTCCAGCAGTTTTCCATCATCGTAAAGCTTTTTAAAGAAGTTGCTGGCCATATCATGGTGTGTGGGCGAAGTCGTTCTGCTATAGATGTCGAACGAAATGCCGAAGTCTTCGAAGCTTTTTTTAATCATGGAGTGGAACCTATCCACCACGTCTTGCGGTGTAACGCCCTCTTTTCTTGCTCTGATGGTGATGGGTACGCCATGTTCGTCGCTACCTCCAATAAACACCACATCTTCCTTTTTCAGTCGCAGATATCTAGCGAAGATGTCGGCTGGCACATACACGCCGGCCAAGTGTCCGATGTGCACACCGCCGTTAGCGTAGGGCAGGGCAGCCGTAACGGTGGTTCGTTTGTATTGTTTTTGTTCCATTGTGCTGTATATAATAATGTGTATTTGCTTATTGTCTTTTGTTTTGGCATGTAGCATCATAGTTCAATGCCGTTGCAAAAGTACAAAAAAAATGCGGCATGTGTTTGTTTTGTAGCTCTAAACTTCGTTTTAAGGCTCATAGGTGGTGTTGATTGTGTTTTGTTATGGGTTGCTTTCGTTGTATTAGATGGCGCTAACGGTTTGTGAGCTCGTTGTTGCGAGGCTTGATGTGTGTCAAGTATCGCGTCAATAAATTAGTATTTGTTAGGTTAAACAAGTTATACTGGTGTAAACTGCGGTAAAAATAACCTTGTTTTAACCCTTAATTCGTATTTTTTTTGTAACTTTGCACATGAAAAATAGGTACAGCGTTAATATTTGTATATTTTAGGAATTAAAGTTATGAGAAAAATCAAGCAGATGTATATTTGTCCAGAGGTTAATTGTGTTAACATGGATGTGTTGGGAATGCTATGTGGAAGCACCCAAACTGAAATTTCTACAGAGAAGAATGTTTCGGGAGGCCCAGACTCAGGTTATGGCGCACCGATTGAACACGATGCAGGCGGCGATGATAACGACATCTAAAGAACAAAGGCTATAAGCAGCCTATAAACAAGTTTGTTAAAAGGATTTATAAGCATAAGTTCGTGGCTACGAACAATCAAGCTGCGCAATCTCTAATTATCAGCAGGCTTAATCCTTTTACACAAAAACTACAATCATGGTAAGGGTTCTTGTGGTAGGAGTCGATGCCACACAATTCAAAATTTAAAAAGGCAATGCGCATTAATTTCTGCGCTACGCCTTTAAGTAATAGCCGATTTATTCGGTTTTTTCTTGTTTAGCAAAGATAACATCGCGTCAATAATCGTATTACGATTGTTGGCGCGATGTTATTTTATATCAGTGCTGGTGCGTTATGCTGCTTAATTTGCAAGTGGTTAAGGTTTTCTAGATGTGTGCATTGTGTTGTGGTGTACTGTAGTTGTGTTTTTGTTGTGCTTGTTGGTGTTGTGTCTTAATGGCTTTGTTTGGCTTTTAGTTTAGGGTGTATGGTTTATTGGCCTAGTTAATGCTTTGTACAATGTTTTTCTGATTATTCGTGTTGTGTCATAACGATTAGCATTAAGATGTAAAATATTTCGTACAGATTTTAACATTATGAGCAGCTTTTTTCGGGCCAATTCTCCACTCGCTCGCAAATATTCGATTCTCGCTAGAGTTTCGTTAGATGAAAACACACGTGCATAACAGATAGTTACAAACCGTATTTTTATTAAATGAAACCTTACTTTTTGCTAAAAATAGGCTATTTGCAACAAAACAACTGGCTAAATGCACCAAAACGCAGTGCTAACTCCTAGTAAATGCAATGCTAACTCCTACTAAACGCAGTGCTAACTCCTACTAAACGCAGTGCTAACTCCTACTAAATGCAAGGTTAAATGCACCAAAACGCAGACCAAAATGCATATATTTGCAATTTTTTGAGCACCTTAGAAGCCTAAAAAGGATGAAAAAATACGGCGTATTTAGGTAAATAATAGCTTAAAACAGGGGTTTTTAGTCCCAAAACACTGTTTTAGAGCGATGAAAAATGTTGGATTGGCAAGCAAATAGAAAGGCAAAAAGGTGCATTTTGCCCTTTTTTGCCTTAAAACGAATATAAAAATAAATACTTATTGTCTGAAAAAGGAACTAAAACCATGGTTTTTAGCTCTATTTTTCTCTAGAATGGATGGCTTTGGAGGGTGTGTTTTGTAAATTATTATTACCATATTTAATAAGGAAACAATAGTAATGCATTACACAATCATCATTATAAAACCTATACAAAAGCTGTCAGCCACGCAACTTTCATCTGTATAACTTTAAAAGAACGAGCCTGTATAAGCAACTGAAGTTCAATAAGGTTGCTTTAGTGAAAAACGCACCTTTTCTTTACATTGCTATACCTAACTGGCGTATATCTATAAGGCCATACTTAGGTAACAACTAAAAAAAGACATAAAGAAGCTTTTAAAGGCTGCACACACACCTAAATCGCCGTGGGTTAATTTTCATTTAAGGCAGATACGCGAAGAATATAAAGCAAAATAACCCCATTAATAAAATAAGAAAGAGGTGAAAACGGCTTTCGCAAGCGTCTTTACCTCTTTCTTTAATTTCATTCTACAATATGGAAATCGCCCTTATCGTCTTTCTGCAAGGTGAGCAAGAACTGTGGGTATGAAGTTTTCATGGGTTCAATCTCCACCCCATTGCAATATATTCGTTCAATCGCTATGCTACTGTCGGCCAACATTTTTTTATCTTCTGGCGCGCCATAAACAAATTTAATGCGGAGGTCGATGGTTTTGCCCTCGATGTTCAATTGCGTTGTAGCATAGCCTTCGCCATGCGAGCGGTTGGCGTTATAGGTCATGTATTTTTCGTCGGGCAGTTCAGCAATAAACTCCAAACGTTTCTCTCCCAAGCTATTGTCTTCGTTGATGCGCACGGATAAGCCTTGCTTGCTTTGCAAGCCATAGATAGAGAATTTATTTTTCTGCATCAACAACTCATAATCGTAAGCTTGCCCCTTGGCGTCTAGCAGCGAAAGCAAAATCGTGTTCTGCCGAAGAGCAGCTATCGTAGGCTGATAGTCATTTTCATTGCGGGTGGTGCACGATGAAAAGATTAGGCAACCGAACAAGAATGCCATCGAAATGCGTAGTTTAGCGATATTCATAATGAGACAAATTAATAAACATTCAAATAATATGGCATATGGGCACCATCCAAATAAGAGCTATCATTTCGTGATAATCCCTCGTAAAAAATTAGCATAGGCTGTTGCCTGTTTCAAACTTAATTGCAACTCACTTCTTGAATGGCCATTTTTAATAGGTTCGTATGCCATCGGGCTATCCGAACAAGAATAGAAACATGCAGCTAAGGCTACAAAAAATAATTGTTTTTTCATAAATTGTAGCTTTGTGTTAGAATTTTGATTACCTACTGGGCGATGAGTAATTAGAATAAAGTAGTTCTACCCAGCCTGTTGCAAATATAGGAATTAAAATCCAATATACATAAATATTTCCCCTATTTTAACACCAATGTAATTAAAAACGCCAACCAACGCCCGAAAAGTCTATCAGCCCTCAACAACTATCGTATGATAAGACACGCCATAGCCACACCAATAGCCCAAACCGCCGTGAATATTCGAGCGAATGTTCTGCATCGAGTTAAATAGTGGGTTGCGCCCTTTGCCATGATAGTCGTCCATACTCTTCCAAAACTCGTACGAAACAGAGTCGACATGGCAGAATTTAATCGTTACAAACTCGTTCTGCTTAAAGAAAGTGGCGTTGGGATTGGCCACATTTTGCCGCGAATTGCTAACCAAAATAGATGCCTGTGTGGGCAAAAGACGGTCGTTATAGGTACCCAGATAAGTGGAATGAAAGTCTTTACGATGGTCATATTGCCGCACAAACACCTTGTAATAGTCGGTTGTGGCTGGATTATCCGTAAACCTTACGCGCAGTTTATACCAGCCAGGAAAATGCGAAAGCTCTTCTGCCTTGATGTTTGTAAGACTAACTGGCTTGGGAATGGTGGTTATGGCATGGGCATGAAAGTTCTGAAAGTCAACGCGCAATGTATAAGTCTTGCCCACTTCGCCCCGCATGTCGGAGGTGGTATAGATGTAAGGCGGAAAATAATCTTTATGAGGCATGCCCGTAAGCACCACTTCGCGCGTGCCGTCGTTCACCGTTACTTTGGCCCAACGCAACAAAAAGCTGTTAAGCGAATCGGTTGATTGCAACTGCTTTGATATGGGAACGGTGGTGGTTAACTTCACAATGGGAAAGCCGCCACTATCTATCCAGCCCTCAACCACCAGCTGCGCGGGGGCTTGTTCAACCTCAGTTTCTTCGCAACTAAGGCAAAAAAACACCAATAATAATGGTAATAATAACCTGTACATTGCCTAAAACTTAAAAAAATAACTGATGGATGGGAGAAAAGGCATTTGCTGTGGCAAGAACGATAGCGGCCTATACGAATAGCCATCGCCATCTATACGTATGCGCCAGAACAAGTCGTTGCGCCGCATGTTGGCGTTATATACCGAAAGGTTAAGGCCATGTTCGCGGCCATTTCGACTATATAACAGGTAGTTGGCCGAGAGGTCGAGTCGAACATAGGTGCTAAGCCTGGCCCCATTGTGCGGTCCGAACTGCGAAACAAGGTTACCATCGAGCATGTAGAAGTTCTCTGGTGCGGTGAATGGCGTACCACTGGCCCACACCAACGTTGCAGCGAAACGCCAACGAGGGTTTAATTGATATGTGACTACGGCGTTAAGTTCGTGCACACGCTCATGACTGGCGGGATATTCGCCAATCAAAGCAGTGCCAGGATAATGCCGTTGTGCCCTACCCCACGCATAACTAACCCACCCCGTTAGCCTACCCGAACGCTTTTCGAGCATCACCTGTGCGCCATAATTACGCCCATGGCCCTCAATAAGGTGTTTACTTACGTTGTCGGAAGGGTTGAAAATAACCTCAAACGGCGTGCTAACATATTCTGTTTGATGGTAAAGCCACTTGTGATAAACGCCTGCCGTAAGCAGAAATGCTCCTTTAAACAAGGCGGTGCGATAGTTGGCCGAGAGATTGATGGCGCGTTGCGGACGATGCTCGGGCGACGATGAGAGCCAAAACTCACTGGGAAGATTGAGCGAAGAGAACCCCGTACGAAAGAGGTACTGATGCTTGATGGCCCCACTAACGAGGAATGCACCCACGGGCGACTCCCAAACAAGATGTAAAAGGGGGTCTAGACCGTAGAAAGTGGCATCGGGCGAGCGATAAATTGTGGCTCCTAGGCCACCTGTTAGTTTTAGTTGTTCGGCCAACGATAGGGCCATGTCGGCTCCCAACGATGTTTCCAGTGTGCGTTGGCGTTGTGGTGCGGGGTTGATGTACTGCCTATCGCCGCTCACTTCGGGCGATTGAAGTCGCAAGCGATGATAAACCACGGCGGCATGTAGGCTTAATGGCGCAAAAGAGAGGTGCGCCTTGTAGCCCCAATCGGTGATAGAAGAGGGCAAACGCAAGTGTGTGTTTTCAAATTCTGTATAGAAATCATTGCCATAGGCAGAGAAGTAGGCCGTTTGTTGCAGCGTTGTTCGGCCCATGCGTCTTTCCCAATGCAGTGCGCCCAAATAGTTGGCCCACTTCATATTGCCTTTATATACAGATACTTTTTCGTTTAGTTCGCCATCGTCTTGTCCACTATAATAGTCTATTCGCAGCGTGTTGTTATCATTGGGACGGTAAGTCAACGTTAGGTTTGCATCGTAAAAGCCATATTTTAAGGCCATGTTGTTCATGTTCAGCAAACGATGATAAAGCAGGTTTATGTAGGCCGAACGACCCGAAAGTGTTAGTTCCATCTTGCCATTGATGGGTACGCGCAGGGTGGCTTGCGAGGAAATAAGCCCAATGCTGCCCTCGCCTGTAAGTTTATGGACAATGGTATCGGGCGAAGAAAGGTCTACAAAACCGCCCAACCTGTTGGCATGACCTGCCGAAACCGCTGTGGGCGAAAAGTGCATCTGTGCATAATGGCTGGCGTTGAAAACGGAAAAGATGCCCAACAGATGGGCAGCGTTATGCACAGGCACACCATTAAGGCTCATTTCGTTGTGCATATTGTCGCACCCCTCGATATGTAATCCGGCGTCTAGTTCGCCATTGGTTTGCACATTGGGTAGCGATTGGGCATAGCGCAGCGGGTCGGCATTGCCAAATAGCTTAGGCATATCGTTGAGAAAGTCGAGGTTCAGCGTAATTTGCCCTAAGGCATTGGCACGCAACTTGCCTCGTAAGCGCGGCGCAACGATGTCCACGTTACGTAAGTTTGCGGCTTTCAGCGTGTCGACTGTTTGCCCTTCGGCCGGCAAAAAGGCTGTGGCGAAGAGCAAGACAAGCCATGTTCGGGGCTTTATGTGGTGGGCTAAGTGGCGAATAATAGTGTAGGGTTAAGGGTAAAAAGTTGTTGTTGGCTTGGCGTTTGGTGGGTTCGGGTCATGCAATAAGCAAGAAAAGCCCACACAAGCGGCAGTAAAGGCATGTTCTAAAAATTCCCCGCAAAGGTTCAATTGTTGTTCCTTGTATTGCTCTTCACTGTCTTTTTGCTTTTATCTGGCATCTTTCGCTTTCTCTTTCAGTCGCATAGTTCACTATGCTCCTTCAAGAAGTAAGCAAAACCTGCTCGGCTAAAAGCTAAAAAACAGCAAAGGTAATTTATAGAATCTGCCTTAAACAAAATAGAAATGGTAAGGAAACGTGCCTTCATACAGCCGTACTAACAAGGCGATGTGGTTTCGATACCATTTCTATCACGCTATAAATACGCATCGCCCAAGACCAACTAAGAGCCTAGGGCGATGGCATTAAGCCTACTTATTAAACATTCTTTCGAACGATTTAATCAAGTCGCTAGCCTGCTTGTACACATCGGGGAAGTTCTCCTTTGTGAAGTAGTCTTCGAAAGCGTAACTGGTTTTATCGTCAAACTTCAACATAGTCTTGTAGGTCCATACCTCAAGAGGTTTCTTTTCGTAGTAGTCGTATCTATTTTCAGCAAATGCCCCAAGTTCAATAGTCGCGCTGCGCTTTTCGGAACCCTTTAAGAATAAACCAGCATTGAGATGACTGTTGGCTTGTTTTACAAAGTCCTTGTATTCACTTTCGGTGTAATAAACAAACTTTCCATTGGTATACATACCATTTTCTTCAAGCTTTGTGTACCACTTGTGGAAAGTACTGCCATCGTCTATCTTGCTTTTGAACTGCACATCGCCTAGAATATCTAATGCCATACTTACCTCTCCAACGCCCTGAATGCGCTCGTTGGTGGACTTACCATTAGCAGACATCACCATGTTGAACAGCTTTTGGTTGCCAATAGTGACGGTGGCCTCGGCCTTTGCACCCTTAGCAGCCTCGAACAAAGCGCGCTTAACCTCCACTACATAGTTGTTGATGGTTAGCTTACAGTTGGCCTCGATATTGTCTTTTGCCACGTCGAGCGTGCCACTTGTAGACACCTTGGTGTTCAATTCGCACGCCATCAAGGTTTTTCCGCCTTGCGTAAGCGTAAGTGTTGCATGTTCGGGGATGTTAAATTTGGTTTCTTTCTTTACCTCTTCGAATTGTCCATCGTCGTTCCTTTCCCATTCTTGTATGTCCAAGAAAGGCACGTACATATTGGTTTGCTTACCCGAAAGCACAAGTTTAAGCACACATTCTTTGCCGTTATTGTCGTTAAAGACTAACTGCAAGTCTTTGGCATCCTCTCTAACCCATTGTCCGTTCACCACTTTAAAGTGCCCGTTTATCTGCGAAAGGTTTATCATGTGCTGCATCACCTTCATGTCGTTCTCGCGTTTTCCAAGGTCGGTCCAAAGGCTTTCCAGCTTATCCTCCCACCACTTGCTAATTTTTGACGTGGCATGCTCGCTAGAAAGATTGTCGTTTACATAATTAGAAATGTTCTCAATGTCGTTAAAGTCGGTTGATTTAACCATTGCCAAGGCGCGCTTTGCGGTTTTGTCCAACTCAAGTTTTTTCTGTTCGGTGGTTAGTTCGGTGTTAACCTCGGTTTGTTTTCCAGGGTCTATCCCACCCTGGATATCTTTATCATCACCTGTTGAGCCACAAGCGGCCACACCGAAAACCAAAGAGGTACCCAATACTAGATACCCAATTTGTCTAATTTTGTTCATGTTATTTAATTTAATCGTAGTTAATGGTCTTATAGCCGGGTTTTATGATGTTAAGTTATTGAAATATATAAACTTTAAGTAGCATGTTTAGGTTGTTTTCATTGTAATTAGGGCAGCCCTTCCCCATGCAAAGCAAAGCAGTTAGGGGCTGGGTTTGATAGAACTTAAAACCAAAGAAGCAATAAAGTAGAATATTTTCGTTGGTTAGTTTTTTCTATCTATTATAAAGTTAACGTATGCCTTTAAAGCTTCTTGCAGTTGTGGCTGAGCAATATATTGATTGATAAACCCATCGGTAAGGGCTTTACATTCGGCCATTTTGCGCTCAGCATATTCAATTCCACCATTGTTTATGGTAAATTCCACCAGTTGTGCAATTTCATCGGCGGTTACATTGCGTGCCTTAACCTTTCGCGCAAGGGCAGCCATTTGGGCATCGCCAGTGGCATTAAGGGCATAAAGCACGGGTAAGGTAAGTTTTCCTTCGGCCATATCGTTGCCAGTGGGTTTGCCAATTTCGGCCGATGGGAAGTAATCAAATATATCGTCGCGTATCTGAAAGATAACACCCACGTTGATACCAAAGGTACGTGCATCCTCAACAGCTTGCTTATTGGCCCCGCCAGCCTTAGCGCCAATAACGGCACACGACTCGAACAAGGCTGCTGTTTTTTTCTTTATCACCTCGAAATACACCTCTTCAGAGAAGTTGGTGTTAGCGATATTGGTTAGTTGCAGAATTTCTCCGTTAGACAAAGTCCTACCCAGTTCGGCCAAATCACACACGATGTCGCAATCGTTGGTTCGTGCTATGCTGAGCAATGCCGTAGAAAGGATGTAGTCGCCCACGAGCACAGCCACTTTATTATTGTAGGATGCGTTCACCGAAGCTTGCCCTCTTCGCTCGCCACTCTCGTCTACAACATCATCGTGTACAAGGCTAGCAGTGTGCAATAACTCAAGTCCCACGGCGGCATATTGTGCAACGGGTGTTACCTTACCAAAGCTTTTGGCCAACAGCAAGATAAGAATAGGTCGCATGCGTTTTCCTCCTTTAGCGCGAACATGCTCTAAAGCCTGCCCCAGAAGTCCGTCTTCGTGTGTCAAAGACTCGTTGAACAAAGCGATAAAGTCGCGCAATTCGGTGTCAATTGGTGTGCGTATGGTTGACAAATAATCCATGTATTCTCAAATTTGACACAAATTTACGCAATAAATCGCTATCAACCCCATTTTATTTCGTAATTTTACACGATATAACAATAAAAACTTATGGACAAACTTTTCCTCATAGACGCTTACGCTTTGATATATCGCTCGTATTATGCATTTATCAATAACCCGCGTATCAATTCGAAAGGCCTTAACACATCGGCTGTTATGGGTTTCTGCAACACGCTCAACGAGGTGCTAACAAAGGAGCAGCCATCGCACATTGGCGTGGCTTTCGACCATGGATTGACGTTTCGTAACGAGGCTTTTCCACAATATAAGGCACAGCGAGAGGAGACTCCCGAAGACATTAAGCGCTCTGTTCCCATCATCAAAGATATTCTTGGTGCTTACCACATACCCGTTTTGCAGGTTGATGGCTTTGAAGCCGACGACGTTATCGGTACGCTTGCCCTCAAAGCTGGCAGCGAAGGACTGGAAACCTACATGCTAACACCCGACAAAGATTATGCGCAATTGGTGCGAGATAACGTGTTTATGTATAGGCCAAGACATGGAGGAGGCTACGAAACAATGGGACCCGAGGAGGTGAACCAAAAGTATAACATCAACTCGCCCTTACAAGTTATCGACCTCTTAGCACTGATGGGCGACTCGGCCGATAACTTTCCTGGTTGTCCAGGAGTAGGAGAAAAAACTGCTTCTAAACTTATTAACGAGTTTGGAACAGTGGAAAACTTGCTCGAAAACACCGCTTCGGTGAAAGGAAAGTTGCGCGAAAAGGTGGAAGGAGCCGTTGAAGACATCAAGATGTCGAAGTTTTTGGCCACCATCCGCACTGATGTGCCTGTGGAATTAGACTTAGAACAGCTGCGCTTGAAAGAGCCCGACACCAACAAACTGCAAGAGATTTTTGCCGAATTAGAGTTTAAAAGCTTCGCCTCGAGGGTGCTTAACAAGGCCGATAAACAACAAAAGGTGGAGAATAGGCAGCTTTCGCTCTTCGATCAACCTGCTGATGCTGCAACCCAAACCAATGGCTTAGACACGCCAAACGCTGCACCCACCAATCGCCAATCTATTGATACCGTGCCCCACGAATATCATTTGGTGGAAACCGAAGAGCAATTGCTATCGCTTATCCAACTGCTTGAGGGGGCAAAGATTATCAGTTTAGACACCGAAACCACTTCTACCAATGCCATTGAAGCCCAATTGGTGGGCCTTAGTTTTGCCATCGAAGAGCATAAAGCTTATTATGTGCCCGTGCCCGAAGATAACAATGAGGCGCAAAAAATCGTGGAAAAATTTAGGCCTATATACGAAAACGCTGATACTGTAAAGGTGGGACAGAACATTAAATACGACCTTGAGGTGCTTCGTAACTATGATGTGTACCTGCAAGGACCGCTATTCGACACCATGGTGGCCCATTATCTGCTGCAACCCGAACAGTATCATAACATGGACTTTATGGCCGAAGTGTATCTCAACTATAACACTGTGCATATTGATGAACTTATTGGGCCAAAGGGTAAGACACAAAAAAGCATGCGACAACTGGCCCCTAGCGAGGTATATGCCTATGCTTGCGAAGATGCCGACATCACTTTGCAACTGAAAAACGTGCTCGAACCTAAACTCAAAGAGGTGAGAGTTGAACAACTTTTCCATGAAGTGGAAATGCCCTTAATACCTGTTTTGGCCGAAATGGAATGCAATGGCGTGCGTATCGACACGGCAGCACTAAAAGAAACGTCGGAAGTTTTCACACAACGCATGCTGCAATTGGAACAAGATATTTATCAAGCGGCTGGTAAAACGTTTAACGTGTCGTCGCCAAAACAAGTGGGCGACATCCTTTTTGGCGAAATGAAAATCGTAGATAAACCCAAGAAAACCAAAACAGGACAATATGTTACCAGTGAAGAGGTGTTGCAAACGCTTCGCTCTAAGCATCCCATCGTGGCGCATATTCTAGATTATCGCGCGCTGAAAAAGCTGCTCGGCACTTATGTAGACGCACTACCGAAACTGATAAATCCACGCACGGGCCATATACATACATCGTTTAACCAGGCTGTTACTGCCACTGGCCGACTCTCTTCGAGCGACCCAAACCTGCAAAACATTCCCGTTCGTGGCGAAGATGGTAAGGAAATTCGCAAGTGTTTCATTCCCGAAGAGGGCTGCGAGTTTTTCTCGGCCGACTATAGTCAGATAGAATTGCGCGTGATGGCTCACCTTAGTAAAGACGCAAACATGCTCGAAGCCTTCCGCGAAGGCTACGACATACACGCTGCTACGGCTGCTAAGATTTACGATAAACCCGTTTCGGAGGTTACACGCGACGAAAGAACAAAGGCTAAACGTGCCAATTTCGGTATTATCTACGGCATCACGGTGTTTGGTTTGGCCGACAGGCTCAACATCGAACGGGCAGAAGCCAAACAACTTATAGACGGTTATTTTAAAATGTTCCCACAAGTGCGCGACTATATGGAGCAAGCTAAAGACACGGCGAAGGCTCAAGGATGGGTTGAAACCTTCTTCCACCGCCGTCGTTACTTGCCCGATATCAACAGCGGAAACGCCACTGTGCGCGGTATTGCCGAACGAAACGCCATCAATGCGCCCATTCAAGGTTCGGCTGCCGATATTATTAAGGTGGCTATGGTGCGCATTTTCCAACGCTTTAAACGCGAAAACGTTCGCTCAAAGATGATTCTTCAGGTGCACGACGAACTTAATTTCAGCGTTCTTCCAACAGAGAAAGAGCAGGTTGAACGCATCGTTATGGAAGAAATGCAAGCTGCCTACCCGCTAGATGTGCCACTGGTGGCCGATGGCGGATGGGGAAACAACTGGCTCGAAGCACATTAATAAGGCTATTACCTAGCACAAAACGCCACCCAAACAGGCCTTTGTAATGGCTAAAATGCTGTTATGATGCGCCCAAAGGCATAAAATAACAGCGCCACTACTTACTTGCAGTAGTGGCGCAAATATTAATATGAAATTTATGTGATGTATTTATCCTGAAAATAATATTACTAATACCTTATTTCTTTAGTTGTTTGAGCAGTCTACTTGCCGTATCCGATAGCAATGTTATTGCGCCTGCAAGTATTACAGTGTCTTTAATAACCAGTCTTCCTGCACCAGAAAGTAACGGAAATCCATGCTCACCACTACCCAAATCGGGTACCCAACACTCGGGCGTTGTGACTAAAAACGATAACGTTCCTATCGTCATAATAATACAAAGCAACTCTCCAACGATGCCAATCTTTGGCGAGAACATACCAAGGAACACCAAAATACCAATGCTCATGATAAGACAGCCAAGACCGTAAGAGAACACATAGGTGCGGTTTGCTTCGTGCCATTGACGATTTTTCAATACCAATTCGCCTTCTTTGTTCTTATATTGCTTATACTCGGGAGCTTCTTTGGCATAGAAGAAACTCATAAACGGACTGTTTGCAACAAAGGGTACGATGCCATCGGCTTCGTAATACTTGAACTTTAAACCACCAATCCATACAAAAACAATGAGAATGGCTACACGAATAAGGTTCAATCCTATTTGGCGAAAACTAGCCGCCAACTCTAATAATGCGATTACTTTACTTTTCATACGTTATACTTTAAATGCAATTGCCCACTATATGGCAGGCTGAAAAATGGATGCTAATATGCTCTTACCTTTATATATACTTCATCTTAACAAGTATAAACTTATTATACTTTGTTAATTGTAAGGCTATTTCAACTGCAAATATAACGTATATTACTGGGAATAACTTAAAAAATAAAATTGGTTATTTCTATCAATACATTGAAAAAAACTATTAATTCACCACGGCCACCTTGCACACAGCAGCACTTTTGCCGTCTTGGGTGGCTTCTAACACCATGTAAACACCGCTTACCACGCGTTTTCCGCGTAGGTCGGTGGCGTCCCAAGTAAACATACCGCCATTGCTTCTGCCCTCTTTCACCAACGTTCCATTGGTAGAAACTATCTTGATATAGGCATTTGACGATAGATTTACGATGCGTATAAGTCCTGTATAGCCTGGTTCCACGGGGTTGGGATAGGCGTAGGCTTCGTTTTCGCTACCTGTTTGGGGTTCGGTGGCATCGCCTTGATAAGAGCAAAGGCCCTTATCGGTGGCAAAAAACACCTCGCCTGTGGCTGGATTAATGGCAATATTGTGCAGCGTATTGGAAGTTAGACTACTGTTTTCGCTTTTAAAATGCGCCATTTGTTGTTGGTTATCGGCCGAGATAAGATAAGCACCATCGTTCATTGTACCCATCCATTTGCGGTTGGCTCCGTCGATAGCGATGTGTGTGATGGGGGTTTCGTTTAGCAGATAATCGGCATTATTAGTGCCATCGTTGCGGGCTATCTTAAACTGAACGAAGTGTTTTTCTACTTCGTTGTTGCGTATTTGCAGGTAGAGCGGCCCCATATCGGTGCCCACCCAGAGGTTGTTATCGCGATCTTCAGTCACACATGTCACCTTATTTACATGCAAACTAATGCCGTCTTGATTGGCAAAATTGCTGTAAACAGTGCATTCGTCTTGTGCAGGTTTATAGCAAATAAGGGCAGGAACAATCCAATGATCGTTGCAAAACCACACCCATCCCCTACTGTCTACCATCATTTGCGTCATATTGCGCATGCTAAGCCCATCGGTCATCAGTGCTTGTTGGTGTTTGCTTTCTATGTTTTGACCAGGCTTAAGGATAAGCAACGACTGACTACGGGTTTGACTATTGGCTATCCACAAATTGCCTTGTGCATCGTAAGCCAATGCATTGACGATAACATAATTATTATCTAGTTCTCGTCCACGGTCTACTGCGGGCAACAAAGCACTGTTGTCTCGATTGTAATAAGCCTTTAAACCACCGTCTTGAAATTCGTATAAACCAGTTCGTCCGCCCACAAACACATGCTTAGGATTTAAGGGGTCGACTGCCAAACAATTGATATCCTTAAACTCAATGCCTGTTGTCTCTGTTACATTATCTTGAAAGAAGCTCCAGTTGCCACTCTCATCCAGCACCTGAACCAATCCAGGATAACCCTTTTGCACACCACCCGAGGCGTAAGCACCGCCCACGGTATAGAGTTTTCCATTGACGTGCTTCATAAAATAGAAGTTGTTGTAGCGTGGTCCGCCCACATTGGCTCGCTTAGCCGTAGCTATAAGTTCGGTGTTGGGTTGTGCTTGCGGGTCGTTAGTGTACTCGCCCACTCTCGTCCAGTTGTTTTTATCATTGAGATTTGCTGTTAACGAAGCCGCATAACATCCTCTTTCGGCCGAGTAAGCCAATATGCGATTAGCTTCAACACGCGTCCAGTTCACCTTAAATCCAAGGTTATACGTGTCGCTTATCTCCATTTTTCGCGCGTCGAGCTTCACAATTCCAAATCCAGTACTTAAGTAAGTGTTAGCGCCATAGCTATTAATGCCAAACACCGTCTTATCCACCATCATTGTTTTTCGATAAAAGTCAGACAAGTTTTGCACGTTTCCGTTGGGCATAACAAAGTCGATATTCTGGTTATCATAAACCACAACCAGGCGTTTGGCCACGTTGTTCCAGGATATAAAGGCCACAGGCGTGTCGCTAAGTCCGTTGATACGGTCGAAAGTTTGCACACTCTCGTCGGCCGTGTTATAGGCAAACAATCGTTTAGAGGCTAGCACATAGAGTGTGTTTCCTGCCTTTTGCACCTGCGTTATCTCGCTGTATGCGGTGTAACTACGCCATAACGAGGCCTTTACTGGTAGGCTTAGGCACATCAGTAAGACAAAAATAATACCTGTGATAGTGGTTTTGCGCATGTGGATGAGGGTTTATGGGTGTACAATTCCCAATGATTCAACAATTATTTGTTATCTCTTGATAAAGTTATAACGCTAAAACGTGGTTTATATTATTGCTAATGCTTCAAGATGTTTATAAGTTGAGATATCTTAATGCTCCTTTTAAAACCTCAAACTGCATGTTTAAAGACCAAAAAGGCGTTGAGAACCATTCTTAATATAACACTATTTATGCACTAATATTATACGATTAGCGCATTTAATATCAAATGCTTAGCGCACTTTATATAACACAATTAGCGTTTAAGATAATCCACCAGCTTGCCCACAGCTCTTGCTCTATGCGATATTTGGTTTTTGATGTTGGCTCCTAGTTCAGCAAACGTTTTGTCGTAACCATCGGGAACAAACAGCGGGTCGTATCCAAAGCCTTCGTTTCCTTGTTTTTGGGTGGCAATATTTCCAGTTACCACACCTTCGAACAATAGCGGTTGGGTTATACCCAATGTGTTTTCTTTGGGTGCTACCAAGGCAATAACCGTTCGAAAACGAGCTTCGCGATGAGTGTTATCGGCCAGTTTAGCCAATAGTTTGGCCATATTGGCT
>ERZ773233.1132-NODE-1132-length-15956-cov-5.830514_pt1 | contig 15956 bp, 15 predicted proteins | sample MGYA00580991_ERZ773233 | MGnify/ENA primary metagenome ERZ773233 (study PRJEB29015, sample SAMEA2738178) | human oral metagenome | biome: human oral; feature: human-associated habitat; material: saliva | place: China | collected 2161 ...
TCACATCAAAACGATCAATTCTAAGCTCCTGCATCGCCTTCAAAAAAATATCTTCATATTTTTTTGCAACATCCCAAGCAGAGATCCCATCAATTCTAGATCCCTTCTCCAGCTTATCCTCACCATCATCCGCATCCGAAACCAAATGCCCAACATCAGTAATATTCATCACCGCCTTTACCGGATACCCAAAATATTTTAGCGTATTTCTAATCAAATCCGCGGTAAAAGTCGCTCTAAAATTCCCAATGTGTGGTGTTGAATATACTGTTGGTCCGCACGAATACATCCCAACATATTCTTTTGAGTTCTCAGATTCACTCATCAATGGCTCAAAAACTTCTTTTTCACGAGTAAGTGTATTATAGAGTTTTAGTTCTGGCATCAAAATATCAAAAAAGTCTAAAAACAACTATGCATTTAACCTTAGGAATAGGCAGAGAAAATGCAAGAAGAAATCAGACTTTTTTCTCTTTCTATCCTCAATATTTTTTAATCGCTTGCTGAAAAAGCTCCCCCTTCTCCTCAAAATTTTTCCAATTACTATAGCTTGGAGATGCAGTGGAAAGAAGACACACTTTTCAAGGAGCAGTATGTTGATAAGCAAACCTTACAGCTTCATCCATATCTCTAGTTGAAAGCATGTTTCAGTCAAAATCAGGAAGCAAATCACGGATTTTCTCACCAGACGGAGGGAAAAAGACCAAATTCTGAATTCAGAGTTCCTTTATCTTTTCTACAAGAATTTTGAAATCATATCCTCTATCTGTTCCTCAGAGAAACAGAGTTCAAACTTTATTTCCAAAAGTTTTCAAAGCCTCTAAGGTAGAATCAGGAGTCGTTGAAATTGCATCATCATAGAAAGTTATCCCCTTAAAAGTTCCAACAAGCTGTAATCTATGAGGAAGTCCATGGAAATGAGCTATCGTCTGATGAATTGAATCATTATTGATTCAAAGATACTTGGCAACTGCGATTCCAAGCGAAATATTTTGAAGATTATGCTCCCCAAGAAGCAAACGATCCTCTGTAGAAAAGAGCTTCTCACCTTGATAACTGAAAACTCCATCAGCCCATGTAGACTCCCCTCCTTGTCCATAAGTATGGAGATTAGAATAAAGCTCAGAAAGCTGAAATTCTTGAACAGTTCTCGCCAGAACAAAGTTCTGTTCTGATCATTTTAAGATATTAAGTTTTGCCTGAGTATAATGCTCAAATCCGCTATGCCAATCTAAATGCTCAGGGAAAATCGCTCACAAAACCGAAATGAAATTCTGCTTTTTAAGCTTCTCAAGCATATAACTTGAAAGCTCACAGACGACATAATCTCGCTCCTCCTCAAAATCAATCTCATCCAAAACAGGCTTCCCAATATTTCAAACAAGTTTCACACGGAAACCAGCATCTTTTAAAAGCTCATAAATCAGACTTGTCATCGTAGATTTTCACTTACTGGCGGTAATTGCAATTACCTTACCCTTATAGTGATCAAAGAAAAACTGCATTTGCGTCAAAACCTTATCTTGATAAGGCTTTAATTCAGCTGAATACGGCACACCTGCTGACTTAAAGATAATATCAAAATCCTCTAAATGGGAGAGATACTGCTCTCCCGTCCTTAAAGCAATTCCCTGTTCCTCTAGTTCTGGCTGATCTTTTACATCCAAAACGGTCAATTTCTCAAAAACAAAACCATTATGTAATAGAAAGTTCAAAGTCGATTTTCCCTCAAGTCAAAATCAAAGAAGTGCAATCTTTTTCCCAGCAAATAAGTTCTTATCTAGCATTGCCTTATCTAAAAGATATAAAATACTGATCTCTAAATCTTAAAACATTTTCCACTTATCAAAACAAAGAAAAAACCAGCTCCTCAGCTGGATTTTTCAGTTATTACAGTTCCTCATCTTCAAAAAGATGCTGAAGTACTCTCTTATTTTCAGTCCTTTTTGGAGCATCATCATCTACGATATTCAGGATTTTTGTCTTTTGTGAATTTTGATTTGCTGACTTCCAAACCTCAATAACGCTCATAATCAATCAAACAACAAGAACGATCAACTGAACACTCAATCCCCACGCAATACCGATCGTACCAGTATTTTGAGAAACCAGTCCTAGAGTATCCAAAATACCCATATATGCTGCAACAATAATCCACAAAAACATAAAATTTAATACAGGTTCAGTCTCTCTAAATCCAAGGTATTTAATAATAAATCTCTTAAAATTGGTATGCATATTCCATCCAAAGAGGAATCCAAGCGAGAGCACAATAACAATAGCAGACTTAAAGTAAGTTTTTCCAAGCAACCAAATAGAATAACTAGATTGTCACTGAGTAATCGGAGTAATCTTTGCGATTGGAAGCAAGATCAAAACCGCTGCTAAGACAAACAAAAAGAGCACAAAAGTCTTTTGATGTTTTGTATAGTTACTAAACTTGCGGAAAGTCCTCTCCAAATACCTTTGGATATCAGTAAGTTTGAGTTTTTTTGCCATTATGTTCTCTACTTAGAAAAGATAAAATTCAGATTTCACCCTCTGATATATGGATTTTTGATAAAGTATCAAGTCTTATTTCACAAAATTCTAGCAAAAGATTATGTCTGATTTTTCTTACTTTTTTATTATTATGATTACGCTTCACATCCAGAACAGCTGATAATTTTTTTACTAAACTGCTGTGCAGCATTCATACTGTGCTGATAATAAAGTGTCTTAATTCCCAGTTTCCAAGCCTGAATATATAGATAATTCACCTCTTTGGCTGGTGTCTTTGGACTAATCATCACATTAAGCGACTGAGATTGATCAGTAAACTGCTGCCTATCAGCCGCCTGATAGATAATCGCCATCTGATCTATCTCACAGAAGGTCTTGAAGATATCCTTCTCTTCCTGAGTCAAAAAGTCCAAATGCTGAACTGAACCATCATGATCTCTAATACTGAGCCAGATTTCTCTAGTATTTTGCCCCTTCTCTTCCAAAAGCTTTTCAAGATAAGGATTTTTGATTGTTACTTTAAGCTTCGCAACATCTTTCACATAACAATTTGACATATACGGCTCTATACTTTGAGAAACTTGTCCCAAGATAAAGGCAGATGAAGTCGTTGGAGCGATTGCATTGAGCGTAGTATTTCTTCTTCCATATCCTTTGAGCATTTCAGGTTCTCCATATTCCTGAGCTAGTGCTTCAGAAGCAGCATAAGATCTCTTTTGAATAAGTTCAAAAATCTCTTTATTCAACTTTCTTGCCTGGAAACCTTCAAAAGAAAACATCTTTGACTGCAAAAGAGAATGCCATCAAAGAACTCAGAGTCCAATTGCCCTATTTGACTTTGCAAAAGCATAAGCCTTTTTCATAAAATCAAAAGCAAGCTGATCATCTCTCTGATCTGAATCTCTAAGTTTCTCAAGCTTTTGAATAAACTCAGTCATTACTGCATCAAGAAAATATACAAGTGTTTCAACCGCGTCAGTATCCTTCCACTCATCATAATGAGCCAAATTGATAGAAGAAAGACAACAAACAAACGACCAATCCTCATTTGCTGGCAACATAATCTCACTACAAAGATTACTTGCATAGATTTTCAGATTTTTATCCTTGTATACATCAACAGTATTATTATTTACTGTATCTGAGAAAAAAATGTAAGGATATCCCATTTCACCTCTTCTCTGAAGTAATTTCGCCCAAATAGCCCTTTTCTCCTGATCTCCATCAATCATCTCCTGAAGCCACTGATCGCCGACAGTTACTCAATGTGTGAGTTTCTGAATTGGATTTCCTTCACTTCCAATATCCAAAAATTCTGAAATATCTGGATGTTCAATCGGCAAATATGGAGCAAAACTTCCTCTCCTCACATTTCATTGACTTACCACATCAATAATGGTCTCAAAAAGCTCCATAAAATGAACCGCTCCTGAACTGACTCCATTATTTTTGATAGGAGTTCCCCTCGATCTCAAGGCTCCAAAATACCCAGAAGTTCCACCTCCATACTTACTCATCATTCCTGCCTCAGCCTGAGCATAGAGAATATCTCACATATCATCAGCAATATATGATCCAAAACAGCTAATTGGTAGCCCTCTTTCAAGTCCAAAGTTTGACCACACTGGAGAAGCTAACGAATAAAAACCTCTCGCCATATAATCATAAAACTTCTCAGCAAAACCAGGCTTCTTTAGGATTTCTTCAGCATTTTTTGCAATTGCCAAGATTCTCTCTTCTGGACTCACTCCTTCCTGGAGATATCCATTTGCTAGGAACTTTCTACTATTTTCATTTAATCGTTTCATCAATACTTTATGCAGTAAAAAAGATAAAAAATCAGATTTCTTTTATTTCCTCTTTTATATTTTCTCTTTCATATTTATCATATGACGCTACAGAAATCCGAAAAAGAACAACCTAAAACAAATCATCACTCGTAATACTCTGACTTCTTTTATTATAATTGATTGATCTTTTATTAAAAAAGTCCACATGCTTAGTTGCAATTACCTCATCATCAAACCAATCTGTTTGCTGCACTAAGCTCTCATCTATTTCGAATAATGGCTCTAGACCGATACTTTTTAAGGAATTGTTAAGCCTATTTTTTATAAACTCTTTGATCACTGCCTTTGGCAAAAAATCAAGCTCTCCCTGCTCACAGATCCAATCAACAATCGCACTCTCTGCTTCAAAAGCTTCTAAACAGTGTTTTTTTATCCTTTCATTATACTTTTCATCAAACCATTCAGGATGTTCCTTTTTGATGATGTTGATAATATCAATACCAAATAGCCCATGAATCTGTTCCTCTTTTGATGTTGCCTCAACCGCATTTGACATTCCCTTAAAGAGATTCCTATATTTATTAAACGCCATAATAATAAGGAACTGAGAAAATAACGAAACATGCTCTATAAAAAGAGAAAAAAGCAGAACCGCCATTGCATATTCCTTTTCTTCATCATTACTAGAAGTTTTGATTGACCTCTCTAGGTAATTCACTCTATCAATGATACAAGGCACAGACTTAATCTGATTAAAATCATTATTTAATCCAAGAATCTCGAGCAAATGGGAGTAAGCATCATGATGACGAACCTCAGATTCAGCAAACGTATACCCAACAGAACCAATTTCAGGTTTTGGAAGTCTTTTATAAATATCTCCCCAAAAAGTTTTCACACTTACTTCGATCTGCGCAATAGCAAGCATAGTATTTTTGAGTGCATTTCTCTCAGCATCAGTCACATTAACTTTGAAATCCTGGACATCTGAGGTAAAATTAAACTCAGTATGAATCCAATAAGAGTGCCTAATCGCATCTACATATTCCAATAATTCTGGATATTCATAAGGTTTCAATGTGATCCTTTTTTTGAAGATATCTCTCTTTCTTTCTTGTGTTCTTTTTTCTCTATAAAGGATATAGTCCTTAGCAACCTGATGTAGTCAGGCTTCCATCAATTTTTGCTCAACCACATCCTGAATATCCTCAACATTAGGTACATAAGATTGACCCTGTCCCCACTTTTCCAAAAGTGCATTATGAACCTGCTCAGCAATTGCCTCTGCCTCTTCTGGATGCTCATATTGAGAGTCGAGCATACCCTTTTTGATAGCATTAACAATCTTTGCTATATCAAAATCTACCATCATTCAATTTCTCTTTCTGATTTGCTTGATTACCATTCTCTGATAGCGTAAATAAAATAAAAAATCTGACGTTCTAAGCACCTTTTACCTTTCGCAAAATAACTATATATAGTCATCTTAGAAGATCAGCAACACAAGATATAGTATTGCGGGAATTAATTGCAAGTGTTTTTTGCTTCAGTTTTTTTTATCCCTTGACATTTATAATAGGATAATTATAGTACATACTCAAATAAAAAAACATATTTTATGAAAAATCATCGTAAACAAAAGGAGCTAACTTCAATTTCATTGAAGTTTAAAACGCCACAATGCGTTAATCTTTACCGCAAGGTAATATGTCCAGACCAATGGTCTCTTATTTTAAGCCAAACTTTGCAGACCTTAAGGATAAAAACTCAGAAAGAGGATTTGTTTTTCAAAAAAACAGAACTAGAGGAAGGTAAAATACTAGAGTTAAATATCACTACAAAAAGAAAGATAGTGCAAAACAGCTCAAATGGTAATGAAATCAAAAAAACCAATGCCTCTCGTTATGCCTTACGCGTTCCGATAAATCAAATTACTGAAATTAAAATCAATAATGAAGAGTATTGGGACCCTGAAAATCATATCTTTACCAAAGAGCTTCAAGGCAAAGAGTAGAAACCAAAGCTCTAATAAGGAAAAACTCAACAATAAACCTGATCGTTTTGATCAGGTTTATTCAACAAAGACAAACAAAATAAAGGATAACAAAAATGATAAAAGAAACTTTTACCTATAGCCACGGAATTAAAGTAAACCTCACTTTTAGCAAGGACCAAGATATTGAAGTCCTCATTGCTAACAAAGAAGGTATCTATCCCCAGAAAGGGGAAAGACAAAGGATACATCAGATTTATTCATCCGAAGCAAGAAGGATTATTTTAAGCATAATACCAATAGAGCATCTGATAATAAATAGCTTAGGAGAATGCATCCCCATCCTGACGAATAAAGAAACCTCTGATATTCTGGAACTTGATCTTAGCATCAACGAGGTGCTATATAAGGGGATCATCAACAAAAAAGAGATTCAAAAAATCTTCATTGATGGTCAAAATTACTGGAACCCCGATCTAAAAACATTCATCATTTTAGATTGTACACCAGATTAAAACACACTAAAAAAACCTGAAGCATACTTCAGGTTTTCCTTTTTTTATATTAATTATTCTCTCTTGGTTCTGTAAGCTTCTCCTCATGATGAGCAGGCGTCATACATAGAGACACAATCACTGAAAGAACAAGCACAGAAAGCAACACAATCAACGAAATCTTTGCAGGGATATGAAAGAGCGGTGAAATGAGCATTTTTGTCCCTATAAAGGTCAATATAATTGCAATTCCATAACTCAGATACTTAAATCTATCAATAAAGTTTGCTAGAAGGAAATATAAACTTCTTAGTCCTAAAATAGCAAAGATATTTGAAGAGTAGAGAATAAAGGGATCATTAGGAGCTATTGCAAAGATTGCTGGAATACTATCCACAGCAAAGAGCAAATCTGTAAATTCAATTACTCAAACGACAATCAAAAGCGGTGTTGCATATCTTAGTCCATTTTGGAGAACAAAGAATTTTCCTCACTCAAAAGTATCAGTTACTCTTGGGAAAAAGTATTTTACCACCCTAGCTCCAGCCGAATCAGAGAAGTTTTTATTCTCTTCATGTTCATGCTTAGCAAAAAATGACTTAATCCCAGCATAAATAAGGAAACCTCAAAAAATTGTAAGAAGTAAATTAATCTTAACTGGATGGTCAAAGAGTAAGAATTCAGGAAGATAGGTCAGTTCTATAAGCTTTACTCCTGCAAAGATAAATATCGCTCTAAAAATCAATGCTCATATAATTCCTCGAAAGAGTACCTTATGCTGCAACTTCTTTGGAACTTTGAAAAAGCCAAAAACCATAATGAATACAAACAAATTATCCACAGATAAGAGCTTTTCCACCCAATACGCAGACTGAAAATATGAGAATCTTTCAAATCCAAGTTCCCAATAAATATATCCACTAAAGAGCATCGCAAGTCCAATCCACACAAGTGATCGAGCAAGCGCTTCTTTACTCTTGATCTCATGATTTTTCTTGTTAAAGACTCAGAGATCTAAGAGTAGCATAATTATAATCAGCACTGCAAAAATAATTTCAAGTTTTAGCATCTTTGTTTAATAAAATAAAAAATCTGATTTTTCTGACTTTTCAAGTCTTCAACTGAACCACTATACACATCTACTCAACCATTTCCAGTGAAAATATCCTATTTTCCATTGAAAAAACATCTGACATATCTATACATTAAAATCAGTATTTATCCTTTTATGTTTGTGATACGATGTCAAACCTTGAGATGATGGAATCCATCTTAGCATACCGAAAATCGGACAACACCTTTGAAAAAAGCATCAAAGAGAGAAATGAATCAATGACATACAAATTTTTTGATGGTCCTCCATTTGCCAGTGGTAATCCACATTATGGTCATCTTTTAGCATGAAGTATCAAAGATACCATCCCAAGATACATGACGATGAGAGGTTATCAAGTTAAAAGAAAACGAGGTTGGGACTGTCATGGTTTACCAGTAGAAAAAGCAGTTGAGAAGGCACTTGGTATTGATGGAAAAAAAGACATTGAAGAAAAAATCTGAATTCAAACTTTTGTAGAAAAGTGCCGTGAATATGTAAATCAGACAAATACTGAGTGGAAACGATTCGTTGATCATACAGGAAGATGGGTTGATATTACCAATCCTTATTTTACGATGGATCTAGATTTTATGGAAAGCGTAATGCGATGCTTTTCTAATATCTACAATCAGAATAAGGTATACAAAGGATTCAAAGTACAAGGATACTGTCCAAGCTGTGCAACACCACTTGCAAACAACGAGATTGCAGAAGGATATGAGGATAGGCAAGATACTGCACTTACTGTAAAATTTCCACACCTTGCACCTGAAAGTGAGAAGTATGCTTGTTCTGAGGATGGGTTTATTGATGTCGTAGCTGGAGTACTTCGCGATGAAAAAGGTCGCTATGCGATGATTCATCATACCAAGGAAAATCTCTGGTTTTTCCCTGGAGGGAAAGTTGAAAAAGGAGAAGATCTCACCACAGCACTTAAAAGAGAACTCAAAGAAGAAATCTGAACAGAACTCACTACGAGCAAGTATCTCTGAGCGGTAAAAATCATTCATCTCTCAAAGCCTCGAAGAGTTCACCGATTTGAGGTAGAGTCAAACGATATTCCAACACTCCAAGAACCAGAAAAGCACAAAGATATCCAATGGGTAACCGAAGAGCTATATGAAAACAGCCTTGGTTTCGCAATCAATATCAATGGAACAATCATCAATGATGAAAGGGAACTTCTGCATGATTTCATCGATTTTTATCTTTTCAAAAAAATTCTCAATCCACAAGAAAAAGGACTTATTGAAGGAAAATTCAACTTCCTTGCCTGGACAACAACACCTTGGACACTCCCAAGTAATATGTTTTTGACTGTTGGGGAAAATATCGACTATGTAACCGTCTATGATCAAAAATCACAAGAATACTATGTTCTCGCTGAGGCGTTACTCAAAAAATACTATAAATCACCAGAAGACTATACTTTCATTTACAAGCAGAAAGGAAAAGAATTAAAAAATCTGACCTATCAGCCACTTTTCGATTACATCAAAAAATCAAATATTGCAGGTGAATATAAAGGTCAGTTTTTTCAAATTTTAACCTGAGAATTCGTAAGTACTGAGGATGGAACAGGTATCGTACATACTGCTCCAAGCTTTGGAGAGGACGATTTTAACGCTGTTGCGAATCTTCTTGGAGGAGAGAGCTCAAAAAAATGGCTCTTTATGCCAGTTGATGAATATGGATGCTTTACAAGTGAGGTTCCAGATTATCAGGGAATGAAAGTCATGGAAAGCAATAAACCTATCACTGAGCATCTAAAAGCGAACCAAAAAATCGTAAAAACTGAAAGTCTTGTTCACTCGTATCCTCACTGCCGAAGGTGTAAGACTCCACTCATTTACAAAGCAATGTCGAGCCGATTCATCAAGGAAAAAGAGATGAATGCTCAAACTGCTAGCCAAGCTGGAGAGATCAAATTTATCCCAGAAACCGTAAAAAACAGATTCGTAAACGGATTACAGCAGGCTCCAGATTGGAATGTTGCTAGGAATAGATATCGAGGTTCTCCACTACCTATCTGGCAGAATGTAGAAAACCCAGAAGATCGTTTTGTGATCAATACACTTGATGAGCTCTATCATCTCACGACTTCAGGATCAAAAAATCTGACCAAAAATGTCTTTATCCGCCATGGAAGGACTGATTTCAATGAAGAGAAAAAATTTGACTCACTAGGAGATGCAAGACTTAATGAACTCTGAGAACAGCAAGCTCAAGTCCTCGTTAGTAAGCTCGCTCCTCATATAGAAAAAAAATCTGATGTTGTGTTCATTTTATCTCCTCTTCCAAGAGTTTGGCAAACTATTAAGCCAACTTTGATCAGCTTTTTCTGAGCTGATGAGGTAGCAAGATGTGAAAAGCTCTATTTTGAGCACCATGAGAGCCATAAGGACCGTTTTGAAAAGAGAGCGACCTTTGACCATGTGCACAATGGAGCAGCTGAAGAAATCGTTGTAAAACTCAATGATCAGCTTTTTATTGATTCTCGTATTACAGACTTGATCAACTATACTGATCAAGGAGAAAAAATTTCTTGTGATATGTTTAATCGATTTGATGAGGAAAGGAGCATTGGAACTGATGGAGAAAAACTTGAAGATTATAGAAAAAGAACTGAAAGTGCAATCCACTACTGGAATAGCAATCATCAGACAAAAACTCTGGTTTATGTTTCTCATGATGATACTATCGCAATGCTAAGAAGAGCATTCCGCAAGTTTGAATATGGACTCCATAGAAAAAATTATAAACTTGGTAATGCTGAAGTCAGATTTCACTACCGAGATAGTGATAAACAGTGAGAAGTTGATCTTCACAAGCCATATGTAGATACTTATCGAGGAATTAGAGAAGGTAAAACCTATAAAAGAACACCTGAAGTTTTGGATTGTTGGTTTGAATCTGGAGCAATGCCGTTTGGGCAGGATCACTACCTTGGAGAAGAGGGAAGAAATATTAGTTATCCAGCGGATTTTATCGCGGAAGGACTTGATCAGACAAGAGGTCGATTTCGTTCTCTCCATGTGGTTGGGCATGCGATCAAAGGAGAAAACGCCTACAAAAATGTGATCGTAAACGGACTCGTACTCGCAGAAGATGGTAAAAAAATGTCTAAAAGTCTGAAAAACTATCCAGATCCAAAGGAACTTATCGAAAAATGGGGGGCTGATGCGTTTAGGCTTTATACTTTGAGTAGCCCAGTTGTGAGGTCTGAACCTATGAGATTCTCTGAAAAAGGTGTTGAACAGCTCTTTAAGGACTTTAATATCCCACTAGAAAATGTCTTTAAGTTCTTTGAGACCTACGCAAAAATTGATAATTGGAAGGCCAATAGCAAAGAGCTCTATATTATGAATAAACTCTCATCTGATGAAAAAACTCTCCAAGAAAATTTGATCAGAATTCAGCCTGATATGATTTATATTGAGTCTCACCTCAGTGAGTATGAACAAAAGCTCTCAGAACTTGCCTCAGTATTCCTTAGAAAAAAACCTGAAATCAAAATCTTAGATCAAACTCTAGGAAACTACCTTGAATTGGTATCTTCTTTAGAAAACCAGAAAATACTGATCATTGCTGATGAAACTCAAATCAAAGAACTTTGGTCACAAGTATCATCTAAACAAATTACAGGAAATATCCTAGAGGGAGAAGTGCTCAAGTTTCCAAACTATACAATTTGCAATGAACTTGATAGATGGATTCTAGCAGAACTTCATCAAACGCTTGATAACCTTGACCAAGGACTGAGAAATTATAATCTTGATGGAGCTATCAAGTCAGGAATCGATTTCATTGAAAAACTCAGCAACCGATATCTTAGAAGAAGCAGAAGAAGATTCCGAGGACATGATATGACAGCAGACAAACATTCAGCTTATTCAACACTTTTTGAGGTACTGACGACTTATCTTCAAATGATGGCACCATTTACTCCATTCATTACTGAGGACTTACGAAAAAGATTACAAGCATTCAGAGGAGAAGAAAATCAAAGAACTGAGTCAATTCATCTTTCATTCTGGCCATTTACAAATAAACTATATATTGATCGCGACCTTATGGATGAGATCACAACGGTAAGAAAAGCTATTAAACTCGCACTCTTTATCAGATCAAAGAACAAGATCGCAGTTAAGCAACCACTTAAATCATTGAGTATTAGAATTGAATAAATTCATAGAAAGAGAAAAACCTGAAGTTGATTTCAGGTTTTTTCTTAAACTTTTAGGTTCAAAACTACAAATAAATACAGATTAATAACAATACCTCACCTCAGGCTCAAGCTGAATTCAAAACCTAGTGAATACACTCTCCTCTACCTTTCTAGCATAGTCTAAGACTGCAGCTCAGCCCTCACCTTCGTTTACCAAGATGAGGGCATGTTTTTCATACATTTTAACTCAGTTTTCTTCTTTCCCCTTCCATCAGCAGAGTTCTATGAGCTGCGCAGCTGAGAGTTTCATGGTCTCTTGCTCAGTCAAATGTGCCTTGAGTTCTGGAAACTGAGTAGAAAGCTTTTCTCGCTCAGGAAGTCAGATTTCTGGATTTTTTCGATAACTTCCAGCCGTTCAAATCGTATGATAATCAGGCAGTTTACTCGCTCTAATATCAGAGATAATCTGAGATATCTCACGCAACTTTTCAAAAGAAGAAAGCTGATCAAAGTCAGATTTTTTGTCTGATAAAACTTTCTGAATATCAGCATATTCGATAGCAAATTGATAGTCATCATTGACTTTCTTGAGTTCAAAAATGATATGCGTGATAATAAACTGATCCTGAAGCTCATGCTTAAAAATACTCTCACGATAGGCAAACTGACACTCTTCTTTCGTCAATTTTTGAATTGTTTTCGTCTCCAGATTTACACCGATAACCTCAGAAATACTACTACTCGCCTCCTGCCCATAGGCTCAAATATTTGAAACCGCACTCGTACCTACAGCCCCAGGAATATCAATCAAATTCTCAACACCACCAAGTCCTCTCTCAGCTGCCCAATATACAAAATTATTCCACGGTTCACCAGCTCAAACCTGAACTTTCAGACTTGTTTCATCTTCAGAAAGGATCTTAAATCAAGGGATCTCCATCTTTACAACAATCCCATCAAATACCTCAGCACAAAAAAGCGTGTTTGCACCTCATCAAAGTATCCAATGCTTACACTCGTCCCAAAGCGGAGTCTCAATAAGATTCAAAAGCTGATAGGTCGTAGTAATTGGCATAAAATAACGAGCAATACAGTTCGTTTTAAGCGTTGTAAAGGGTTTAAGATTGATATTTTCTTGCATCTAGATAGGAAAAGAAAATAAAAGTCAGATTTCTTCTTTTTTTATTATTGGATAAATTACAGAATACATCTACAATCTACTATAGATTTTATCAGTATAATTCTTCAGAATATCTAAAGCTCTATGCACATCCTGAGCTGTTGCAGCAGGCGTTCACTCCAAAGGATATTCCCATCAGAGTTTTTTTCGCTTCTCCTTCCCTAAATTATGATAAGGCAAGATTTCAAGTCTTTCCATACTTTTTAGAGTTTGGACATATTTTCCGTATTGATGAAGATCTTCCTCATCATCAGTCAATCCAGGCACCAATACATATCTAAGCCAATAAGGTTTTTGAATCTTCTCAAGATACTCAAGTGTCGCTAAAGTATTAGTATTTTCCTGTCAAACAAGCAAAAGATGCTTTTTAGGATTAATCTGCTTAAGATCTGGGAGAATCAAATCTGAAAGCGCAATGACTTCTAACGCTTCAGGCGTTCTCACAAAACCATTCGTATCAATACAAATATGGTATCCTTCAGCTTTTAATCTTTTTACGATTGGTAAAAGGGCCGCAGCTTGCAAAAGTGGCTCTCCTCCAGAGAACGTAATTCCTCCACCATTTGCAAAATAAGGACGATTTCTCTCAGCTAAATCCAAGATTTGTTCCTCGTTCATTCGCTTCGCTTCCTCATTTTCCATTGGAATCGTATCTGGATTATGGCAATACAAGCACTTAAACATACAGCCTTGCAAAAAGATCGCCACTCTAATCCCAGGTCAATCCTGGGTTGCAAAAGTTTCTACAGTATTTACACGGAGCATCGTTGCAATAAAAATAAAAAATCTGATTTTTCTCCCTTTTTTGATACTATATAGATACAAAAGGGAATATTTATCTAAAAAAAATCTCCGCACTTCCTGAAAAGGCGGAGACCAAGACATTTTCTACTAGATAACCTCAATCTGATATCCACTGAGCTGAGAAGCAAGTTTGATATTGCTAGCTCCTTTTCCGATAGCAAGCGGTTTTTGAGATTCATCAATCTTTACAACAACCTTTCCATTAGGCTTAAATTCAACATTTTTTTCCTCAACCTGAGCTGGCTTTAGAAGTCCGATGATGAGCTGAGTTGGATCTTCAGTATTTTGAACGAAATCAACCTTTTCTCCATCAAGAAGTGAAAGGACAGTATTGATACGGTCTCCCTTATGTCCAACCATCACTCCAACTGCATCTACTCAATCCTGTGTACTTGAAACTAGAATTTTAGTCTTTTTCCCAGCAATTCTCGCGATATTATCAATCTGCACAGCTCCAGATTCAAATTCAGGAACAATCTTTTTGAGGATTGCCTCTACATAATCAGGGCTCGACTGTGTGATATCGAGGACGATACCTCCAGTATCTCTACTAATCTTCTTGAGATAGACAAAGACTTCTTCTCCGATTTCATACACTCTATTTGGAATCTGACTCTCAGGTGGCAAAACAACGGTTGTCCCATCAATATCAAGAATAATACTATCTGAATGCACTCTCAATACCTTTGCCTTCAAAAGTTCTTCTTCTTTGTCCTGAAACTTCTCGTAGAATCTCTCTCTTTCAATATTTTTGATCCCTTGCTTGATTGTCTGAGCCGCAGCCTGAGCCGCAATTCTTGAAAGTTCAAGCTTTGCAGGAGTAATATTGATCAAAAGCTGCTCTCAAACTGAGATATCTTTTCTCTCTTCTTTTGCCTCAGCAAGCAAAATCTGAGTATCTTCATTTTCAATCTCTTCTACTACTTCAAGTGCCTTATAGATAGTGATCGTACCATCATTTTCAATATTTACCAGCACCTCAGCTTTTCTATATTCAGGGAAATCCTTTTTGAAACCTGACTTAATTCAGTTTCTAATCACTTCTAGGACTTGATACGGATCAAGTTTATATTCTTCTACGAGCTGCATCATCGCAGCCTGGATACTTTTTCCATCGAGTTTCATGCTCGTATTTTTATTAGTAAGATAAAAAGTTCTCTTCAGGATTGACTATAGTTATTCTGATTGTTTTTGCAAGAAGAAAGTGATTTCTAATTGTCTAGATTTGATTAGTTCCATTGATCTATAAAAGAAGAGATTCGTTTATTGAGGAAGCGGTAAAGAAAGGTAGCTTTGAAATCAAAGGAGAGATTAAGTTTAATTAAAATAAAAAAACTATGAAGAGGAATTAGGAAAATATACCTGGGACATAATAACAATATTTGCTTCTTCATTATCTATTATTTGGGTATCCAATATCTGTTTCATGAAAGCAATACAAAACTTAACTCCATGTCTCTCAGAAATAATATCTTTTAGATATATATTATTTACATATTGTTCTGGAAGATTCACAGAAATATAGGTCATCTTTTTTTTATCCTTTTCCCATATTCTATACTTAATATTCCCCTTACCATCTATTTTTATTTTCGTACTTTTAGATATAAAGCGATCTATCATTCATGGCTTAATCCATGTCGCTAAATTCTTATTTATATAAACTTCATTCCAATTATTAAAGATAGGAAAATGAGATAGAAGATTTCTAATAAAACTAAATAAATCATCAACTATAAATCCCTCTAAGGGAGGTCTTCCTCAAGATTTAATGTAAGTTAAATAATCTTTTATCGGCTCATACTTCAATAACTCTTTATATACAGAGAATATCTCCCTAATCTTATAGAATCTCATTGTTGCTTCAGTATCAAAAAAAATATCACTATTTATCTCTTCATATAAGTCATAAAATCTATTATAAAATAG